>Ga0316205_10002543_pt1 | contig 18783 bp, 17 predicted proteins | sample 3monthpyrite_MG_FD_204941 | JGI IMG/M metagenome (GOLD analysis project Ga0316205, IMG submission 204941) | Microbial mat bacterial communities from mineral coupon in-situ incubated in ocean water Damariscotta River, Maine, United States -... | ecosystem: Environmental > Aquatic > Marine >... | reverse complement strand
GGCTGCAATCTGGCTGATCAGGACAGGCGCGCAAAAAATCCTTGCCGAAACCGGTTTCGGAGCCCAGCCTTTGAGTCGGGAGAGGGAATTCATGCCGGTTTCACGACCACAACCCAGGCCGCGCGCCCGTGTCACGATCAATGATCTGGCGCAGGAACTGGGGCTGGCCAAGGGCACCATCAGCCGCGCGTTGAACGGCTATCCCGACATTGCCGAAACCACCCGTACCCGCGTTGCGCGCACCGCCGACCGGATGGGATATCGCCCGATGGCGCAGGCGCAGGCGATCCGCACCGGGTTGGCGCGGTCGCTGGGGCTGGTGCTGAATGCGGGGCCGGGCAATGCGCATAAGCCCTTTCTGACCGATTTTCTGGATGGCATCTCGCGGGCCGCGTCGGAAGAAAGCTGGTCGCTGAGCGTTGCCACCGCCTTTGATGAGGCTGACGAGGTCGCCACCATGGCGCGGCTGGTCGAAGAACATAAAGTTGACGGCTTCATCCTGCCGCGCACCAAGATCCGCGATGCCAGGATTGATCTGCTGCGTGACCTGAACGTGCCATTTGTCCTTTATGGGCGCACCGGTGATCCCGAGGGCTGTGCCTGGTTCGACATCTCAGGCGAGGATGCGATGCGCGATGCGGTTTTGCGCCTGAACGGTCTGGGCCACCGGCGCATCGGTTTCATCAATGGCGCGGGCGTCTACAATTACGCGCCGCTCAGGCAGACGGGCTACGTGGCCGGTCTGGCGGCGGCGGGGTTGGCTTATGATGCGGATCTGGTGCGCGGCGGGGCCACGACGATTGCGCAAGGTGAGAAACGCGGGGCGGATCTGCTGGCCCTGGCCGCACCGCCCACGGCGATTGTCTGCGCGCTGGATATGGCCGCACTTGGCGTTTACCGCGCTGCCGAGGCGCGCGGGTTGCGCATTGGCCACGATCTGTCGGTTGTTGCCTATGACGGCATTCCCGAGGCTGCCACCGCCTTGCCGCCTTTGACAACCTATGCCGTCGACACGCGGGCCGCGGGCGCGCGTCTGGCGCGGCTTTTGTTTCACCGCATTCGGGGCACCGATCCCATTCATCTGCGCGAAACCGCGCCGGCCCATCTTGTGGCGCGCGGCTCGGACGGGCCTGCGCCCGCATCGACTTGAAACCGCCGGGACAAGCCCGGTTTGCACATCATATCAAAAAAGGGAGAACGATATGACACTGATGAAAACAACAGGGCGCGCGCTGCTCTTGGCGGCGGCTTCGTCGCTGGCGCTGAGCGCGGCTGCGGGGGCGCAAACCATCCGCTTCTGGACCACCGAGGAGCAGCCCGAGCGTCTGGCCCGGCAAGAGGCGATGGCCGCCGATTTCACCGCCGAGAGCGGCATCGAGGTCGAGGTGATCCCGGTCACCGAAAGCGATCTGGGCACGCGCGCCACGGCGGCCTTCGCCGCGGGCGATCTGCCGGATGTCATCTACCATCCGCTGCAATATGCGCTGCCCTGGGCCGAGGCGGGCATTCTGGACACCGATGCCGCGACCGATGTGATCGAGGATCTGGGCGGCGATACCTTTGCCGCGGGGCCCCTGAACATGGCCAGCTTTGCCGATGGCTATGCCTCGGTGCCCGTCGACGGCTGGACCCAGATGTTGCTCTATCGCGCCGATCTCTTTGCCGAGGCCGGGCTGGAGCCGCCCACCACCTATGCCAATGTTCTGGCCGCCGCCGAGGCGCTGCACAATCCGCCCGAGATGTATGGCTTTGTCTCGGCCACCAAGGTGGATGAGAACTTCATGAGCCAGGTTCTGGAACATGTGTTCCTGGCCAATGGCGTCAGCCCCGTGGGCCCGGACGGGTTGCAGGAACTGGATGTCGAGGCCACCACCGAGGTGCTGGAATTTTACGCTGCGATCACCGAAGTCAGCCCCGAGGGCGAGCTTTACTGGCAGCAAAGCCGCGAGCTTTACTTCGCCGGACGGGCCGCGATGATCATCTGGTCGCCGTTTATCCTTGATGAACTGGCCGGTCTGCGCGATTCTGCCCCGCCCACCATCAACGACGACCCGACCACCGGCGAACTGGCGGCGGCCACGGGCATCGTGACCAACTTTGCCGGACCCTCGAACCCCGATGGGGCCGCCTGGGGCGATGTGCGCTATTTCGGGATCACGGTAGATGCCGATACCGATGCCGCCATGCAATTCATCGAGTATTCGATGAACGAAGGCTACACGGCCACGCTGGCTATCGCACCCGAGGGCAAGTTCCCGGTGCGTCGCGGCACGGCCGAAGATCCGGACATGTTCACCGAGGCCTGGTCAATGCTCGATGTCGGCGTGGACCGGCGCGCACCTTTGGGCGATCTCTATGCCCAGGAGATGATCGACGAGATCGTCGGCGGCCTGGATGTGGCACAGCGTTGGGGTGTGGCCGATAATCAGCTGGCACTGGCCAGCCGCATCATCAACAGCCAGGTCATCAACCGGCTGGTGCGCGAATACATGGATGGCGTGCGCGACGCGGGCGCGACCGTCGCTCTGATGAACGAGGAACTGGCCGCCATCGAATGATGTAGGGCCAAATCCTGTGCTGGCCCCGGTTTTTCACGATGAACCGGGGCCAGCCCAATCTGATACATTCATCCGGAGGTGATGCCATGCGCTCTGCCGTCCCACCCAGGGGTGCAGGTCCCCTTGCGCGCCGCGAAGCGCGCCTGGCCTGGGGCCTGCTGCTGCCGACCCTGTCCGCCGTGATGCTGGTGGTGTTGTTGCCGCTGCTGGCGATCTTCTGGATCAGCGTCAAGCCGGTGGCGTTGTCGGATTTGCGCGCGCCGGTGCCGGTGGTCAATGAACAGATGCGTGGACGCCCCGAAGCGGCGGGCGATGCGGCGACATGGCGGCTCAGGGTGCGCAATTCTGCCCCCCAAGCGGTGATTGCGGGCGTCACCCTGCGCGATGCGGTGCCCGAGGGGTTCGAGATTGCCGAGATCGACCCGCGTTGCGACATCGCCGAGGGCGTGATGTTCTGCGACCTGGGTGATTTCGACGGCGGTGCGCGCGAGAGCATCGAGATCACGGGCACGGTAACGCAGGCCTATTTCGATCTGGATGTCGATGTCGGTGCCTCCGAGCCGGTGCTGACGGGGGATGGCGATTTTGTTCTGACCAATAGCGAATTCACCCTTGAGAACTTTGCCCGCCTGTTTGACAGCCGCGATTTCTGGAGCGTGATTGGCGCGACCCTCTTTTATACCGTCTTTGGCACTATCGGGGCGCTGTTGGTGGGGCTTTTCGCGGCGCTTTTGCTGAACCGCGAATTTCGGGGGCAGGGGCTGTTGCGCGGGTTTTACCTGTTTCCCTATGTCGCCCCGGTGATCGCGGTAGCATTTTCCTGGGTGATCCTCTTCGATCCATTCTCGGGGTCTGTGAATGCGCTGCTGATCCAGATGGGGGTCAGCGAAAGCGCGATCAATTTCTTCGGGGCCCGGCCCCTGGCGTTGATCATGGTCACGGTGTTCGAGATCTGGCGATATTTCCCGCTCAGCTTCCTGTTCATCCTGGCGCGGATGCAATCGATCGACACCGATATGTATGAGGCGGCCGATATGGACGGGGCGTCGCCGTTCCAGAAATTCCGCTATCTCAGCCTGCCGCAATTGATGGGGATTTTGAGCGTTCTCTTTCTGCTGCGCTTTATCTGGACCTTCAACAAGTTCGACGACATTTTCCTGCTGACGGGCGGCAATGCCGGCACCAGAACCCTGACGGTCAATGTCTATGAGCAGGCCTTTGCGCTGACCAATATCGGGGCGGGGGCGGCGGTTGCCGTGGTTATCATGCTGGTTCTGTTGTGTTTCTCCTGGGGGTTCTTTCGGTTCATGAGCCAGGAGGAGGGGCTATGAGGATGCATGGTTTCGTGGCCTTCGGCCCCGACCGGGCGGGGGGCGCTGCCCCCCGCACCCCCCGAGGTATTTTTACCAAGATGAAGGAGGGTCTGTGATGGGCGGCTTGCGACAGGGGCGGTTGGTGGGGCCGGAGATCGCGGTGCTTTGGGCCTATGTGATTGCGGTGGCGATTTCCGTATTGCTGTCTTTCACCACCGGCGGCGCGTTTCGCCCCGGTGTGATCGGCGCGGTTCTGATCGGGGTTGCGGTCGGGTTTGGTGGCGTGAACGGGCTGCGTGGATGGGCCTTGACCGGGCTGGCCGTTGCGCTGGCGATCGGGCTTGGTTTCACGCCTGTCGGCGTGATCCGCTTTGGCGCGGAGATGGGTATCGGGCTGAAATTGCTGGCGGGCGGGATGTTCGGCCTGGGTATCGGGCTGCCGGTTGCGCGGATGCTGGAGGGCTGCCCGGCGGGCGGGCTGACGCGGCATGAATTCGAGGAGGCCTGGATCCGGTTTCTGACCGGGTTTGGCTATATCTTCTTCACCGCGATTGTCGCCATTCCGTTTTACGTCATGGTGATGACGAGCCTGAAAAGCCAGGGCGAGCTGATTGCCAACCCGCTCGATTTCACCATCGACCTGAGCCAGGGCTGGGGGCTCTTGCGCTCCTATGTCGAGCTGTTTCGCGATTTCAATTTCGGCAGCTACCTGTGGACCAGCCTTTATGTCTCGATCCTGACGGTTCTGATCACGCTGGCCTTTTCGATCCCCGGGGCCTATGCGGTCGCGCGCCTGCGGTTTCGCGGACAAAAGGCGCTGAGCCGGTCGGTTCTGCTGATCTACATGGTGCCGATGATCGTGCTGGCGCTGCCCATTTACATCGCGTTTTCGATGTTCGGGCTGCGCAATTCGATCCTGGGGATCGTGCTGATCTATCCGGTCACCACCATTCCGGTCTCGCTTTACATGTTGCAGGGCTATTTCCGCGGCCTGCCCGCCGAGATCGAAGAGGCCGGGCTGATGGATGGGCTGAGCCGCCTCAAGGTGATCTGGAAGATCACCCTGCCGCTCAGCCTGCCGGCGCTGGCCTCGGTCAGCCTTTACGTTTTCATGATCGCCTGGAACGAGTTTCTGCTGGCCTTCATGCTGCTGGACGATCCGTCGCGCTTCACGCTGACGCGGGGGGTGGCGATGCTGAATTCGTCGGAAGTGCCGCGCCAGCACCTGATGGCGGGGGCGGTGATCGCGACGGTGCCGGTGATGGCGCTGTTTCTGGGACTTGAAAAATTCATGACGCGCGGGTTGACCGCCGGGTCGGTCAAAGGATGAGCACGATGTTTGATATGACGCCCGACCGGGCAGAGGCGCTGGACGCTGAGGCGCGGCGGATTTTGCGGCTGAATGATCGCGGCGGTTATACCGTGCCGACCGAGGGCTTGTATCCCTATCAGTGGAACTGGGACAGCGCCTTTGCCGCCCTTGGTTTTGCCGCCTTCGACGTCGACCGGGCCTGGACCGAGCTGGAAACGCTGATGGCGGGCCAGTGGGAAAACGGCATGCTGCCGCATATCCAGTTTCACAAGGCGGACCCGGGATATTTCCCCGGTGCCGATGTCTGGGGCACCGAAAACGCGGTCGGCAAGGGGCCGGGGCGGGTGGCGTCCTCGGGCATCAGCCAGCCGCCGGTTGCCGCCAGTTTTGCGCTGCGCACCTATCACCGGGACACCGCGGCGGGGCTGGCGCGGCTGCGGGCGCTCTTTCCGCGGTTCATGGCGCTGCATCGCTGGTTCATGCTGCATCGGGCCGAAAGTGGCGCGGTGGCGATCACCCATCCCTGGGAGGCGGGGCGCGACAATGCACCGGACTGGGATGATGCGATGGCCGCGTTTGAACCCGAGGGCGTGGCCCCCTATACGCGCCGCGATACCGGCCATGTCGACCCGCGCATGCGCCCGACAAAATCCGATTACGATCGCTATATCTGGTTGGTGCAATTTGGCCGCGACCGCGATTGGGACGATGCCGCGATTGCCGCCGAAAGCCCGTTTCGCGTGGCCGATCCGACCATGACCTTTACCCTGATGCGGGCCAGCCGGGATATGGTGGAAATCGCGCGCGCCCTGGGCGAGCCTGCGGAGGAGATCGAGGGCTGGATTGCCCGGCTGGAGGCCGGGGCCGAAACGCTGTGGAACGCCGAGACCGCCTGTTATGACAGCCGCGACCTGCGCAGCGGCAAGCTGACCGGATGCGTGAGCAACGCTTCGTTCCTGAGCTGGTGGGGCGGGCTGCGCGATGGGCAGCCGGTCGACACGTTGCGCCGGGTTCTGGCCGCCGTCAGGTATGCGGTGCCCAGTTTCGACCCCGCCGATCCCAGGTTTGACAGCCTGCGCTATTGGCGCGGGCCGGTCTGGGGGATCATGAATATGATGATTTCCACCGGGCTGGAAGAGGCCGGGCTGCTCGAGGAGGCCGACCGCATCCGCCGCGACACTGCCGGGTTGATCTCGGAGAACGGGTTTGCCGAATATTTCGACCCCCAAGATGGCACGCCCGCCGGTGGCGGCACATTCACCTGGACCGCCGCCATCTGGCTTGGCTGGGCCTCTCCCAATGCACAGGAGCAGTAGGATATGGGTGCGATTACACTGAAGGCGGTCGAGAAATGGTTTGGCGAGGTTCAGGTCATCAAGGGCGTCGATCTTGAGATCAACGATGGCGAGTTCGTCATCTTTGTCGGGCCGTCGGGGTGCGGGAAATCGACCCTGCTGCGGATGATCGCGGGGCTGGAGGAGACCAGCCGCGGGCAGGTCATGATCGACGGGCGCGATGCCACGGCCGAGCCGCCATCGAAACGCGGGCTGGCGATGGTGTTCCAGTCCTATGCGCTCTATCCGCATATGTCGGTGCGCGACAATATGGGGTTTTCGCTGCTGACGGCGGGGGCCCCGAAAGCGGAGATCACTTCCAAGGTCGATGAGGCCGCCCGGGCCCTGCGCCTGGAGGATTATCTGGATCGCCGCCCCAAGGACCTGTCCGGCGGGCAGCGTCAGCGAGTGGCAATTGGCCGGTCCATCGTGCGCGACCCGACGGCGTTCTTGTTCGATGAACCGCTGTCCAATCTGGACGCCTCGCTGCGCGTCGAGATGCGCTATGAGATTGCCAAGCTGCATGAACAGCTGGCCTCGACCATGATCTACGTGACCCATGACCAGGTCGAGGCGATGACGCTGGCCGACCGGATCGTGGTGCTGAGCATGGGCAAGATCGAACAGGTCGGCAGCCCGCGCGAGCTCTATGAGAAACCCGGCAACCTCTTTGTGGCGCAGTTCATCGGCAGCCCCAAGATGAACATCCTGCCCTGTCAGGTGTCGGGCGGGCAGTTCGCGCTGGAGGGCGGGCGCGGCGGCGCTGCCCCGGGCTGTGACGGGGCCATTCATCTGGGTATCCGGCCCGAGGCGATTACTCTGGGCACGTCGGGGCAGGGTCATGTCGATGGGGTTGTCGATCTGGTCGAATACCTGGGAGCCGACAATTTCCTGATCGTCGATTGCGGGCCGCTGGGCAAGATCACGGTGCGCGCCGATGGCGAAACCATCGTTAGGGTGGGTGACAAGGTGGGGCTGGAATTTGCGCCGCCCAAGCTGCATTTCTTTGATGCCGACGGCGTCGCGCTGGCCTGATCGGGCGATAAACCTTGCCCGCGGGCCGATGCCCCTGCAACTCTGTCGGAAAGATGATTTCGAACGGAGGGTTTGTCATGCGGGTTTTCAAAGCCGGTCTTCTGGCGCTTGGCGCGCTGATGCTGGCCACGCCGGTTCTGGCACAGGGCTGGAGCGTGCGCACCGAGTTTTCCGATCTCTGGTTTTTCGCTGATGCGGTGCCCGAGGGCGGTCCGATCAGCTTTGGCTGCGCCGGATCCTACCCCGGTGCCGACGCGATGCGTGGCGAGGGCATGGGGCCGCTGGATCCCTATATTATCCGCGTCTCCATGAATCAGACGATTGACGTGGCGGGTATCGGCCTCGGCCCCCGCGATGACGTGGTCTTTGTCATCGGCGAGGCCGGTTATCAGTTGCCGGGCGTCTGGTGGAATGAAATGACGGGTGAATGGACGACCGATATTTCGGTCGGCGACCCTCTGATCACGGCGCTTTTGGCCGGTGGCGATGCACAGCTTTGGGCCGGTCAGCTGCTGGTGGGCGATCTGCCGGGCACGGGCCTGTCGGTTAGCGTGACAGAGGCGATCAATTTCTGCGACAGCCATTGGATCGCCTCGGGCGCGCCCTTGCCAAGCCATGCGGCGGTTACCATCGAGACCCTGCGCGCACAGCCAGCCCCGCCGCCGTCGATGGAACAGGTGATGCTGGATGAAATCACCAGCCATTGCGGCGGCCCCGGTCAGGTGCGCGCCGATGCCATCGGGCGCAGCGATTTCGACGGTGACGGGGTTGAAGATATCCTGTTGCACTGGTCGGGCGTAACCTGTCAGACCGACAACCCGGTGCTGGCAGGGCGCGGGGCCGGAGAATGCAGCCAGGCGGTTTGCCTGACCTCGGCCTATGTGTCGTCATCAATCCGGGCCGGGAACGCAGTCTTTGAGATTCTGGCCCCTAGCGCGCGGGTCGATCCGGCCAACGCCACCGATATCCTGTTGGGCGTCGGGTTAAATGACTGCAATCGATTGAATCTGCAACCCGATTGCCAGACCCGGCACCGCTGGACCGGTGCCGAATTTATCCGGATCGAGTGACATTGTCGGGCCCATGGGGGCCAGGGGATTGACCGCGGCCAGTGCTCTGGCGCAGGTATGGCCCGGTAATTCATTCGCGGCGGAAAGGTGCGGAATTTGGAACCACTGGTTTTTCTGCCGGGCATGATGTGCGACGCGCGACTTTTTGCGCCGCAGACCGAGGCGCTGTCGCGAGCCCGCGCGGTGCAGGTGGGCTGTTTGGCCGGTCATGACAGTATCCGCGACATCGCCGCGGCCGTTCTGGCCGCAGCGCCGGGAAAATTCGCGCTGGCCGGGCTGTCGCTTGGGGCCATTGTGGCGATGGAGGTCATTCGCAAGGCTCCGGATCGCGTGACCCGGCTGGCGCTGATGGCCTGCGACCCGCTCTCGGACACGCCCGATATGGCCGGCGCGCGTGAACAGTTGATGGCGCGCGCCAAAGCCGGACGGCTGGAGGATGTGTTGCGCGATTTTCTGCCCTCGGCGTGTTTGGCACCGGGGCCGGGGCGCGCCGCCCTTCAGGATCGCTTCGTCGCGATGGGACAGGGTGCCGGGGCCGATCAATTCGTGGCGCAATCGCGCGCGTTGCAACGCCGCCCCGATCAGCAGGGGACCTTGCGCCGGGTGCGGGTGCCCACATTGGTGATGGGCGGCGCGCATGACCGGATGTGCCCGCCGCGCCGCCATGAGTTCATGGCCGAGCTGATCCCCGATGCCAGCCTGACCATCCTGCCCGAGGCCGGGCATCTGTTGACGCTGGAGGACCCGACCGGCAGCCTGCAGGCATTGACCGCGTGGCTTAACGCCTAGGGGCAAGTTGGGCCTTGGCGACCGGCCTGCCTTCGGCATCGAAAAACGGGGATTGGTGCCAGCGGCCGCTGAGGCGCGCGGCGGCACTGCGTTTGAGAAACCGCCAGATCGTTCGCCCCAGATGATGGTGGCGCGTCTTGCCGTCCGGGCCGGGGACAAAGCCCGCGCCAATTACCGGTCCAAGCGGCGCGGGATCGGAGAGCCGGGCCACGACGATGCCCGCGAAACCGGTGCGCGGGGATTTGAGCGTGTTGAACATCTGCGTGTCGCAGCAATCCGCGATCCACCGAAAGAGGCCGTTGGGCGACAGTTGCATCAGGGCAAGATGATCCTGACCGGTATCGATGCGGATACGGTCGGCTGTGGTCTGAAAGATGGCCACCGGGCCGGATGCCGGATCGTCATAGAGCGCCCGCGCCCGGGCGCAATCGGCGCAATGGCAGATCAGATGCGACCCTTCTTCGGGCCGCGCATTCGTCAGCCGCCCGGTCAGGCATCCACACCGGCAGGCGAAGCCGATATCGGTGCCGGTCGCCAACCGGTTACTCGGCCGCCACGCTCTGACGCACCGGCGTTTTCGGCACGTCGCAATTGGCGTCGATGAAATCCAGAACCAGCGGCCGGATCTTGTTGCGCCAGCTTTTGCCCGCGAAGATGCCGTAATGACCGGCATTTGGCTCCAGGTAATTGGCCTTCTTTTCCTCCGGCAGCCCGGTGCATAGCCGCAGCGCAGCAACGCATTGGCCAGGGGCCGAGATATCATCCTTGCCGCCTTCGACCGTTTTCACGGCAACGGTGGTGATCTTGCCGATATCGACCTGTTTGCCGGCCACGGTGAACCGATTCTGTGCGATCTCGAGCCCTTTGAAGATGCGTTCGACGGTGGAAAGATAAAATTCCGCCGTCATATCCATCACAGCCAGGTATTCGTCATAGAAGCGGTTGTGCTTGTCATGATCGGACGCCTCGCCCTTGGCCACGCGCATGATCTGATCGGTGAACGCCTTGGTGTGTTTCTCGGCATTCATCGCCATGAAACTGGAAAGCTGTTGCAGGCCGGGATAGACCATGCGCCCGGTACCGGCATGTTTGAAGCCGACGCGTTGCAGAACGTGGCGCTCAAGCTGGCCCATGGTGACGCGATTGCCGAAATCGGTGACATCGGTGGCGGCGGCATCGGGGTCGATCGGGCCGCCAATCAGCGTCAGGGTGCGCGGCTGTGCGTCGGGGTCTTCCTCGGCCAGATAGGCGGTGGCGGCCAGCGCCAGAGGGGCCGGTTGGCAAACCGCGATCACATGCGTGTCGGGGCCCATTTCCTTCAGGAAATCAACAAGGTAGAGTGTGTAATCCTCGATATCGAATTTGCCCACCGAGACCGGGATATCGCGGGCATTGTGCCAATCCGTAATATAGACGTCACAATCGGGCAGCAGGCTGAGCACGGTCGAGCGCAGAAGGGTGGCGTAATGGCCCGACATAGGTGCCACCAGCAAAACCTTGCGCCCGGTCGGCTGACGCCCTTGCACATTGAACCGGATGAGATCGCCAAAGGGCCGGGATTTGACCACTTCAACCTCGATCTGGTGGTCGCGCCCGTCGGTGCCGGACAGGATCTGGATGTTCCAGTCGGGTTTCACCGCCATGCGTTCAAAGCTGCGTTCCATCACCTCGCCCCAGGCGGCGGTCATGTTGATCGCGGGATTGGCAATCAGGCCAAGCTGCGGATAGGAGCACATCGCGCGGGCGGTGGAGCCGAGCCATTGGTTCGAAACGCGGATCGATTCCATCAAGTCATATGTGAGAAGGTATTTCATCGCACCGCGACTCCTGCAAAACTGGGGCATATTACCGGGATCGGCCCCCGGTTCATTTCGTCGCTTTGCCCCCTCACCCTGGCAAGGCTTATATGCACATGCAGCATTGAGAGGGTAAAAGCAAGCCATGGGACCAGATGACGACAGCAAAACGGAGCCGACGGACGAAAATGTTGACCGTCTGAATGCCAATCTGGCAAAGATGGAGGCGCTGTCCAAACGCATGGTCGCAGCTCTTGGTCAGAAGGACCTGACCACCGATGCCGGGTTGTCGGGACCGGGAAAGGAGCTTTATGTCAAGGCGGGCTCCGCCTATCTCAATGAAATGATGAATAACCCCGGCAAGCTGATCGCCGATCAGGTCGCTTATTGGGGCAAAGCCATGGAAAATTTCGCGCAGGTGCAGCAGGCCATGGCGCGTGGCGAATTTGAGATCCCCGATGCCGAAGACGGCCCGCTGGACCGGCAGTTTTCCAATCCGATGTGGCGCACGCATCCCTATTTCCGCCTTGTGCGCCAGCAATATGAGCTGAATGCGCAGGCCATCCACGGAGCGGTCGCCGAACTTGACGGTCTGGACCCCAAGGAAAAACAGCGGGTGGAGTTTTTCTCACGCCAGATCGTCGATTTGTTTTCGCCAACCAACTACCTGGTCACAAACCCGGATGCGCTGCAAAAGGCCATTGATACCGATGGTCAGAGTCTGGTGGACGGGCTGGAAAATCTGGTCCGCGACATCGAGACCAACAAAGGTGAGCTGTTGCCGACCCTCTCGGACCCGGCGGCCTTTACGGTGGGCGATAACATCGGCGCGACCGAAGGCAAGGTGGTGTTTCGCAACAGAATGATGGAGCTGATCCAGTTCACGCCGCTGACCGAAAAGGTCCATAAGGTGCCGCTGGTGATCTTTCCGCCCTGGATCAACAAATTCTACATCCTGGACCTGAAGCCGCAAAACAGCCTGATCCGCTGGATCCTGGAGCAGGGCTATACGCTCTTTGTGGCCAGTTGGAGAAACCCCGATGCCAGCTATGCCGAGGTCGGCCTGGAGGATTACATCGAGGAGGGCTATTTGCAGGCCATCGAGATCGCCAAGGACATCACCGGCCAAAAGCAGGTCAATGCGGTCGGGTATTGCATCGCGGGCACCACGTTGGCCGCGACCTTGGGGGTGCTGCAAAAACGCGGCGACAAGTCGATCAAATCGGCCACCTTCCTGACCACGCTCACCGATTTTTCGGATCAGGGCGAATTTACCGTCTTTTTGCAGGATGATTTCGTCGATGCGATCGAGCGGCAGGTGACCGAGAAGGGCATTCTGAGCAGCTATTTCATGTCCAAGACCATGAGCTTTTTGCGCGCGCGCGATCTGGTTTATGGCCCCGCCGTGCGCAGCTATATGATGGGCGAGGCCCCGCCGGCCTTCGATCTGCTCTACTGGAATGGCGACAACACCAACCTGCCGGGGCGCATGGTCAAGCAATATCTGCGCGATCTGTGTCAGGGCAATGCGTTGGTCGATGGCGGTTTCAAGATCCTGGGGGAAACCGTGCATCTGAGCGATATCAAGTTGCCGGTCGCGTCCATCGGCTGCAAGACCGACCATATCGCGCCCTGGCGGCAATGCTATGTGGGCTTCGAGAAATTCGGCAGCAAGGACAAGACCTTTATCATGTCGGAATCGGGCCATATCGCGGGCATCGTCAATCCACCCTCGAAGAAGAAATACGGCCATTTTACCAACCCCGACGTCAGCGGCGGACCGGAGGCTTGGCAAGAGGGGGCCACCTTCAACGAAGGGTCGTGGTGGCCGCGGTGGGAATCCTGGCTGAAAAAACGCTCAGGCACGCAGGTTGACGCCCGTATTCCCGGTGAGTCGGGGCATGAATGCCTATGCGATGCGCCGGGGACCTATGTGATGGTAAAGTCAAACACCTGATTTTGAACGGTTTCGCAAGAAAATTGCTGCAGCGCAGAAAAAGACTTGAAATTCTGCAGTGCAGCATACATATTCTTTGCAGACGCAGCAAAGCGAACCGGATCAAACAACGCCCCGTCCCGGGCAATCAGGAGCAAGACCCATGGCCAAGACCAATGATTTCACCAAATATGTCAACGAAGCAGTGGCTGCTTTTCCCGTCGACATGACCGCATATAGCGACGCCTTCAAAACCTCTGCCGCAATGGGCGAGAAGTTTTCGAAAGTCGCTCTGGAAGCCGCCGAGAAATCCACCGAGATCTCCTCGAAATGGACCAAAGACACGCTGGCCAAACTGAACGACGTCGCCGCTGTCAAGGATGAGCCCACCGACTACACCAAAGCCGTCACCGATTTCGCATCGGCACAGGCCGAAATGGCCGCCGAGACCATGGCTTCTTTCGCTGAGATTGCGAAAAAAGTTCAGGTCGAAACCGTTGAGCTGATGATGGCCGCCGGCAAAGAGGCTTCCGAGGAAGCAACCGCCGCCGTCAAGAAAGCCACCGCCGAAGTGACGACCGCCGCGAAAAAAGCATCCGCTGCCTAAGCGACGGATCTGATACGCCGCGCAGGGCTTCCTCCCATCCCTGTGCGACGTCAAGAGGACGGACCCCATAAGACGGGGCCCGTCCTTTTTCCTTTTAGGTGCCACTCGGAATGTTCGCGCCGGAGTTTATCGCCTAACGCGTTGAAATTCTTGATTTCAGGCAGCGTTGCGGGATGCGGGTTTTTGCGAAACTGCGATATGCCCGACAGGCGATTGCAATTTGCTGCCAGTGCACTAGGCTGCGAATGCTGCAATGCAGTGCAAGGCATAAGGGATGGGTCCATGGGCGACGCCGCAACACCGCTACTGATCAAGCGCTACGCAAGCCGCAGGCTGTATAATACCGAAACTTCGGATTATGTGACGCTGGAGGATATCGCCGGTTTTATCCGTGACGGGCGCGAGGTCAAGATCGTCGATCTGAAGTCGGGCGATGAGCTGACCCGGCAATATCTGCTGCAAATCATCGCCGAACACGAAAGCCGCGGCGAAAGCGTGCTGCCCATCGGCGTGTTGACCGATCTGGTGCGCAGCTACACGACCCAGGCCAACAGCGTGGTGCCGGAATTTCTGGCGATGTCCTTTGACATGCTGCGCAACGGCCCCACCAAGATGGTCGAGAATATGGCCGCAATGAACCCGCTGACCAAGATGCCCGGGTTCGAGGCGATGCAGGCGCAGCAGGAAACATTCCTCAAGGCAATGACCGGCGGCATTGGCACGCAATGGTCCGGCCCGGCACCTGAAGATGCCCCCGAAGAAAAAAGTGGCGATGAGCTGGCCGATATCAAAAAGCAACTGGCCGAACTTCAGTCAAAGCTCAGCAAGCTCTGAAGCTGTAGAAATATCCCGAAAATTTCACGTGCCGTAGGCGCGCGCGTCGGCCTTGATGTCCTCAGCCGCCGCCAAAAGCGCTTCGGCGATAAAGTCGAGATCCGCCTTTGCCAGCCGCGCGGGCAGGCGCACATCGCAGGCGCGCATCAGCATGGCGCGGGTTTGCGGCAGATCGGGCTGATCGCCAATAAACTTCCAGTTCCAGAACGCACGCGCGTTATCGGTGCTGAGACCAAAGATCTGCACGTTCACGCCGCGCGCGGCGGCCGCATCGGCAAAGGCGCGGGCCTCGGCATCCGACGCAAATCCGGTCAGGTTGAACTGGATGGAATCGGGCGCGCGGGTTTCGGGTTTCAATGCCGGGGGCACCTCCAGCCAGGGCGAGGTATTCAGCAGCCCGGCCACATAATCATGATTGGCCCGGCCATCGCGCACCCGGCGCGGCAGTTCCGCCAATTGCGAGCGAACGATCGCGGCCGACAGGTTCGACAGGCGCAGGTTATAAAGCGGCAGCAAGTTCTGCCAGCGCGCGAAAGCATCTGAAAGCGCCGCGTCGGGGACTGCGATATGCTTGGCCCAGTTATGTTCATAAGCCCCCGACATGATCACGGCGCGCGCCACCAGATCGGCGTCGTCAGTCACCAGAATGCCGCCTTCGCCCGCGTTGATCAGCTTGTAGGACTGGAAGGAAAAACAGCCGACCCGACCGATGGTGCCGATATTTCGCCCGCCCCAGAGCGTGCCGAGCGAATGGGCGGCATCCTCGATCACCGGCACGCCCGCCCCGTCGCAGAGCGCCATGATGGCATCCATGTCGGACGTATGGCCGCGCATATGGCTGATGATCACCGCGCCGATCTCGCCAGTCAGCTTGGCCGCGAAATCCGCCATGTCGATGCGGTAATTATCGCCGACTTCCACCAATACGGGCTGGCAATTGGCATGCACCACGGCGGACGGCACGGCGGCAAAGGTAAAGCCCGGGATCAGCACCTTTGTGCCCGGTTTCAGGCCAAGCCCGAGCAGCGACAGAAACAGCGCCGCCGAACAGGACGACACCGCCAGCGCGTATTTGGTGCCTAAAAGATCCGCAAACTCACGCTCCAGCATTGCCACGGGCGCGTTTTCGGGGGCGGTGTAGCGAAAGAGGTCTCCGGTCGCCAACAGGCGCTCAATCTCGGCGCGGGCGGCCTCGGGGATGGGCTCGGCGTCATAGACATTCGGTGTGTGCGCCATGTTTTTACCTTTTCGAAAACCTATATTTCGATTTGCTTTACATGCAGGAGGATCCAATTCCTAGCCGGAACGCAACGTCAGAGCGTTTCAGGGTGCGGTGCGTGGCGTGAAAGCCGCAGTGGTTTGGCGCGGCCAGGTCGCCTGCGTTCGACCGATACTTAGGAAGGCCAGGTTACCGGATCACTTGTGGCCGGTATTTGATCCGCTGACGCCGGTCGCTTGGCAGATGCCGGTTGAGACGGCGGTTGATCAGACCGAAGACAGTGATCACCAGCAGCGTCACGATGACGAAATAAAACGCAACGATCGGGTAGGGGACAAAGGGGTTGAATGTCCGGTCCGCGAAATATTGCGCGTAATAAAGCGCGTCACCCTGTTGGCGAAAGGCCGGAAAGCCCGAGAAAAAGACCAGCGTGGTGGCGTGAAAGAGGAAGATGGCTTCGTTTGTGTAAGCAGGCCAGGCCAGCCGCATCGTGGTCGGAAACACCACCTTGCGAAACCGTTTCCAGCCCGACAGCCCATAGGCATCGGCAGCCTCAAGATCGCCCTTGGGGACCGAGCGCAGCGCGCCATAGAAAATCTCACCGGCATAGGCGGAGGTGTTGAGGAAAAGCACGATCACCGCCCCCAGCCAGGCCCGCGCGAACCAGCGCGATTCGGCGGTGATCTCGATAAAGCCAAGATTGATCTCGACGCCGACACGCGGCAGCATCACGAAGGTCTCATAGGCCAGAAAGAACTGGATAAAGAGGGGCGAGCCGCGAAAAACGAAGATGAACCATTCGGCGGGTTTTCGGATCCATCTGCGGGGCGAGGCCTTGCCCGCCGCCAGCGCCACGGCAAAGAAAAACCCGAAAAAAAGTGCCAGAACGCCGAAATAGACGTTCCAGATCAGGCCCGAGCCGATCAGCGTGAACTGTTCGCAGAGCGTGATCTCGCCGCGCGGCAACAGACGTTCGCCATAGCCCAGGGACCGCAGCGCGTAGGCCTGGACGGTTTCCCAGCAACTCATGTCGCGGCCTTTCGTTGGGCTTCACCCGCTGCCGTGGCCTGACCATGGCTGAGCCGGACGGTCAGACGGCCCAGAGCGACCTCGGATACGCGTGTAAAGGCGAGGTAGAACACCAGCAGCGCCAGGAAATACCACAACCGCCAATCGGGGTGCGGATAGGCGTATTGCGAGGTGCGGGAGCCGCCCAGTTCGCGCGCCCAGTAAACGATATCCTCGACGCCGAGAAGAAACAGCAGCGGCGTGGCCTTGATCAGGATCATCCAAAGATTGCTGAGGCCGGGCAGGGCAAAGATCCACATCTGAGGCACCAGGATGCGCCAGAAACTTTGCCGCCGCGACATGCCATAGGCCTCGGCGGTTTCCATCTGCGCGTGCGGCACGGCGCGCATGGCCCCGAAAAGCACATTGGCCGCGAAAGCCCCGAAAACAATGGAGAATGTAAAGACGGCAATGCCGAAATTATAGACCTCATGTACCCATTGCGGTGACGAGCTGAGCGGGAGCTTGGCCTCCTGGCAGACGATGAAATTCGCCCCCTGACGGATCGGATCGGTCCAGTCGGGACATCGGATCTGATGGTTGATCCATTCCAGCCCCTGATCCAGCGCGATGACGAAGAACAGGAAAAACGCGATGTCCGGCACGCCGCGCACCATCGAGGTGTAGATCTTGCCAAGCCAGTTGATCGGCCAAAAATGGCTGCGCGATGCGGCGGCCCCGACAAAGCCAAAGGCCAGCGCCACGGGGGCGGTGATGGCCAAGAGCAGCAGCACGGTCAGAAAGCTCTGATAAAACAGCAGATGCACGCCGTTGGTCAGATAGCAGGAAAACCAGCGCGCGCCTTCCAGCGTCGATGGCTCGGCGCAATATTCGAACATCAGACCCCTTTCCCGGCAATGCGGTAATCCAGCCGCACAACGCCCCGGTCATAGGTCTGCGTTTCCGACAGCACCAGAGGCACCGCGCCGCCCCGATGGGGGAAAAGCGGCAGGCCACGACCCAGAAGGATCGGGATAATGAAAAGCGTCAGCCGGTCCATTAGCCCCGCGGCAATGAATTCGGCCTGAAGCTGCGCGCCGCCCACCACCCAGGCGGATTCGCCCCGCATCGCGGCGGCGTATTCGGGCAAGGTTCCGGTCCAGCGGCTGACGCCATCGGGCGGGTCCGTCAGATCGGTGGAGGTCACGACATGGCAGGGTTTTCCCGCATAGGGCCAGGGCAGATCAAAGCCGCAAACCTGGTCATAGGTTGTGCGCCCCATGATCAGGCTGTTGATGCCAGCATAGAAGGCATCATAGCCGAAATCGACCCCGTCAAAGGCCTCCAGAAACCCGATGCCGCCCTCGGCATCGGCGATGAATCCATCCGCAGAACAGGCCATGTATCCGCGTAGCATCGGACCTCCGGGAAAAAAAGGAACGGGCCCCGCCAGCGCGGCAGGGCCCGGATAGAAATGGGGTCAATACTGTCCGATGTCGTCGCCGAACCACTCGACCAGCAACGTATTCAGCGAGCCGTCTTCCTTCATCGAGGTGATGGCCGCGTCAAAGGCTGCACGCAGTTCGCCGTCGTTTTCGCGAAGCCCCATGCCAATGCCACCGCCAAGCGGCACCGGATCGCCCACGACCCTCAGGTCGGGATCTTCATCGGTGATGTCGGTCAGAAAATCGGCATCCGCGAACACGGCATCGGCTTCCCCGTTGCGCACGGCGGCGACGGTCTCATCGGGGGTGGCATATTCGACCAGGATCGCACCCGATTCCGCGATATATCCGGACTGAATGGTGTTGGTCTGTGCCGCGATCACGCCGCCCATCAGATCGGCATCGTCGCTGAGCGCGACAAAGAGAGACGCAGTGGGCGGATAGTAATCTTGCGTAAAATCAATCACTTCTTCGCGTTCGTCGGTGATCGACATGCCCGCGATGATGGTGTCGTAATTGCCCGATGT
>Ga0316205_10002541_pt1 | contig 18801 bp, 16 predicted proteins | sample 3monthpyrite_MG_FD_204941 | JGI IMG/M metagenome (GOLD analysis project Ga0316205, IMG submission 204941) | Microbial mat bacterial communities from mineral coupon in-situ incubated in ocean water Damariscotta River, Maine, United States -... | ecosystem: Environmental > Aquatic > Marine >... | reverse complement strand
TCAAGTTCATCAAGCATGGGTGTTTCATAAATCTTCTTTGCTGCCATGGCGATCTCCGTAGTAGGGAAGACAGTTATTATAAAGGGGGGGCTACTGCCTTACCCTTAGCTTAAGTTTAAATATATGACTGAAACACAAGCGTCTAGTCATACGATTAAAAATTCTTTTTGTTTTGTTATAGCTATAAACGTAAAACGCTCACACCCAAAACAAGCCAAAATTTTAGTGGGTGTAGTGTAGGGGCTGTTAAGCCTTCAGAACATCTATCCCTTGGGAGGGGGCGAGACTTTCTGTCTATCCACAATGGGATAGAGCTATTTCTGGTGTGCATTGACACCGTTCCACTACAAACCCATAAAAAATCGGTGTCATAATATAGCACAATATTTGTTGGTTCGTTAATCCCTCTATAAAAAAAATTTCTAAGGCCGGATTCCGGAGGCATAAGGTATAAAGTAATTACGGCTGAACCGGCTTGAGCTATATTAATTAACCATAAGTTAAACTTAAAATTGCCTGATAGAGATATTGCGATGCGGCGTTTAAGTTTGGATACTAGCCGCATCTTAAAATTAAGAGACAGATGTTAAGTGAAATTTAACCCATTAAATCTGCACGATGAGTCTGGCTATCAGCATTGGCGCGAGCAAAAACTGCGGGCTTATGAAAATGCCGCACATACCCGTTTGGTGGATATTGAAGGTGCTTTGCCAACGTCTGCAGAGCTGGCTCAATTGCATTCCAGTCTGGCTGAATTTAATTACACTATATATAGTCTGCGAGACCTGTCGCAGGGAACAAAGCATTTTGTGCGCGAAACCGGCCTGTTGCTTGGGCTGCAACGTTTAGATGGTAACCTGTGTTCAGATGAGGATAACATCTCCTCAATTCAGGTTAAAACCAGTGGCCGGCATACCGGCTACATCCCTTATACCAGCAGGCCGCTTACCTGGCATACCGATGGCTACTACAATAAGCCATCGCAAACCATACGCGCGATGGTGCTACATTGCGTGAGGCCGGCTCAAAACGGTGGTGAGAATTTAATGCTCGACCATGAGATGGCTTATATTCAGTTGCGCGATGAAAATCCACAGTATATTGAAGCGCTTTCACAGGCGGATGCATTAACGATTCCACCCAATATTGAAAATGGCGTGGAAATTCGAGGCGCGCAAAGCGGGCCGGTTTTTTCATTAGATGCACACAGTAATAGCCTGCACATGCGTTTTTCAGCACGCAGCCGTAATATTCAGTGGAATGAAAATGCCCTAACGCAAGAAGCCGTTGATTGTATGAAAACCTTGTTAAACAACAATAACCCTTATGTTATTACCTATAGAATGCAGTCGGGTGAAGGTATAATTGCCAATAATGTTTTACATAATCGCACGGCATTTGAGGATGCTGAGGCAGAGAATGAAAAGCGTTTATTGTATCGAGCCCGCTATTATGATCGGGTTAAAGCGCTTTAGCAGTATCCAGACTCTCAAAAAAATAATGAGCAATTAACAATGATTTACCTAAGCGACATATTAACTCAGGAACACGAGTTAGAAGATTTTGAAGGTTTGCTGGAAATCGTCAGGCAAAAAGCCCGCGATGGCGAAATACATCTGGATGTAGATATTAAACCACCTTACCCGGACGCTCCCAAAGACTGGCAAAACCAGGTGGAAATGGCGTTTACATTTCCCAATCGATAAATTTTAGCCGATAAATTAAAGAGAATTTAAAACCATGTTATGGCAAGAAGATAAAAAAGCAGCGCCCTTTTCAGTACCCGACACGGTGGCTGATTTATCGTTTAAATTAATAAGCAGGCAAGTGCCTTTAGATCATGCTCAGCAACTTTCCGATGAGCTTCTGAAAATTCTGCCGTGGATTAATGACGAGCCGCAGGCCGGTATTCATATGATTCATGGCGCATCTACCGGTAATGGCTGGAATCGCCCCGAAGATGATTGTGAGGGTGCGTGCATTTATTTATCAAAGCGCTCAAGAATGTTGATTCGTATGCCTAAAACGCGTTATCCGGATATGGAGCAGTTAGTTGGTAAAACCATTAATCTGGCGGGTAATGATGTCACCTTTGGTGAATATCAGGTAAAGCCGTTGACGCCGCTAGGCACATTATTCTGCCGATATGCCATTATCGGCGATAATGAAACCGAAGATGAATTTGTGGCGCGGGTGGCTAGTGATATGAAAGATATGGGAATTAACCTCACCAAAGCCCTGTGTGGTATGGGGCATACCTTTAATCTCGCCAGTGGCCCAACCAGAACCATGAGTATTATGGTGGCAGATTTAGACCCGGAAGATGCGGTTAAAATGCAGGTAGAAGGCATCGGTGAAGGCAGAAAGGCCGGCTTCGGTTTGTTTGTAGCGCATAAAGGCATTAAGGCGGTGGGTGATATGTCTGAGATGCAGCATTTTGATGGGACTTGATTAAGGTCGGGGTTTTTGCGCCCTGTCCCCTGTTGTGATGCTATTAAGAGCACGACGGAGTCATCTATATATCTAATGGGATAATCGACTTTTCTGGCGTTTTGACATAAAGTACGCACCCATAATTTTACACATTAACGAATTTATTAAAATTGAGGCAATTATCATGGCAGCACTTGATTCTGTTGAAAGAACGGACAAAGGATACCTGGTTGACATTAACGACTGGAACGAAGAAATCGCAGCTGAGCTTTTCGCTGAAGAAGAAATCGAGCCAACTCAAGAGCACTGGGATGTAGTTAAATATGTTCGTGAGCAAGTGGTTGGTGGTGATGAGCCTAACGAGCGCGGCATTATGAAAGAAATGGGTAAGCTTTGGGGGCGTAAAGTTAAGTCTAAGGAAATGTATGAAATGTTTCCCGGCATGCCTTCTAAGCAAGGTCTAAAAATTGGCGGTTGCCCAATGTCGACTCGTAAGGGCGGCTATTAGGTCGATCAGCTCACGTTTGTACGGTTCCATGGCGTTGTTGAAAAATGATCACTTACACTTGTAAGCTCATATTTTTCACCCATGTTATGTATTGCATGAAACCGTACAAACGTAACCTGAACGACTAATACAAGTATTAAATAAAAGAATATTCGTTTCTATTCCTAATGGGGTAGAGGCATTTTACTTAAAAAGCGTCTATAATTCGTCACACATTGCGAATAGGTCGCAAAACAAAGAATTCATGAGGGTAATACCATGGCTGATAGAAATGCACTGATCAAAGAATTGATCGCAATGCAGAAAAAATTCATCGAAGACGAGCACAAGAATGGCTACAATGCCAAGAGCTACTTCACTCCAGAGTCAGGTTCAACTCTTGACGGCTACCGTGAAACATTCATGGATAAAGCAATGGAACTTTGCGATGCAGCTCATGCTGATAAAGGTTCTCATCGTTAAGATCAATTCTTAATGATTTAAAAAAAGCCGGATTTTATCCGGCTTTTTTTTCGCCTGTGAAAAGCCAAATTAAGGTTCTATTCTTAACCTCGATTAGTGTTGTTTTAATATAAGCGAAAATTTTTTTAGCTACTGTTTCAGTAGCAGCTTTCCCATTCAATCTGTCGTTTTCATATTTATGTAAAAACCCTGTCACAGAAAAGTCACAAGTTATTGATAATTTAATACAACAGTCACAAAGACATCGAAGTATTGAAATATGAATTACACAATTAAGTTTATTAAGCCGCTGTTAATTGTAACGGCAATATCCGCTATTAGCACAGGCATTGCAAGTGCTGAAACCAGAAGCAATTATTTAAAACTTTCAGAGAAGCTGGTTGCGCTACGTGGCGAAGTCAGTGATTTAAGTAATGAATTGCAACAATTAAGAGATGAACACAAGTTGGAAATGCGTGGCCTGATTACGCAAAGAAACACTACGAATGCAAATATTAAACAGGAAAAAACGGCATTAGATCAGTTGCAGGAAAATCTGATACAAAATAAAAAATTAATAAAGGAAATTGGTTCTGATAAAGAATCAATTAAATATGCGCTTTTAGTGGAATCGGAAAAGCTTAAAAAATATATCAAAACAGGTCTGCCTTTCAAGCTGGAAGAGCGATTGAAAAGCATAGAAGATTTTGAAAAAAGATTACAGGCCGGTGTTTTATCGTCACATAAAGCAGCCAATACATTGTGGTCAATGATTGAAGATGAGTTGAAGCTGGCGCGTGATAATGGTGTGTACCGCCAGTCTGTTGTAATTAATCAGAAAGAATATCTCGCGCATGTAGCAAAAATCGGCATGGTAATGATGTATATGCGATTTGGAAATGATGAGTATGGACAGTTTAGAAAAACAGGTAGTACCTGGCGAGCTGAAAGAAATACAGATACATCTGATATAGAAAAAATTAAAACGTTGTTTACTGCATTAGAAAAGCAGGTCCATGTCGGCTATTTTGAATTGCCCAATACACTTTGATGTTGAGTTGAGAAGAAAATGAATTTTGAAAATAAGTTTAAGTATATTTTTATAGCCAGTTTATTAATGCTGGCAAAAATCGGTCCGGTAATGAGTGACGACCTGCAGTCGGCATACCAGAAAGAATATGCATATCTGGAAGAGCAGCAAAGAAATCTAATTACCAGGCTTGCGGATTTTAAATCGAAAAGTAAGGCGGAAAGAAAGCGAGAAGTTAAAAAATTAGATGCCTTAACGCAGCACTATCGTCAACTGCAGAATAAAACTAAAAACTTAAATGATATTGTGTTTGAAAGTGAAAGAACGCTGGAATCTGCAAAAGATAATCAAAATGTTTTTTCTTCAACATTTGAACAGGCACAGGATACTTTGAAGTCATATAGTGCTTCACCTGTTATTAATGAAGATCTGCCTGCGAATAAAAAAGTTAATATTCTGTTTGATGATGTGTTCGAGGTTTTAAATGAAATACATTCAGTAAGAAAAGAACCGGGAAGTTTTTTCACAGAAAATGGTGACAGGGTAGAAGGGGAGTTGCTACATGTTGGACAAATAGCAACCTACGGTAAGTCTGCCGGGGCAACCGGCATACTGGTTCCTGCAGGCGATGGTGAATTTAAAATATGGCAGAATCCGCAGGAGAATATCACCAGAGATTTATTTGCCAACAAACAAAATGACCAGTTAAGTATTTTTATATATGAAAATTCAAATACAGAGATTAATGCCAGCGCAGCAAAAAATGTTACGCAATATATTAATAGTGGCGGTATGGTCGGCTGGATCATTGTGTTGCTTGGCGGCCTGGCGATGATATTAATCGGCTTTAGAGCGGTGTTTTTAAAATCAGCCAGCTCTGCTTCAGAAAAAATACTTTCAGGTATTCAGCGTTATATTGTTGAACATGATGTCAGCGGTGCGCAGGCCTGGTGTAAAAAATTCAAAGGCAGTACATCTCGAGTTGTTAGTGCAACCCTGCGTAACCTCGAGCGTGATCGCGATCATCTGGAAGATATTGTGGCTGAAAGTATTTTGCACGAGAGTCCCGTGCTCAATCGATTTGGTGCCGTCATTATGGTGATTGCAGCGGTTACACCGTTACTCGGCTTGTTAGGTACGGTAACCGGCATGATTTCAACTTTCGATATTATTACTGAATTTGGCACCGGCGATCCAAAACTTTTATCCGGTGGAATATCGGTTGCACTGGTAACCACTCAGCTGGGTTTAATCGTAGCGATTCCGGCTTTAATTTTAGGTAACCTGCTATCCGGCTGGAGTAACCGCATTAAAGATGATATGGAAAAAGCTGCACTCAATGTCATCAATATTTACGACGCGCCGAAACTGGCTGTCAATTAATTTAATCAGGTAGTAAAAAGTGGAATTAATTAACGAGCTAATTGATTATTTTTCGTCGGGTGGTTTTGTTATGCCGCCGTTAATCATTGCAACATTATTACTGTGGTATGCATTGGGTTATCGCTATGCGGTAATGTCAAAAGCCGGACACACTAAAAGTGTCCGACAGATTGTAGAAACTTATGAAAAAGGTAAGTGGACTACGCCGAATAACATTATCGAAAAAGCAGTAGTGGAAGCCTTTCGATTAAAAAATGAAAAAGTAAGTCCGGTGAGAAAGTATCTGGATCATGCCTACTGGAGTTTAGAAAAGGAATTGTCGCGTTATCAGGTGTTAGTAAAAACAATCGTTTCTATTACGCCTTTATTAGGGTTGCTGGGAACGGTTGGTGGAATGATTGAAACCTTTGACTCGCTAAGAGATATGGAACTGTTTACGCAAACAGGGGGTATTGCCGGTGGAATTTCACAGGCGCTGGTGACGACACAATTTGGACTGGCGGTTGCTATTCCCGGCTTGTTAGTAAACGGTTATTTAAATAGAAAAAAGTTAAGAATAGAAATGGATCTGGCACAAATTAAAGATCTGTTATCCGTGCGACAGGCTAATGAACAGGCATTGTAATCGTGCCAGATAAAAACTAGAGAAAGTTAATGAGATATAAAGAAAGAGACAGCACCGAGCAGGAAATAAATATATCGCCGCTCATTGATATTGTATTTATTTTACTGATTTTTTTTATGGTGAGTGCAACCTTTGTGAAAGATTATGATTTAGAAATTAATCGCCCCAAAGCCTCAAGCAGCACGGCGTCTTCATCAAAGGCTATTCGTGTACATATTGATGCTGCTGGCGATGTATACATGGATGGACAGCCTGTGCGTACATGGGTAGTACAAAACTATGTGCGGGATAAATTAAGTAATAGCACCGATTCTACCGTTTTAGTGATTGCAGATCAGGGCGTAGCTGCAGGTAAATTAATTGAAGTGGTTGACCAGTGCCGTATGGCTGGCGCATCTAATGTAGGTGTAGTGACGGAGCAGGAAGGCGGTTAATTATGACCATTGTAAATCATAAAAAAGTTAGAGCAATCGCGGTGTTCTGGATGCTAATTGGTTCAGCGGTTATTTTTTTAATGCTAGTGCTAATGAATCACTTTAGTGAAAAACCTGAAAAAAATAAAACGGAATATAGTGCGCAGTTTGAAGTTAAAAAAAATAAACAGATAAAACCCAAAAAACAAAAAATTAAAAAACCGGTTAAACGCCAGGCGAAAACCGCACAGAAACTGATGCTGGATTTAAATTCTGATATTGCCGGTCTTGATCTGGGTTTACCCGCATTCTCTTTAGGTGCTATGGATGATGCAGCGTTATTAGGCAATACCAGTGATGTGGTGATGACTAGCGATATGGTGGACACCGCAGCGCGTGCATTAACCCGAACGCCGGTTGAATACCCTCGCAGAGCAAAGGCGAAAGATATAGAAGGGTATGTGGTTATCAGCTTACTGATTGATAAAAATGGCCGGGTTTCTATCGCTAAAATTGTTGAGTCAGAACCAGCGGGTGTTTTTGAAAAGAAAGCATTACAGACGATTAAAACCTGGTTGTTTGAGCCGGCAAAATATAAGGGCAAGGCGGTGGACTCCTGGGCAAACCAGACAATTCGTTTTGATTTGAGTTGATTATGTTTAGAAATTATATGTTTGAAATATCCTTGCTGATTTTTATTTTAGTAATATCGCCAACCGCAATGGCAGAAGAAAAAATTAAAGTTGATTACCTGTCGTTAAGCGCATTACTAATTAAGGAAGGTGATTATATTAAGGCGGCGGAGGCGATTAAAAATGTCGACCCGCAGGATGAAAAGCTGGATAAAAAACGTTACTACACACTCAATGGTTTAATTAGTTTAAACCACGAACTTTTTGAAGCCAGTATTAACGAATTTGAATCCGCCATTGCCGCGGGTCAGACAAATAAAATCCTGTATGTTTATCTGGCGCAGGCCTATATGGGGCTGGAGAAGTATTCAACCGTGCTAAGCATGCTGGATAAAACCGCAGAGCTGGACAAAACCATGCCCGGTATCTGGTTGTTGCGCTCGCAGGCGCACTGGTTAAATAATGAAAAGCATCTTGCCTGGACGGTGTTAGGTCAGGCGCAGAGATTATTCCCCGATGAAAAAACATTTATGCGTAATAAAATATTTTACGCCATTGAGTTAGGTTTGTTTCAACAGGCGGTAGCACTCGGGCAGAAATACATAAAACAGCATGATGCTTCGGTGATTGATTATGTTTCACTCGGTGATGCGTTAAGACGTAGCGGTAAACCACAAAACGCATTAACCTTTTTAGAGCTGGCACGATTAAATTTTCCAGAAGAAAAAAATATTTACCTGGCGATGGCGCACGCTTATATGGATATGGAGAATGTTTATGCAGCAGCCATGATTCTGGAAGAGGGCGGCAAATATGATAATGCATTATTTAAAGATTCTGCAGAGTTATATAAACAGGTAAATGATACACAGCGTGCACTATTTAATAACTCAAAAATATTGAAACAGAAAGAAAAATTACGTCAGAGAATGGCACTGCAACTGCAAAATGAAAATTTTGATCAGGTGCTGGCAATGGAGGATGAGTTGTTAAGGGTTCGTCTGCTGGATGATGATACATTTTTATATGCCATCGCGTATGCGCATTTTAAATTAGGTGATTATCTTTTAGCGGAAGCTTCATTAGAAAAAATAACCGATGCCAGAGTATTTAGAAAAGCAGCCGAATTGCGCAAGCTAATGGCTGGGTGTGCCAACGAAAAGTGGCTGTGTTAACAAATAAGACGTAATGATATGACTATGTTTCGAATTTTAATGTGCATATTTCTGTATGCATTTAGTAGTAGCCTTTTGGCTGCAGAAAAAACCGCGATTGTTTCAGTTTATGTATTTAAACAGGGAGTGCCGCTAAGTAGTGCGGATGTAAGTTCCAATGGAAGGCATATTGGCGTAACTAACAGGCACGGTTCATTGCATATGCAGTTAAAGCCTGGCTGGCATGAAGTGCTTGTAAGTTATCAGTCACAGGAAGTAAAAAAGCTTAATCTTGATTTAAAACCTGATGAGCGCATTAGAGTTATTCTGGCGCAACCTTCACCCGAGTATCCAACTTCAACGGATATTGAAAGTTCAGAAGGCACAAAAATAATCAGCAATAATAAAAAGCTGGCTACTGGCGATAAGGGAATGATCAACGGCGTTGTGACTTCTTTGCAGGGCAATGCACCCTTATCCGGTGTGCGGGTTTTTGTGAGTGGTATTTCCAGTGCGATAAAAACCGATGATCAGGGACGTTATAAAATTGCAGTGCCTGTCGGAAAATATTCAATCTCTTTTGTGCACCCTGAATTTAGCACGCAGATTTTTAAAAATGTGTCGGTGAAAAAAAATGCAAACACAACAAAGTCAACCGAGTTAACACCGGCGGGAAAAGACCTGGGTGAATTTGTTGTGAATGCGCCAAACATTGAAGGTGGTTTTAAATCACTAGCAATGGAAAAGCGCTCAAGTTCCTCGGTAAAAGATGTCATCGGTGCAAAGCAAATGTCGAATGCCGGGGCCAGTGATGCGGCGGGTGCATTAAAGCGCGTTACGGGTTTAACACTCGTTGATGGAAAATATATTTTTATTCGAGGTTTAGGTGAGCGTTACTCAAGTACACTTCTAAATAATGCAAGCCTGCCCAGCCCTGACCCGACTCGCCGTGTTGTGCCACTGGATTTATTTCCAACGGGCGTGCTCAGCGGTGTGGTGATTCAAAAAACCTATAGCCCGGATATGCCCGGTGATTTTTCCGGTGGTGTAGTTCAGTTGCGTACCCTCGATGAAATTCCCGAAGAGCCTGAGTCTAATATGTCTGTGCAACTTAAATACAATTCAAACACCACTTTTCAGGACGGGCTGGTGTATGAAGGTGGTAGCACAGATTTTTTCGGCATTGATGATGGCGGGCGAGCCTTACCTGCGCTGGTGGATAGTGAAACCAACGGAGGCGCACGCCCCGGTACTTTAACTGAGCTCGCAGCAGAATCTTTTCCACAAACTTATCAGACATCGCCGAAGACATTACCTCCCGGTGTTAAATTGAAAATGTTATTTTCTGATGCCTATGAACCCCTGAGTTCAAATAATGGCTGGGGTTATAACCTTGCCTTTAATTTTGAAAATAACTGGAATCAGCTGGATGAAGTGAGAAACACCTATAATGGTGATGGTAGTGGTGGTGTGGTTATTGAAAATGAAATTCAGAGAAGCCGCACAGAAAATGAAATTAATCTGGGCGGACTGTTTAATTTTATTTTTGAAATTGGGGAGGCAAACCGGTTAGAAAGTAATACGATTTTATCCCGCCAGACAACAGACACGGTTGTCACTGATTCAGGTTTTTTGTCAGAAAATGAAATTAATGTACGTGATACCACATTGGAATGGCGTGAAACTCAGTTGTTTAGTCAGCAATTCAGGGGAGAGCATGAAATAGATTATTTAAGTGATTTAAAAATCGACTGGCATGCCACTGTTTCACAGGCTTTACGCGATGTGCCATTTACGCGCTATTACCGTTATATTGAAAACAATAACCAACTGGCATTAACCAGTGATAATGTTCATCAGATACGTTATGAGGCACTGGAGGATAACACGACTGATCTGGCGATTAATTTTACTTACCCTGTTTATGATTTATTTGGCACATTTACAAAAATAAAAGCGGGTGTTTCCAGTATTAATAAAGACAGAGATAGTCAGTCGATACGTTTTAACTGGATTTCTCCCAATGATCTTAATCAGCAGATTTTTCAGGATAATAATCCTGATAATGTTTTCACAAATGAAAATATAGGTGATTCTGGGTTTAGCCTTTTTAATGGCACTCAGGCTACAGATAATTATATTGCAACCCAAACGTTAAATTCAGTTTATTTAATGGCAGATGTTGTTGCGAGTGAAAAGTGGTCGTTTATGACGGGGGTACGATTTGAAGATAATTTTCAGAATGTAACCACGTTTGAGTTATCAAATCCGAGTGAAAGCGTTGTGGGTGAAATTAGTAATCAGGATGTTTTACCTGCGGCTTCTGTTACCTGGGCATTTAATAAAAAAATGCAATTTCGTGCAGCTGCCAGTCAAACCGTAAATAGACCTGATTTTAAAGAGCTGTCCAGGGCGCCATATATTGATCCGGTAACGCGGGATATTATTATCGGTAACCCTGATCTTAAGCAGGCGGATCTGACTAATCTTGATCTTCGTTGGGAATGGTATCTCACGCATTTTGAAGGCATGTCAGCTTCATTGTTTTATAAAGATTTTTTAAACCCTGTTGAAAGAACAAAGTTAGCAGGTGGTGGTGATTCTGATATTTTTAGCTTTGTTAATGCTGATGCCGCGACTAACGCGGGTATTGAAATAGAAGGCCGCTTCTGGTTGTCGCGATTTTTTGGTAAAAGCTTAAATGGTATGTTTTTTGAATCTAATGTTTCATTGATAGATTCTGTCGTGCAGATAGGTGATGATGCCGGCCAGTTAACAAATACCTCCCGGGCCTTACAGGGGCAGGCACCGTGGATTGTTAATATGACATTCGGATATGAAAATTTAATTAGTCAAACCAAAGCTAATTTATTATTTAATATGACAGGTGAATATATTTTTGATGTTGGAACACAGGGGCTCCCCGACGCATATTTACAATCTGTTCCTGTGCTGGATTTTATTTATAAAAAATCTTTTTTTCGTGGACGTGAAGATAATTTGAAACTCACCGTAAAGCTTTTAAATCTATTAGATCCTGATATTGAAGTATTACGCGGTGGTGAAATTGAAAGGTCTTTGACAAAAGGCAGAACAATTACGGCGCAACTTCAATATTCCTGGAGATAGTTAATGTTCGGTGTAATCATGGCTGCTCGCAAAGAGTCGTCATCTGCGAATGTCTATCGCATTGGCATTCGCAGATGACAATGAAATATTTTTATTTTCTTTATATCTCATAATTTCCTGAGACACTGACAGGTTTCTATATCAGGCATATCGTAACGACTTTAAAAAGTTAACGCGATGCCAGTCAAAAAATATTTTTTAAAAGTTTCGAGCATGTAACATACATTTCATTATTGCTTCATAACTCCTTCACAAATTGGCTTTAATATTTTCATCCGAAGTTAATCATTTTTATAAAGTTTGGAGTTAAGCATGAATAAATCAAATACTTTACTGGCAGTTGCAGTTACAACGGCTATCGCAGGTTTGTCCGGATGTAGCGGCGGTGGTTCTGGAGCACCTGCTACAGAAACAGGTGGTACAAACACCCCGGCTAGTCTGTCATTAACGAATGACAATATTTATACATTAGCCGCAGGGTTTCCCGGAACTTACATTGGTAATGGTGAACAGGCTGCTGCTGATTCACCTGATGACATTACCCTGAGCGTTGAAGCCGGCACACTTATTTTAGGTAGTGTTCAGGAAGCATTGATTACAACACGTGGTTCTAAAATTAATATAAATGGTACGGCTGCAGACCCTGTTGTTATGGGTTCAAGAGTTTGGTTTAACAACTGGGTGAATGGTACAGCTTATACCGATACAGATTATGACGGCACAGCTGATGTTGGTGCAAATGGCCTGGGCGAATGGGCGGGTCTGGCACTGATGGGTTATGCACAAACAAATGAAGGCACAGATGTTATCGCTGAAGGCGGTATTGGTAATTATGGCGGCACAGACGATGCGGACAATAGTGGCTCAATTAGTTATCTGGTTATTCGTGGTGCGGGTAATGACTTAGACGGAAACGGAAATGAGTTAAATGGTTTAACCTTATTTGGAACGGGTTCCGGCACATCCATTGATCACGTTCAGGTTCACCGTGGACTTGACGATGGTATCGAGCACTTTGGTTCAACCGATCACATCAGCTACTTTGTCTTAACTGATAACCGTGATGATGGTTTTGACTGGGGACAGGGGTACCGTGGTTCTGCACAGTTTGGTTTAATTAAACACTCTTCGGGTGTAGACGGTGGTGCCGGTTCGGTGAGCGACAGAATGATTGAAGCGGATAACGATAAAAACAGTCCGAATGCTACACCGGTATCTCGCCCGACGTTAGCGAACATCAGCATGATTTCAGGTGCGGGTGTACTTAATAAAAACGATGCTGTATCTGAAGGTGTTTTAATGCGTCGTGGTACTGGCTTTAGAATGTACAATACTGTTATCACACAGGAACGTGCAAAAGAGTGTATCGAAATTGATGGCGACCCAACCTTCACAGAAGTGGCGCAGGGGTTAACCGCTGGCGTAACCGGACAAACTGAAAATGGCCTGGCGATTAACGTAATTTTAAACTGCCAGACTAAAGATGGTTCTGATGATCTTGATTCAGATTCTGATGGTGCAACCAGCCCATTTGATGATGCAGATATCATAAGCTGGTTTGACTCTGGTGCGAACAATGTTCGTGGTAACACAGACTTTGGTTTCACAGCGAATGCGGTAACGACTGTTCCAGTTGAAGCAACTGTAGATATGCAGGACACTAACTTCTCGTTAACCACTGCAATGGGTGGAACACTGGCGGCTAACTTTGTAGAAACCGATTACATCGGTGCCTTCCCGCAGAACAGCACAAATAACTGGACAGATGGCTGGACCATAAATGTAAACGGCAATGTAACGGTATGGGAGCCAGCAACAGGTGGAACACTTGCGGGTGCCACACCAACGGGTGATGCAACATGCCCAACAGGTACAACGTTTATTGAAACGGTTGATCTGCCAAACAATGGTGGCCAGATGGATGTATGTCAGTTACAGCGTCGTTATGATGCGGGTGACTTTTAAGTTTAATTTCTTTAAGAAACTGACTTGAAAAAAAGAGCGCTGTTTATCAGCGCTCTTTTTTTATTGAAAATTAAAACCACGTCCTAAGGGCGTGGTATTGGTTAAAGGCTATGCATTAAAAGCCTCTGTCATCCCCGAATGCTTGTGTCGGGGATCCAGTGTCTGTCAGTCGGCAAAGTCACTGGATTCCCGATAGAAGCGCTCGGGAATGACGAAGTCGTTGTATCTTTATTTATGCACCCTTATAGGGTGAGGTCAAAACCACGTTCTTAGAACGTGGACATTTACTTTTTTAGGCCGCTAGTAAAAACTATGCCTTTAGTGCAAGGCTTTAGCAAAGAAATTTAATTGACATTTCTCCCCTCTTTTTCTAAAAGGGGAGTCTGTGAATTAACTTACCTATCTTTATTTAAGCACTGAAACGGTTTTCAGTGCTTAGTTGTTGAGTTAGAAAATACATCGGTGACATTGAGATCGGTTACGTTGAATAAAATACTCACAACGACAAAGACCGCTGGCTAAAGCGGTCTTTGTCGTGCTGTATTTCAATGTTAACCCTGAACGAAGTGTATCTATCTCACACTCGCAGGGCGTTACTCAATTTCATAAACACTGGTGGTGCCGCTGACTTCGTTACCGACGATGAGTAGGGCTTTACCCGTCGGGCTGTCTGTTGCAGATAAAAACTTCAAACCTTCCGGCCCGACATCACCTGCCTGCGCGCCTTCTACTGCATCTGACGGGTCTTTGCTGAAATCACGGTTTATTGTGTATTGCATAAACTGAACACCGTAGGGTGAAGTTATGTCATACACCATGATGCCACCAACGCGCTCCAGACCAACAAAAGCATAGGTACGGCCACCAACCTCACCGATAGTTAGCGCTTCCGGTTCTGCGCCTTTTGCCGATGAGCGATCATTCTTTTTACTGTCTGCGGCTTTATCATTGGATGCATTGAAAAACTTACCGACTCGTCCGGCGGTTATCTTTGCAATATCGGCAGCCGAATCAAACACCAGCTGACCCTGTTCGTTCCAGATAGAGAATGAACGCGCGCCGTAACTTTGTAGCGTATCGATGCTGTCAGTTTCTGCATCCAGTGCATCGACTATCGAAATTTTCAGTCGGCCCAGTTCTTCGTCATTAATTTGTGCGGTGATATCGACGCTGAATTTATCGGCTAACGATGATATTGCCAACGGTATTGGCGCGACGAAGTCAGCGTACGAACCGCTGCTGCTAAGATCCTCTACACGAAATTCTTCGACATAAGAAAAGCACTCTTCATCAGCCTTGTTGAGCAGGCCTTTGCTGGCACATTGTGTCGGTGTATCGCCATCATAACAGGCGCTGACATTTGCATCCCAGTTTAGCGATGCCGCTTCACAATCTCCCTGTGTTGTGTAATCCGTATCGATTTCACCTGACAGATACTCACGGGCATCGCCTTCGTTGGCGGTTACGATATAGGTTTCACCGTCCACCTCATAACTGGCAATACTATCGGGCTGATAAATACCGACTACATTATCTCTGGCCTGAATATTAATCCGCGCCTTGCCATTATTGAGCAGAGTGCCGGTTATTAGTGCATCTTTGTCACGATCAGAAACATCCAGTGCATTGACGGCATTACTGTAATCTTTACGGCCTAATTCCATAATACGTTTTACCGTATTGTTGCTCAGATCGATAACCGCAATGGCATTATTTTCCTGCAGTGCAACATAGGCGGTTGTTGAATCATTTGAAATCGCAATATATTCTGGCTCAAGATCCTGCGCTACGGTTGATGCCGGGCCGCTGAAAGGCCCGCCGAAAGCACGGAAATTAGAGGGTAGCTCCGTATTACGCGCGCCATCTTTGTTGAATGCTTTGAAGTCGATAATGACAGCATTGCTTGCAGGCACGCCATTGTTTATATCGATTACAGCCACGACACCTTCCGGGTCATCGAGATAGTCCGGGCTTGGCTCACCTTCGCAGGCAGTCAGTAACTTGCGGCCATCGGCAGAGAACACCACGTTATCCGGCAGCGCACCAACCGCCACGTTTGACACATAACTTGCTGCCCCGGTGGTTGCATCCAGATTATAAAAAGCAATAACGCCATTGTTCTGTTTATATTTATCTTCGACAGAAACCGCCAGCAAATTTCCAAAGATGGCGACACTGTTTACACCGCCGGCATCTGTATAGTCTATTGAAACATCGATCGATGCATCTTTCACCAGGTTACTGTCGGTGAGCGGATTAATTAACGCTGCAGCAGTTTCTATACCTGAAATAATATCGACTTTTTTTGCAAATGAATTGATTGCATAAATACGATTACTGGCTTTGTGAAAGGCAACAATCTCGGCAGCGCTTTCATCGAACTGGCCGGCTTCATGACGGGCGATCAGTTTAAGTTTTGCGCTGCGTGATTTCGTTGCATCACCGGTAAATCTGTCCGCCACTTTTAAAATAATCGCGGTGGTTGCCTCACCGGCAATACCAAAATCATTATCATTAATAAATAACACATACTCATCATCGAGCATGGCGATACCTTCAATTTTTGACGGGGCGCTGATGCCCGCTGGCATGTCGGTTAAGGTATTAAAAGCCAGTATTTTATCCAGAGGATGCGCACCGTGTGAGTCAAGGTCGTAAACCTGTTCTAGAGTTTTACTGGCATCATCTTCATTGCTTGCCACTGCCTGCATCGCTATATCAAGATCCTTAATATTATCGCCGGTATTGAGATCGACACGATAGAACTTGGTGGTATTACTCACTCGCTCTAAAATGATCAAATCATCTTTTGCAACCGCGAGCATTTCAGAGACTTTTACATTGCTCTGTTTTTTGCCCGGGTCGCCATTGCCATCCGTGTCGGTAAAGGTATCCGGTAGATCCAGTCGATAAACATATTCACCAGCAACTTCAGTGACATCACCTTCACTCAGTGTCATTTTAAATATACGCACATGACGTGATGCCGAATACGCATTTTTGTCAGGGCTGGCCAGTGGGCTCTGCATACTGAAATACAGAGCGCTCTCATCAGGCGACAGGGCCACCGATTCGATACCCCGATTTAATTTACGTTTTTTCAGAATATCCGGCAGTAGTCCAGCAACCGGGTAATTAGCATCATTCAGGTCAGCTTCCATAGAGAGTGGAACCAGGCGTTTAATGATTTTTCCGTCACTGGCAACATGTACTAACGAAGGGCCGTATTCATCACTTAACCAGAAGCTGCCATCTTTTAGCCGCACCATACCTTCGCTATCCAGACCATTATTATCAAAAGGAATCTGGCTTGCATCTGTACTCACCGGTACTTCTGTATCGCTGACGGTAATATTATTGGTAAGGCCGGTTATTCTATTGCCGTCTTGATCTTTCAGCGGAATCTCTTCGAGTATCTCGTAACGGTAATTATTATCAGCATCTTTACTCAAGCTGATTTTATAGATGGTTGGTGTAAAATCAGGCAGTGGAAAAATCTTGTCACCATCAGCAGGGCAGAAATCTTCAATACCGAATGTTTTTTCCGCATCTTTACATTTAATGTTCGGACCACGGTCAGTTAATGTGTAGAAAATATTGTTAGCATCACCAGCGCGATGATAGGCCGCAGAACCAAACCCGACATTTAAAGGAATAGCTGAAGATATATTTTCATCTTTTTCAAAAGTCACAGTACCCAGCGATTTGAAAATATTGAGTGAGCCTTCACTCAATGAGATATCTTCATTATTACTTTCTTCGACAGTGGAAGTAGTGTCGCTGCCACAGGCTGTTAGCATAGCGCTACAGGAAAGCACTAATAACGTTTTCTTAAACATAACTATTTCTCCAATTTAACTGGCGCTATTTTTATTAATAGTTATGACGAAAAGAAGACAGTCTTATGATGCTTATGTTACTGCGAATGCTTTGGGTAAAAATTCGCTTAATTTGATTTTTTAAGCTCCCCTATGTGCCCATTTGAAGTTAAACAAATAGTTTTGTTATTAGATGCCTTAGTTGAAATTATTAATTCTTTTTTGTAGCAAAAATATTTATTTTTTAGCTTCATGTCGGGCAATGAGTAAGATTGCCCGGATGTGTTAAACATGAGTTCGGAATCATTTATGCAGAAAAAACGTTGAACGCCAGGCGTCTTCTGTTTCGTATTAATTTTTCCGGTTTCTATGCTCCTAATATTTACTTCACTTATTGGGGATTTGTTTTGCATTTGAACGGGCTCTATTAACCAGGCTCCACAAGCAAGAGGTCGGGTAATATATGTATCGTTTGATGGGTGCCAGTTTCCCTCAAATCTCCAGCCCGCATATTCTGGGCCATTGTTTTTTTCGCAAGCAGAATTTCTTGTGCTGAAAAAAGCATTCTTAGATGGGCTTGTCGGGTGGCAGGTAATTAAGTTTCCCTGATTGTCGTGGAGTAATGATAGTTTGTTTCGTTTTATGTTTTTCTTTTGACAGTTTGTACCAAACATCTTTTTTAGCCATTTCTGATAGCGATTTTTCCAGGTCACTATCTTTAATAACTGTGCCCCATCTTATTTTTGAATAACCCCAGGAAGGGGTGTGGTATCTCATAATCGGGCCAATGACATATGTTCCCGCAGGCGTAGGTAGTATATCCATTCCGCCTGTTACACTTACTTTTTTAGATGGGCCGCCTCAGGCCTCTGACTTAAAAACTTCTTTGCCTTCTTTAAAAAAGACGATTAATCCGCCACCTATAGTCGTGTCTTTGGTCCCCGTTACTATGCTGCTTGATTTGTGAAATTGACCTGGATAGTAATGTAAGATATTAGCCATGAACTTTCCTTATTAAAATGAATAGTGTGCATCAATGCTAGCTAAGTAAATATATTTGATTGATATTCTAAATAAATCCGACTTTATCACAGTATTTAGCTCTCACAATAAAAAAGGCCACCCGAAAAATGGGTGGCCTTTTATGTGGTGGAGACGGCGGGGATCGAACCCGCGTCCGCAAGTACTCCGCCTTAGGCTCTACATGCTTAGATTTCGCCTTTTAATTTAATCGCTTAAACTCCGGCAATTCAGGATTTTAAGCAACGAG
>Ga0316205_10002539_pt1 | contig 18821 bp, 21 predicted proteins | sample 3monthpyrite_MG_FD_204941 | JGI IMG/M metagenome (GOLD analysis project Ga0316205, IMG submission 204941) | Microbial mat bacterial communities from mineral coupon in-situ incubated in ocean water Damariscotta River, Maine, United States -... | ecosystem: Environmental > Aquatic > Marine >... | reverse complement strand
TCCGAACAACGACTGAATATAGAGGATTAATCAATGAATAGTGGCACTGTAGGTGACTATCAAACTAAAAATACTTTGGAAACGTTTGGTTTTATTCCAAAGTTAACGGCTGAAGAAATACAGAAGCAAATCGCATACATCATTTCTAACGGCTGGGCTCCAGCGATTGAACATGAAGTACCAGAAAATGCGATGGATCACTACTGGACTATGTGGAAGCTTCCATTCTTTGGTGAAACTAACTTGGGCAACGTACTGGCTGAATTAGAATCATGTCGTCGTACTTACCCTGGCCATCATGTTCGTTTACTGGGTTATGACGCATACACTCAGTGTCAAGAGCACTGTTTCGTAGTTTACGAAGCGTAATTGGTTAGTTAGTAGAGATTTAAACAAATCACCATCGTCGGTTAATGAGTGTGAGTTAATGCTCGCGCTCATGACCTGACAATACGGAGATGACAATGTCACAAACAGCACGTGAAGCATCATTAGCGAGAAGATTAGCCTTATCTCAATCAGGTAAAGCTGCTGCTTCTGGTAACGCAGATCGTATACGCACAGCTCCCGGATCTAAACAGGGTTCTGCGGCGGCGAGTGCTGCTCCAAAGGCAAGTTATACACCGGCTGCGGCTAGTAAATCTGGTGGTAGTGCAAGAGAAGCATCTTTAGCAAGGCGCATCGCGATGTCTAAAGGCGGTAAACGTGCAGTTGCGAGCGCTGATCGCGTTCGCAATGAGACTGCAGCGCCAGCTTCTGCTCCAGCAACCACTGAGCGCAAAGAAGGCTGTGGTTGTGGTTGTGGTGGTAAGAACAAGACGAAAACTACTGTAACACAAGCACCGACTGTTAATGTTGCGAAGAATTCGTCACGTTCAGCTGCATTATCACGCCGTAAAGCAATGTCTTCAAAAGGTAAAGCCGGCGAACAGGCTCGTACTCTAGCTACTGGTCCTGGACGCCATCGTAAAGCCGGCGCAGCTCAAGATGCGGCATGGAAGGTTGGCGCCAGTGATACTGCAACAGGTCAAACTGTTACAGGAACCCAGGTTGATAGAAGTAACGATGTTACAGGTAATGAAGCCAGCACATGTCGCTCAATTACCGGTACTGAGTATATGGGTGCTGATGTATTCAAAGACTTTTGTCAGTCTGAAGTCAAACCCACACCTAATCGTGTAAGTGTGACTTCCACTAGCTCAGGTAACAGTGTTACTGGTAACAATGTTGGTCGTGGTACTCGTGTAACTGGTAATGAGCCAGGTACTTGTAGAAAAGTTACAGGCGTTGAATACGTCTCTGCTAACCAGGAAGATCAATACTGTGATTCCTCTCGTATAACATCATCTCAGGTTGGTTTTAATCAGACTACAGGTGATAAGGCGGTTACCGGAGATATAGTCGGTCGTTCCAATAAGGTTACTGGAAACGAAAGTGGTTCAGACAAGCAACTTACCGGAACAACCTATATGCGTGGTGGACAAAATACTGCGCCATCGAAAGTGAAGAGCAGCCAGACATTACGTGGTGGATCTATCACAGGCCAACATGTTGGACGTAGCAAAGCGGTGACTGGTGATGAGCCAGGAGAATGTCGGAATGTTACGGGTGATGACTACATTGGTGCTGAACAGTTCTCACAGTTTTGCGAAAGCACGCCTGCTGCATTCGATCAAAAGGTTGGGATGTCTGGAACCCTGATGGGTAAGTCTGTTACCGGCACAATGACTGACCGTGGCGACAAAGTGACAGGAAATGAAGCGGGTGTCTGTAAAGCATTATCTGGCACACCTTATTCCGGTATTGCGCAAACTGAAGCTTTTTGCACTTCAGATGAAAAGCATATGGCCATGGCGCGTGCGAATAGAGGTGTAACCAATGTTGGTCCTGCGATGACAGGTTTACAGCCAGGTATTGATGGTGTGATGACAGGTGTGCAAAAAGGCGCATGTGAACCGCTAACGGGAACACCTTATGTTGGTGTCGATCAGGCTGCGAACGCATGTGCTGCAACACCGGCAAGTCCTGATTTTCCGCAGTCGATTACAGGACAGCCTTGGGGTCAGTTTAGTGTTGAGTCTCCTTCGAAAGCAGCTCACATAACTGGCAATCAGTACGAAAGTGGCCGTGTTACGGGTCCATTTGGTATGGCTGGCGGCATGGTAACAGGTACTGAAGAAGCACGTTTTGGCGGCGGTAATGCAGCTGCATCAGAACCACTTTATCAGCCTACTGCTATGGTTGAGGGTCGTGTGAAGTCGCGCATTACTGGTGAAGGTCAGGATACTGGCCAGAAGATTACAGGTGATGACTGGGATCGTGGTAATCATGTAACGGGTACCGAAGGTGCTTCTGCTGCGGGTCGTAATCCAACACGTCGTGGCGCAATGGGTTCCATGGCTGTTACTAGCAAGCGTAACGAACAACTGCCAACACCAACCAGTAAAGTAACCGGTAGCAGTGGTAACACTGAGCAAGGTTCTTTAATTACTTATTCTGGTGGTGCGCGCGGTTAAGGCGTAACGCTAACAGGATAGAAAATGTTAAGGCGTAAAACGAACCGTTCTTTGGGTCGGTCGCGAACCGGCCCAAGAGCGGGACAAACTAGCACAGCTAATGCGCCACGGCGGGAAACAACGAGGCGAAAGTCTCCTGCTGGAACGGCCAATCATCCTTTGGTTGATGGTCAGGATAATGAGCACTTGCATCAATACGAGCAGGCAGTAAAGAAGTCGTTTGATGCCATTGTTCCAACGCTGCGTAAGGTTGTGGCCTACCAGCACGAAGAAGATTTTGTTGCGAAGGCTCAGGCAGTAGCAACACAAGAACTTGGGTACCAACTGACAGAAGAGATTCTGCAAGACGCCTGGGTTGACCAGCTAGACATGCGTTCATTGTTTGCCTGGTGTGTATTTAAAACCTATCACGGTTTTTGTGATGAGTTTTTTAGCAAGGGGCCTCTGAGTAGTAACAGTGGCAGCAGTATGAATACTCAAGAATTTCAGAGTTTCATACAGGAGTGTGGATTTCACACTTTAGACATATCGCCATGTGCGGACGGACGCTTAGCTCACGCTATTCGTTACGTGTTACGACTACCGATTGATGCGGTTAGACGTAAATCATACGCCGGCGCCATGTTTGATGTAGATAACAGCATCGAGAAGTGGGTGGAAACAGAGATGCTGAGATACCGTGAAGGTAAGCCGGATACGGCAGATGCACCAACACGATATCTAAAGACTGTGGCATATCACTTCAGCTCAGTCGACCCGAGTCATGAAGGTTGTGCGGCACATGGTTCGGATGACGCGAAAGCGGCAGCAGAAGGGTTGAATCGTTTACTGGCGTTTCAACAGGCTATTGAAAATAGTTTTTGCTGTGGTGCCTCAATTGACTTGTTGTTATTGGGCATCGATACAGACACCGACGCTATTAAGGTGCATATACCGGATGCGAATGGTGGGATTGATTTAAACAAGTTTGTTGATGCCAAAGATGTTTATCAACAAACACAGCATCTCTCAGCGAGTGACGGGATGCAGCGAATCGAACAGATGATTAAAGGTTCGCAGGCAAGTGTAGGCGACGGAATGTTGCAGATAATTAGCAAATTGTTGCTGAACAACTTGTCACAGATTGAGTACGTACGTAGCTACTTTGGTAGCCACTACGAAGATATAGGCCACGCAGAGCGATTTATTGGCGCAGGCATTGGCTTTGAAGAAGTGCAACTACGCAACCTGACGTACATTGCGTATTTGAATACAGTTGAAGAATCAACAGCGGACTTTGATGTTGGTATTAAGATCTTCAGCAAGTTGAATGTTGCACATGGTTTACCGGTACCGATCGTGATTCGATTTGATTATCACGGCCAGGTACCCGGGGCAAGAGAGCGGGCAATAGAGCATTGCCAACGTGTATCGGATGCAGTAGCGAGTCGCTATAGCGACCTAGCTCAAGAAGGATTACTGCATACCTTGTTGGTAGTTAGAGATTGTAATGCTGGTGGCCAAATTGAGATTTTAGGTTCGTCGTTAAAAGCGGCCTTGTAGAACTTAAACAGTAAGATACGGAGTAACTAGGTGAAAATCTGTAAAGTAGTCAAACCATTGGTATCGACTAATCGTATACCTGAAATGGAACACAAACACTTACAGGTAGTGCTTGATGGTTCAGTACAGGCGGTTGCTGTTGATGCGGTCGGTGCAAAACCTGGAGACTGGGTGATCTGTGTTGGTAGCTCAGCTGCGCGTGAAGCTGCAGGGAGTAAAGGCTATCCAAGCGATCTGACCATCGTAGGCATTATTGACCACTGGGAAGATAAATAAGCTTTATGGATATCTACCAGGCAGATAAGAGTTTGGTTTGCACATGCCGAGTACCCGGTTTGAAGCAGACACACTTAAGAGTTTTACGTAATGCAAGTGGCAGCAAAGTTGTTGCTATTGACCCGGTAGGCGTTAGAGAAGGTAACTGGGTATTTACGGCAAGTGGTTCAGCGGCACGTTATGCAACAGGTGATTTTGAAGTACAGACTGACTTAACGATCGCAGGAATTATTGATAACTGGCAAGAAGACAGCCAGTGATGAATAAATAAGTATTTTTTAATTTAACTGAGATATCAGGAGATAAAACAGATGGCTAATGAAAACTACGGTATTGCCTTAGGCATGATCGAAACTCGCGGCTTGGTGCCAGCGATTGAAGCGGCGGATGCGATGACTAAAGCTGCTGAAGTTCGCTTAATCGGTCGTGAGTTTGTTGGTGGTGGTTATGTAACTGTTCTGGTTCGTGGTGAAACCGGTGCGGTGAACGCTGCCGTTCGCGCTGGTGCGGATGCATGTGAGCGTGTTGGTGACGGTCTTGTTGCTGCACACATCATTGCTCGTCCACATAAAGAAGTTGAGCCAGTTCTTCCAGCAGGTAAATAAACCTGCTTGAACGGCAAAGCATATTTTAACTGTAACTTAGAAAGAGGAGAGCAAAGATGGCCGATAATACTGGTATCGCTCTGGGCATGATTGAAACACGTGGCTTGGTGCCTGCGATTGAAGCAGCAGATGCGATGACGAAAGCAGCTGAGGTTCGTTTAATCGGACGTGAGTTTGTCGGTGGTGGTTATGTAACTGTTCTGGTTCGTGGTGAAACCGGTGCGGTGAACGCAGCAGTTCGTGCGGGTGCCGATGCATGTGAGCGTGTTGGTGACGGCCTGGTTGCAGCACACATCATTGCTCGTCCACATAACGAAGTTGAGCCAGTTCTTCCAGCAGGTAAATAAACCTGCTTGAACGGCAAAGCATATTTTAACTGTAACTTAGAAAGAGGAGAGCAAAGATGGCCGATAATACTGGTATCGCTCTGGGCATGATTGAAACACGTGGTCTGGTTCCTGCTATTGAAGCAGCGGATGCGATGACGAAAGCAGCTGAAGTTAAGCTAATCGGACGTGAGTTCGTTGGTGGTGGCTACGTAACTGTTCTGGTTCGTGGTGAAACCGGTGCGGTGAACGCAGCAGTTCGTGCGGGTGCCGATGCATGTGAGCGTGTTGGTGACGGCCTGGTTGCAGCACACATCATTGCTCGTCCACATAGCGAAGTTGAGCCTGTTCTACCTAAAGGGTAGAGCAGCTTAACAAAGCCACTTTAGTAGTGGCGGCTATTTTTTTAGTTAGAGGAGTTCAACTATGGCTGAAGAAACCTACGGTATTGCTTTAGGCATGATCGAAACACGTGGTCTGGTACCTGCGATTGAAGCAGCAGATGCGATGACGAAAGCAGCTGAAGTTAAGCTAATCGGACGCGAGTTCGTTGGTGGTGGTTACGTAACTGTTCTGGTTCGTGGTGAAACCGGTGCGGTCAATGCGTCAGTTCGTGCCGGTGCCGATGCGTGTGAGCGCGTAGGTGATGGCTTAGTTGCGGCACATATCATTGCTCGTCCACATAACGAAGTGGAACCAGTACTAGAAAACGCTAAGGGTTTTGAACCTAGAAAGGTTTCTTAATCCTAAGCACGCTTGATTCTTGATGCTATACGAAAGTGCTGATCAGCAGGTCCTGGGTTATTTAGGCAGGGCGCTTAGTTTAGAATTGACCGCAGTTCAACAGTACGCGACTCAAGCTAAATTAGTGTCGGCCTGGGGACTGACTGCTGATGCACGTAAGTTACAGGAGGAGTCGCTCGAAGAGATGGGCCATGTCGAGAGAGTAATCACTCGTATGCTAGCTCTTGGAGCGGCGCCGAATGCCTCCATGCTTCGCCCGGTTAAATTGGGTGCGAATTTGCGTGATTTGTTACTTGCCGATGCTGAATTAGAGCGTGATCTGGTTCATCTTTACACCCAGGCTACTCACCATTGCGCCCGAAAAGGCGACCATAATAATCGAAACTTCTTCGAAGGGCTGTTACAGGAAGAGCAAGCCCATGATATTGCCCTCGCCGAATGGATTAAAAACCTTGAATCCCCCAAGACTTCCCCTTCGGCACGTGTTACATTTTAGGGCGGAGGCAGCATGAAAAAAGAATGGAATGAACGTAAACGTCCCAATCGGCTGGAGAAACAATACCAGTTTGAGAGCTATGATGAATTACGAGATTTCTTGGATCGTGCTGCAGAAATATCTGAAAAAATAGAATATTATCCTGACATGGGGTTTGGAAAGGATTACGTCAATGTAACCATTCATGCGCCCGAAGATGGTGACACCGTCACCGATGAACAACGGGAATTTGCTGCGCAGCTTGACGCGCTTTACGAAATAAAACCGACAGAGAACTAGTCAATGAGTGTCATTGCCATTGTTGGAAACAAGGGTGGAGTGGGGAAGACAACTTTATCGGTCAATATTGCTTCTGGTCTCAATAAACGACGCAGTACCGCCGTGATCGATGCCGATCCTCAATTATCCTCGATACAGTGGCGTGCTTTTTCAGCGGATAATGCGGTTTCTGTCTACGAAGCCGAAGAAAACCTTGCTGAACAGGCTAGAGAGTTAAAACAAGACTATGACCAAATTGTCATAGACTGCCCACCATCTGTATATGCTCCACAGACAAATAAAGCACTAGTGATTAGTGATCGAGCGGTTATACCTGTACAGCCTTCACCCATGGATTTGTGGGCAACCGTTCATATCATTGAAGCGGTTGAAAAGGCCAAGGAATCGAATCCGGACTTACGACCTTTGTTGGTGATCAACCAACTGGAGCCGAAGACTATGTTATCCAAGCTGGTTCGTGATGCGGTTCAAGAAATTGGAATTCCAGTAGCTGATGTCATGGTCCGACGCAGGGCAATTTTCCGCAGTAGCGCCTTGGATGGTAAGAGTGTCTACGAAGCGGGAGGGCATGGGGCAGCTGCAGTAGAAGAGATAGAGCAATTGATTCAGGAGATTATGCAATGAGTAACGAGAAAGCAAAAAATAAACTTGTCAATTCAATGAGAATGACCAAGGCTGGTACAGCGAAGAGTACAACTTCAGAGGACAAAAAAGAAGTGGTAGCCAAAGAAACTAAACCGGCCAAGAAGACCGCGACTTCGAGCAAACAAGCTGCACCTGCAGCATCGGGTTATGTCTCAACCGGCTATACATCAGGCCCTCGAATCTGGCCGGACTAAAATGATGGTATATAGATAGAAGTCTATCGAAATGCAGATTATAATCTGCTAAAGTATATTTAGACATCATTCTTATATAATAATTAGCACGAGTCAGTGGAAAGGCATGCCCAATCTTGGTCAGCCTGATCAAATTAGCCGGTTGTTAACATGTCCAAGCCCAGTGATTACAACAACATCCCCACTGCATCCTCGGATCATCTCATCCGTCATGCCACTTTAAGGCAGCTACAGGTCTTCGAGGTCATTTACCGTTTGGGTAGCTTTACCCGCGCAGCTGAAGAATTGTTTCTGACCCAACCAACCGTATCCATGCAAATTAAAAAATTGACCGAAGCAATTGGATTACCGTTGTTCGAGCATGTAGGGCGTCGGGTTGAGCCGACGGAGGCAGGTAGCGAGCTTTATGAAGCTTGCCGTCGAGTGTTTGAGTCCTTGTCCAACTTCGAAATGAAAGTGGCTGATTTGAAGGGTTTGAAACGAGGGCGTCTTCGCCTGGCTGTGATTACAACGGCAAAATATATGGCACCTGAAATGCTGGGTGATTTCAGTAAACTTTACCCCGGTGTTGAACTTGCTCTAAAAGTGACCAACCGGGATAGCATCATTGAACGGATGCATAACAACGTAGATGACTTGTATATCATGGGGCAGGTCCCTGAGGGTGAACTGGAATTTCAATCGTATTCCTTTGCTCCTAATCCCTTAGTCATGCTCGCACCTCGTGAACACCCCCTTGTTGGGAAACAAAATATTAGCTTAGAAGAAGTTGCCAAAGAAATGTTTATTGTCCGAGAACCCGGATCTGGAATGCGTGATGCGACATTCCGTGCATTTGATGCAAAAGGCTTAAGGCCTAGTGTAAAAATGGAACTTGGCAGCAATGAAGCAATTAAACATGCGATCGTAGGTGGTCTGGGTTTATCGGTTATGTCGCTTCATACTCTCTTATTAGAAGGTCTCGATGGACCCGTTGCCAACCTGGATGTGGAAGGATTTCCAATTATGCGCCGTTGGTACATGGTTTACCCTAAAGGGAAGGAATTATCTTTGGTTGCACGAACGTTTCTGGATTTCGCGATTGAATATGAATCAAAAATTACCAAGCGTATGGAAAGCATATTGCCATCACTAAAAAATCAGATTGATAATAATCGGGAAAAACCGAAAAAATAAAGCTGATAGTTTGATAGAGGAGTTTCACATCAACGTATGTTTATACTAATGATAGAAAAATTGTTGTGAAATTTGGGTAAGAACATCAGATAATTCAGACTTATAAGTAAACTGCAAATATGAACGAAAACTTGTTGGCTATACAAGTATTTCAGTTTGGAGTCAGAATAAAATATGGAACGACTCATAATTGTAGTGGTTTTTTTGCCGCTCATCTCAGCTCTATTAATTCAGTTATTTGCTGGACGCATTGGCCGTAGTGTTGCTCGGATCAGTGTGGTGTTCACCACACTAAGTTTTATTTTATCCAGTGTGTTATTAGCCTTAGCGCTGATGGGCAGTGAAATTCAAACATTTCCATTGGGAAGTTCTGTCGCTGCCCTGTTATTTGATCCTTTAAGCATTCTGCTGGCGACCATCATTCTTGGTATCAGTTTAATCGTACATCTGTACTCGGTACGATATATGGCTGAAGAAGCGGCTTATGGTCAGTTCTTTGTTCTACTTGATTTGATGACCGCGGCTTTGCTATTCATGGTGCTAGCAGGTGATCTGATTACCTTAGTCATCTCCTGGTATCTGGTTGGTGTTATTCTTTACTTCCTGCTAGGGCAGGATACGCGTAGCCAAACTGCCTATCGTTTTGCCTTCTGGACACTGATTACCTATCGAATTGGCGATCTACCGTTAATCCTTGCAGCTGCCTTACTCTATAACGCCTATGAAACCTGGTCATTAAAAGCAATCTTTGATGCGATCATGGCAAATCCAGACGCACATCAGGTGTTAGGTCTACCGTTAACGCATGTAGTGGCCGGGTTGATCGGGTTTGCAGCTTTCGCCCGTTCCGCGCAGTTTCTGTTGCACACCTGGTTACCTTACACCATGGATGGGCCGACCCCCGTTTCTGCCTTGATGCACGCAGGTATTGTTAATGCGGGTGGTTTTTTGATTAATCGTTTCGCACCCATCTTTATTCATAGTGGTGATGTATTGAACTGGATCTTCATTGTGGGGTTAATCACTGCAATATTTGGTTCCTTGTTGATGTTGACACAGAACGACATAAAAAAAGCATTGGGTTATTCAACCATGGGCCAAATGGGTTTTATGATTATGGAATGCGGAGTCGGAGCATTCTCATTAGCCATCTATCATATGTTTGCTCATGGTGTTTTCAAAGGCACCATGTTTCTGTCCGCAGGCGGTGTGATCAATCACGCACGCCAGGATGATGGTATTCCTAAAGATGAACTTTATACTTTTGCCGTTGAAAAACGGCCTAATAAGGCAAGTCAACCGTGGTTGTTGATGGCAGCTGTGACCCTGGCTGTGCCGCTAGTAATATTAGTATTTGCGCACCTGCTGATTGCTCAGGATTATTTCCATAAACAAGGTGCTATTGTATTACTGTTCTTTGGTTGGGTCACTGGTGCGCAATTGATCTTCGCCACATATCGTATGCGAGCACAAAATATCTGGCGATTGGTTGGGTTGAGTATTTTATCGCTACTGGTTGTCGTTCTGGGTTATGTTTTTATCAGCCATGCATTTGATCTTTTTTTGTATCCAGATCCAGAATTTCGAGCACAACTTTATTCGGCAGCCACTATTGACTTGTTACGTTTTGATGTCCTGGTCGGTATTGTTACTTTGACGGTCGTTGCTGGTTGGGTCATTACTTACTTTGGAGAACGAAGCGGTTATTATCGACGTCAGAAGAGCAAGCGTCTTTGGTTGAACTTTTATGCTCTGATTTCAAGGGAATTTTATATCTCTGATATTTATACACGTTTAACACGTCTTATCTTGTCAATATCTGGTCGTTTAAATGTTTGGTTGAGGTGGTTATAAAGTGCCTGATTTATTAATCATTTTACTTGCCAGTATATTTTTACCACTGTTTCCTATGAGTATGATATTTAACATCATACTCGATAAGATTAAACAGTGCTGGTTACGAGCTCTGTTAATTATATTCTGGCCATTAATTGGGTTATTGATTGTACTTAATAGCAATCTAGATATACCTGATTGGGTATTACCACTGGCTCTATCTACTTCGTTTCTATACTCCTTGCGTATGCTCACGTTGCGTGAAGTTAATCAGTGGAGTGGTTTTTTGGCGACTTCATTTTGGAGCTTGTTATGGCTGCCGATAACGCAAGGTGTGTCAGCAGATATATTATATTGGTTTGCAGTTAGTATAAGTATGCCGCTGGTGTTACTGATAGTACTTAGTGCCGGGCTGGAGAAGCGCTTTGGTGCTGCATATACCGGATTATATGGTGGTTTAGCACGAACCATTCCTCGTTACGCAGGTGTATTAGTTATCGTAGTAATCGCCGCAATTGCCACACCACTGTTCCCAACTTTTTTTATCATGCTTGATATGGTTGTCGAAACTGTTTCAAATAAGCCTGTTGCAGCGTTAGCTCTTCTATCTATCTGGCTGTTATGGAGTTGGGCGGGTGCACGTTTAATCCAGGGTTTGATTGTTGGCCGGGCCAGTAAAAACAATATCGCTGACATGAATCTAAACACGCTTAGCTTTTATAGTATTGTGCTAATTGTACTAATCGGTAGTGGTGTTTACCTGGGTGGGGTGATTCTGTGAGTATATCCAAGGGGAGTTTATCGAAAGGGCAGAGACTCAGTATACGCTCCATGATCTATGTGGCGAGTGAACAAATTCCATATTTCTGGCCGATGCGTACATTCATTCATCACAATCCTTTGCACGGTATGGAGGATTTACCTTTCGAACAGGCTGTGCAGGAAGGTAAGCGATTGCTACATGGCCGTGTATTCTTACGTCGTCCGATTTATCAAATGTATCTAGAACAAGGTAAAGTAGACCGCGATGATATAAATAAACAAATTTCCAGTTATGTGCTCAAGCGTGACACTATCCCCGGTATTGATCTACAGCAATGGTTGATGGTGTTATTGACTCAAACCGAACAAAGAGTGGTTTTTAAACATGAAATCACCAGTGTTGACGATATTCAAGCAGCCGTAAATGGCCAGCCACTTTCAAAAGACAATACTTTTGGTCCAGAAAACATAGTCCCGCACTTACGCCATGAACTGCTTGGCGATAGACCCGTCTATGATGCGCTGGATTCATTATACGGTACTGAAATTGCTACTGAGCTTGATGAGCTTGTCATTAAGAGCTGTCTGGACTTTTTTGATGAAGGTCAGTCTGTATGGTCAATGCCAGGACGCAAACGCGGATTTTTCAGGTCATGGCGTGAAGTAGCTAACCGCAACATACGGCTTTATTTACGCGGTATGGACATTAAGGACATTTTAGCAGTTGATGATACACCTGAGGGTGTTATCGACCATGTTATGAAAAAGCTAGGAATTCCTGAAGAGCGCTGGGTGCATTACTTCACCCGTGAATTGGCACAACTACATGGTTGGACAGGTTTTATTCGGTGGCGCTGGAATACTAAGAACTATTACTGGAGTAAAACGCATCCCGCTGATCTGATTGATCTGGTTGCGATTCGGTTGACTTTTGCGCTTGCGTTACTAAGCGAGCGCCAAGGTGAACATGGATTTAAGAATATCACCACAACAGCGCCAGCAATCGAAGATGCTATAGAAAGCAACACCATGGAAACCTATTTGCGCTATGAGTTGTTTGGTAAAACCATATTGCCGGCCATGGCAAAACGTGTCGATCAAACATTAGCACGCGGTAACGCCACACAAATAGAAAAAGTCTTTCATGAATACATTGCCTTTAAGCGTGAGCATGAAGCAAAAACACAAGCAGATCGCCTAAACACAATAGCCAAAAGGGTTAACCAGCTTGATGCGCTACAATCATTATCAGCAGAGGATTTTAATTATTTACTCGACAGCTTGCGTATGTTCGAGTTCTGCGAAGGCATGCTTTGGTTGCGGGCTTTGGAATCGCATGCGATTAATCAGTTATTGACTGGCGTGAATACGAAACCTCCAGAACCTCGTGAAAAACGTCCTTTCGTACAGGCTATGTTCTGTATTGATACCCGCTCTGAACGGATTCGTCGTCACCTGGAAAGTGTTGGTGATTATCAGACCTATGGGATCGCTGGTTTCTTTGGTGTGCCGATGAGTTTTATGGAACTGGGGAAAGGTAGCGAAATGCACCTTTGTCCAGTGCTACTGACACCAAAAAACCTGGTGCTGGAAATGACAGTTGCTGATGCTGAAGATGTGCATGCAGTTACTGCGCTTGAAAAGGCTATGCACGAACTTAAAGAATCAGTATTTGGTCCCTTTGTAACAGTCGAGGCGATTGGCTTATTGTTTGGCTTTGATATGGTCGGCAAGACCATAATGCCGCAAACTTATAACCACTGGCGTAAACGTCTACATAAAAAGAAACGTTCAACGCATTTATTAATCGATAAGCTAAGTCGAGAACAGGCCGATTCCATTCTAAGAACAGTACAACGTGCCGTAATTGTTTTGGCAGTTGAACAGGACTTCGGTCTAGAACCGGAGCGTATCAGTGATGATATGGTGCGTGAATTGCGTGAAGCAGCGCTTGGCAGACATTCTGGTGCACCAACACTAGCAAGTGTCGCTAAGCTCAACAAGAAAAAAGAACAAGAGTTCGTATTACGCTTGCGGGATACTTATCGTATCGACGCTGCTTATACCCAGTTACAAATGGAAAGGCTAGGTAGAATCGGCTTTAGTCTGGATGAACAAGTAAGTTTTGTTAGCCAGGCCTTACATTCTATTGGGTTGTCTAAGGATTTTTCACGTTTTGTTTTGCTGTTTGGACATGGCAGCACTTCGGAAAATAATCCGTATGAATCTGCACTGGATTGTGGTGCCTGTGGTGGTAACCATGGCCTGGTTAGTGCGCGAGTCCTGGCGCAGATGGCTAATAAACGAGAAGTTCGTCGCAAGTTACGCGCCCAGGGTTTAGAAATCAACGATGATGCATGGTTTGTTGGTGCGCATCATAATACAACTACTGATGAGTTAGTCCTGCACGATCTTGATCATATACCTTCCACACATATCTTTTACATCGATCGCTTGCGTACTGGTCTTTTAGCGGCCTCGCGCCTGTGTGCTCAGGAGCGTTTACCAAGTCTACAGATTAACCCTCATCCATGTGAGCCAACAACGGCTTATCGTGAGATTGAGCGCAATGCCATGGACTGGTCACAGGTAAGACCAGAGTGGGGTTTGTCACGTAATGCTTATATTATTATTGGGCGCAGAGATCTTACCAAGGATATGTCACTAGATGGTCGAGCATTCATGCATTCTTATGATTACCGACTAGATCCAATGCAACGATTGTTAGAGAACATCATTACGGGTCCTTTAGTTGTTGCGCAATGGATTAACATGGAGCACTACTTTTCGACGGTAGATAATGAACGGTTCGGAAGCAGTAGTAAGGTGTACCATAATGTTGCCGGCCGTTTTGGAGTCATGACAGGTGGGTTAAGTGATTTACGTACCGGTCTACCATCACAAACTGTTCTTAATAAAGGTTTACCCTACCACGAACCAATACGATTGATTGCAGTCATAGAATCGCCGTTAGAGCATGCTCGGAAGGCTATAGAAAGTGTGGTCGCAGTTAAGACTTTGGTCGTAAATGAATGGATACGCTTGCTGGTCATCGATCCAGAAAAACAGGAAGTATATACCTATAATAGTGGTGAGTGGGAAGCCAAGCCCCTTTTAGATGCAAATGAATCATCCTTAGTGAAGGAGTCAAGCACATAATGAATAAAGTTAACTTCAGTACAGTAAAGAAACTCGAAATTATTCTCAGTGGTGAGCATCAGGCGTTTGCAACTGACTTGCTCGATAATGCAGGTGTAACGGGCTATACCATCATCAACAATCTTTCCGGTAAAGGTCGCCATGGTTTCCATGAAGGTCATTTAATGTTTAACGAGGAAGACGTGTTAATTATGATTATTGCGGTTGTTCCAGAAGAATTAGTGGAACCAATTCTTGAGGGGCTTGAACCTTTTTATAGTGAACACTCAGGAGTTGTATTTATATCTGATATTCAGGTAACACGGTTTGTAAAATTCAGCAAGTAAGTACTGCTAACTAAGGTTAATAATAATGCGTGTCTTTAATGAAATAAGTCTTCAGAATGTACGGGGTGATATCTTTGGTGGTGTCACTGCAGCTGTCATTGCTTTACCTATGGCCCTGGCTTTTGGTGTGGCTTCTGGTGCGGGGGCAGAGGCAGGTTTATATGGTGCAATCATGGTTGGGTTGTTTGCCTCATTATTTGGGGGATCACCAACACTAATTTCTGAACCGACTGGTCCTATGACGGTAATCTTCACAGCCGTCATCGTGAAACTAACTGCTTCCGATCCTGTTAATGGTATGGCAATGGCATTTACTGTCGTGATAATGGCGGGTATTTTCCAGATCCTTTTTGGCTTCATGAAGCTAGGCAAATACGTTACTTTAATGCCCTATACTGTTGTCTCTGGATTCATGTCAGGGATCGGCATTATACTTATAATATTGCAATTCGGGCCGCTCCTTGGTCAAGCTTCACCAGCTGGTGGTGTCATTGGTACACTAGAAAATATTCCAAATTTAATCGCGGGTGTTAAGACACCAGAATTGCTCTTAGGCGTTATGACTATCGCGATCTTGTTATTAATGCCCATCAAGCTTAAACGATTTCTACCTCCCCAGTTGATTGCTCTGGTTCTGGGCACAGTTATCTCAGTTATGTTTCTGAGTATGGATGATATACGCCGTATCGGAGAGATACCGACTGGGTTGCCTGATTTTCAAATACCAGTCTTTTCAAGTTCAGAATGGACAATTATGATCGTAGAGGCCATCGTACTGGGAATGTTGGGCTGTATAGATGCGTTATTAACTTCTGTAGTGGCAGATAGCATGACGCGAACTCGACACAAGTCAGATAAGGAATTGATTGGACAAGGAATTGGTAACATGATGTCAGGTTTATTTGGCGGATTACCTGGCGCCGGTGCAACCATGGGTACTGTCGTAAGTATTCAGGCAGGGGCAAGAACAGCGCTATCAGGTTTGGTTAGGGCGAGTATATTATTAGTCGTGGTCTTGTGGGCGGCAGGACTCACAGCTGTTATTCCATTAGCAGTACTCTCTGGAATTGCTCTGAAAGTTGGTATGGATATTATTGACTGGCGTTTCTTAAAACGTGCCCACATAATCTCCGGAAAAGGCGCCTTTATTACATATGCAGTTATACTTCTGACTGTTTTTGTTGATTTGATTGTAGCGGTTGGTCTTGGTTTGTTTGTCGCGAATGTAATTACGATTACAAGGCTATCAAATTTACAAGCGGACGATGTTAAATCAGTAACGGATCCAGATGTATCTGATATTGAATTATCAGAGCGGGAAAAAGAATTATTAAAAGCTGCAAAGGGTAGACTAATATTGTTTTATCTTCGTGGTACGATGATTTTTGGTACCTCTAGAGCTATTTCTCGCAAAAACTCCCAGGTCGAAGGTCGATGTGCATTAATTATAGATCTTACAGATGTCACCCATCTTGGTGTTTCAGCAGCTTTGTCACTTGAGGAGTCGATTCTCGATATGATTAGGGCAGGGCGCTCTGTATACATCGTTGCGAGTGATGGCCAGCCTCTACAGCGTTTAACAAAAATGGGTTTGTTGCAGAAAATACCTGGTGAGAATGTTGTTGAAAAACGTATAGATGCATTCGAGCATCTACAACAACTGCAGCAAGATACAGACTTATTTAAAGGTTGCGACAATACCTAACCAGAAATATTTAAACTTTACTAAAATTTTAGTTAGATAAATTTTACAGGTTTTTCCCATATCGCCAAAACTATGCAACCGGTTGCGCTATATATAGAATGTGCAGATTCAGGTGGGTGGATGATTAGTTGGCCTTTTTTATATTTATTTTCTTCATCGGCTTGTTCGCCAGCTAATATTAAAATATGTTCATAACCAGCATGTTTGTGGGCAGGGATTTTCGAACCTGATTGATATCTTAATAATGCTGAAGAACAACCGTTTTCATCACTATATATTGGGTGAATATCAACACCATCTCTAAACGGCTCCCAAGTGATCAATTCTGGGTAGGCATCTAATAGTAATACATTTTCCAAAATAACAGGTTTGAGTGATTTAGCCATAAGTATTCTCTAGAGTAGGGATTACGATATCTGATGAAGCTGTCCAGCCAACAATACCTGCTTGTGCAGTAATCATATCTAAGGTGGCTTGTTTGAATTCCGGAAAGTAACTTTCAGTACAATCTTCCAATAAAAGACATTCGTAGCCACGATCATTAGCTTCTCGCATCGATGTTTGCACACATACTTCGGTCGTTACACCACAAAATAGTAGATGACTTACCTCATGCTTTTTTAATATTTCATCGAGTGGAGTGGCATAAAACGCACCTTTGCCAGGTTTGGCAATATCATATTCAGATTCCAGTGGTTTCAAGTCCTCCAAAATTTGATTGCCTTGTTCTCCGTCTATCAATAAGCGTCCCATCGGGCCTTCGTCACCAATTTTAATAGAACAGTTTCCCCTGAGTCGTTTTGATGGTGGGCAGTCCGACAAGTCAGGTTTGTGGGCTTCGCGAGTATGGATTACAACCATTCCCAATTTGCGTGCAACATCAAGCATCTTTTTCACTCTGGGGACTATCTTTAAAAGGAGTGTTACATCGTTACCTAGTGATGACCCGAACCCGCCAGGTTCAATAAAATCGCACTGCATATCAATAATAATCAGTGCAGGTGGTTTTTTGGGTAGTGTGTATTGGTATGGTTTGGCTGCTATTGTTTTCATAATTTATTAGTGCCCCGCCATGTATTTGCCAATTGTTGTTAGCTCAGCCTCAGAAGGAGTGGTTTCATAGACTAACTCACCCTCAGAGATAACAAATAAACGATCACTCAACTCAAGGATTTCATCTAGATCTTCACTCAACAATAATACTGCTGCGCCTCTATTTCTCGTGGAAATAATCTGTTGATGGATATCATTAACTGCATTGAAATCAAGACCGAAACAAGGATTAGCAACGATCAAGACATCGACGTCTTCAGCCAGCTCCCGTGCTAATACTGTACGTTGCACATTACCTCCGGACAGGTTTCCAACAGGATTATCGGGAGTTGGCGTTTTAATGGAAAATCTATTTATTAATGACGTTGCATGTTTTTTTATAGCACTTCGATTTAATAGCCAACCATGCCAGGAAAAAGGGGGCTGATCAAAACGTCGAAATGCAAGGTTTTCGGCTACGCTCAAATTCGCTACGCAAGCATTACGTAATGGCTCCTCGGGTAAGCAATGTAACTTAAAGCGTCGCATCTGCTTGCGTGTGGCAGTGTAAATTTCATCGTTTACACTAACAAAACCATCAATTGCTTCACGCTGACCCGCCAAAGACTGGACTAATTCACGCTGTCCATTACCGGATACTCCTGCTATTCCGACAATCTCACCAGGTGATACGGACACAGAGAGCTTGTTTAAGGCAAGTACACCACTGTCATCGTTAACTTGTAAATTATTAATCTTTAAAACAGGTTCGTGGTCTCCTGAGGTGACGGTTCGTTCAACAGGTGTCGTGCTGACATCACTACCGACCATCATTTCTGCGAGAGAAGCAGGAGTGACATCTTCTGTTAAAGCGCTACCCACATATTTTCCTTTTCGTAAGACAGTAACTTCATCAGCAAAATTCATCACTTCTCTAAATTTGTGTGTAATGATGAGTACACTTAAATCAAGGCTGTTTGTCATTTCTTTAATTTTACCTAGTACCTCATCTGCTTCAGTTGGGGTGAGAACAGAGGTCGGTTCATCAAGTATAAGAATTTTGGTGTTGAGTAGAAGTTGCTTGATAATCTCAACTTTTTGTTTTTCACCGGCAGATAATGAATTGATAGGAGCATTAATGGGGATTTGAAATGGCATTGTATCCATACGTCTTTGCAGTTCTTTTAATTCTTTTTTCCAGT
>Ga0316205_10002538_pt1 | contig 18845 bp, 17 predicted proteins | sample 3monthpyrite_MG_FD_204941 | JGI IMG/M metagenome (GOLD analysis project Ga0316205, IMG submission 204941) | Microbial mat bacterial communities from mineral coupon in-situ incubated in ocean water Damariscotta River, Maine, United States -... | ecosystem: Environmental > Aquatic > Marine >... | reverse complement strand
CACTTTGAGTACCTACATGACCTAAAAAAGCCAATTGATAATCTGAAATCCACTGTAAACCCTTAACGTGTCCGGCATAATTATCAATTGATTTAACAATTTTTCCTGTCCGACTTTCAGCGACCATCAATCGACCAGCGGCAGGGTCATTGATATTTTCAGAACCAATCAATGCGACGTATTGTCCGTTATTGGACCAACTGGCCATACCCAATTTCCCTTGAGTTTTGATCGCTTTAACTAAGTCTCCATTTTGTTTATAAATACGATACTGTGAGGCAACATATTGATCATCAATTAGCGCCGTTGGCGTCACTCTCATTAGCAATTTATCGCTTTTAGGATGATACTGGATCGAAAGAATATGCTCGTCGACATTTAATTTTAAATGCTCCACTGAATTATTGGTTAGATCAACCATGTAAGCGCTAGTCGTTTTTAGGGACTCTTCGTAAACTTTCGCTTTAAAACCCTTTTCTTTTAGTTTGTCTTTTGACTTTTCTTTTTTAGGTTTAGCGAGATAAACAAGCTTACTTTGTTCTTTGTTGATGGTAAATGCAGAAATATCCGATGCTGAGGTTACAATTTTTTCAGCTTCGCCTCCATCAATCGCTATTCGATAGATCCCCACATGAGTGTCTTTATTTCTTTGTGCGACAAAATAGATAAACTGACTATTAGCACCCCAAGCGATACTACCCACTCGTTGTTTACCGGTAATAAATCGTCTTGAGTTGCCATTTACATCAGTGACATGTAGTTCAGTGTAAGGCTTACCGTCATCGTCGATATAGGTTTCTCTTGGAACTACCTGAATGTATGCGATGTGTTTGCCGTCCGGCGAGACTTTTGTATCACCTACGTGCCGAGTTTCTACTATCTGTTTTAATGTGATCGGCTGTAATTTAGCAAAAACATTTACCGCGAAAAGACTGCTCACCAATAGCAATAGTTTTACAAAAAATTTCATTTTATGCATCTCATTTATTTAGAGGTACCCTACAATCTTAACTAATTTAGTTTAGGGATCACTAACTCTTTTTTCCAATCAAAATTCGGATCGCCTAGCACTAAAAAAAATGGATTCAATAATGACTCTTTTTGATTATAAGTCATATCAGAAAAATCTAACTGGACAATTTTTCCGCCCGCTTGTTCAACAATCGCTTGTGCCGCAGCTGTATCCCATTCTGAAGTTAACGCTAATCTGGGATATAGATCCGCAGCGCCTTCTGCGACCATACACATTTTGAGTGAGCTTCCGCGACTGGTTAAATCGTAACTTGAAAAATTCTGACATAGTGTTTCAACTTTATCCAAGCCATGTCGCCTGCTCGCAACCACTGTGAAATGATTTTTCCCGTCTTTTTGTTGAAGAGAGCGAACTTTTATTTCTTGAGGTTGCTTGTCTTGCTCTTGCTTAAACGCGCCGATACCTTCTGCCGCATAATAAACGACATCAGCAACTGGAACATAGATAACGCCTAGTAATGATCTACCATTTTTTTGCAGCGCGATATTAACGGTAAATTCTCCATTTCTTGCTATAAATTCTTTTGTTCCATCTAAAGGATCAATCACAAAACATTGTTCCCAATTTTTTCTATCATCAAATTCAATACCTGTGCTTTCTTCTGACAAACAAGGTATATCTGGATATTTTTCTTCTAAAAAGTTCACAATAATATTGTGCGCGGCTAAATCCGCTTTAGTCAAAGGTGAATCATCGCCTTTGATCTGAACATCAAAGTCATCGGTGTTGTAGATTTCTAAGATTTTGTCGCCAGCTTGCTTGGCGATCTTAACGACATCATTTAGTATGGCTTGCATGGATAGTTCTCTTATTTTTTATTCAAAATTTGTTTTGCTAAAAATAACGCCGCGATAGAACGTGCTTCCGTAAAATCTGGTTGTTCTACGATTGAATCAATATCACTAATAGGCCACTTTACCAATTCGAGCGGTTCGGGTTCATCACCCTCTAACGATTCAGGATATAAATCTTCCGCCATAACCAGGTTCATTGAATGGGTCAAATAACCGGGAGCCAAAGTCATTTTTTTCATCCGGTGAATGGTTTTCGATCCGTATCCAATTTCCTCTTTTAGCTCTCTATTAGCTGCATTTTCGACCGTTTCGTCTAATTCCATTAATCCTTTGGGAAATGCTAGTTGATAGTCATTAGTACCGGCGGAATACTCTCGAATTAACAAAATGTATTCTCTGTCAAGAATAGGAACAATCATCACCGCCCCATTAGTTCCAGCAACCAAACGTTCGTATGTGCGCTTTTCACCATTAGAAAAAACTAAATCAAGCTCTTCAACTTTGAAAAGTCTTGTTCTAGCGATCTCCTGCACTCTGGTGATCTTTGGTGCTTGTTTGACTTTCGAGTGATTATTCATAAGTTCAAATAGTGTGGACTTTTCTTTAGGTTTTAACAGATTAACTGAGTAAAATCATGAATGCTAGTATAAGGTGAACAATTTATTGCCGGTTTTTGAGAGTCAGGAGTCGAAATACCTAACACATAAGCTATACCAAATTCGCTCGCGGCATCGAGAACCGATAAACTATCATCAATAAATAAACTCCGTTTTGGATCAATTTGATACTGTTTTATCAATATTTCCCAATATTTTCTTTCTTCCTTTGGATAACCTAAATCGTGCGAGCTAGAAAGCTCGGCAAAATATTCACTAAAATCTGCACGTAATAATTTTAATTCAATTGCTTTCGGGTGAGCGTTGGTGGCTAAGATAATTCGTTTATTCTTACTTTTCAAATAATCTAAGAAATTGATTACATTAGGTCTAAAATCTATTTTATCATCTGTATCTTCTTTCAATTTAACGATATCAATCTCCAATTTATCTTGCCAATAATCAAGACAATACCAGTTTAAGGTTCCTTTTACTTCACTTGAGAGTTTTTCTAGTTGTTTCTTACTCTCATCTAAGGAGATAGAGTGTTTTTTTGAATAGTGAAAAGGAAGATATTCTAACCAGAAGTGATTATCAAAATGCAGGTCTAACAAAGTCCCGTCCATATCTAAAAGAACAGTGTCAATTTGACCCCAAGGTAGAGAGATAGATAACTCATTTTTCTGCATACAAAAATTAAAATATTTTTTTCTTAAATTTAACCGGTAAGCGACCATTTTGCACTTTGCCATTGGCAAACAGTGAAAATGCGGAATAAATCGCTTTGTCTGTACTGGCGGCGATGCTGCCATTAAATTCTAACATTCCCAACTTTGTGATATTAATATTCCCGTCTATATCTAATTTGTTTTTTAGATTCTTTTTAATCATTCCCGTTATAAGATTCTTTTCTTGATCTGTATCCCATGAAATATCAAAGTTCCCTAAATCGTACTTTTTATTGGCTAAACTAACACTCGCATTACGCCAACTAGTTACTCCCGTCATCATAACCGGTTTTCTATTGGCTAGCTGCACAGCAAGATCTTTGGTTAAAACTTTTCCACTGAGTTCTATGCCAGGAAAAGGAAGGTATCTTTCAAAATTAATCGCCGAAATTTCGATATTGCTATCAGATATTTCCAGATTACTTTGATCGACTATTTCAAACGAAAGATCACCTTTAATATCTCCTTTATGAATTTCAGCAGAACCACCCATCGACCCCGTTATAAGTGATAAGGCACTTAAACTATAATCAATATTTTTGATAGACCAGTCACTGACTTCGATTAGATCAATAGTTCCAGACCAAATACTGCCCTGCATGCCACTAATACTTAGATTGTTATTTTCGGGAATAAAATTTTCCGCGAGTTTTACCGGTGCAAATATGATAACTAGTAATAGAAATAGAACCGTGAGTATCAGAATTTTCTTTTTCATTATTTTCCTATTTGAGTAGTTTTACGTTTATGCTGGTAATACCATCTCGATCGGCACTACGTACATTAACACTGGTAACCGTTACGCCATGTTTAGTTTTAATCTCAGCAACCCAGCTTAAAAAGGAATCAAATGAAACGTTGTCGAACCAAACCTGCATTTCATTGGGACTTTTACTATCACGTCTTGATACTGGTAAATCGTATTTATTAGTGGTGCTGTTTACAACCGATGAAAGAGGCAGTGAACTACTACTAGAGCTCCCTCCACCTTTAGTCGCCCTAATAATCGAAACTTGTTTTTTCATCCAATCAACTGTTTTTTGTTTTGCTGCTACTTCTTTTTTTAATTTAGCCGCCGACTCATTAACAGGGTTAATCAAAATGAAATACAGGAAAAAAAAGGAAAACGCTACCACTACTACTATCGTTATTTTTTGATCTTTATCATCAAGCGCTAAAAACCAAGCTTTTATCTGATCCATATTTTTTCCTACAAATGTTTCACTTGTGACTAGTACTTTTTGCACTAGTATTTTGTTCGTTATTTTACAATAGTCAATCGACTTGAATAACCTTCACCACGTTGTGTTTCGGAAGATTTTTCGACTTGATGACCGTTTGCGCGTAAAGATTCCGCATATTGATCTAACACGGTTAAATCTGAAGCTATTACATCGAGACGTAACTCTCCACGGGTATGATCATAACTAATATTGGTTGGATATATTTTTGTTAAATCTTTTAGTTGCTGACTTGTGGAACTAAGCAAACTTAAAAAATCACTATCTCCAGAAGAAGAGCCTAACGAATTTACATAAACTTTCATGCTCTTTTCTGGGTTTCTAATTTTTTTAGCTTCCGGAAATGCTTGTTTATAAAGTGTGATTTTTTGCTTATCAAGCTGTTCCTTTTTTTCAGCCAAGGTATAAATATTCGTGCCCTGATAAAATAAGTGTGCCAATAGAGTAAATCCTACAATAGTCGCCACTTTAGTTAAGAAGCTTCTTAGTTTAGAGCTTTCTTTCTTCGGCTCATATTCAGCTTGCAATAAATTAATTGCGGAATTATTTTGCTCAAGCATCCACTCACAAATATCAGCTACATGATGAGACTCACTAGCAAATCGACCAACAGGTAACTGATGCACGAAGACGTCAACAGGATTTTCTGAATAAATCTCTAGCGGCATTGCGACAGGCAATTCTTCGTCTTCACTACCACTAATCTGTTTTTGAATTAACCAACTGTAATCATCGGGATGACAATGCCAACGACTATTTTTTGAATCAACGCTCAAACATAGAGAAGAGTCGACGACTAATTTTATACCTTCTTCCGGTGGTTTTATCAGGTCAATATCAACCAGTATTTCGTTCAAACGTATTTCAGCCGAACTAAATACTTCAATCAAACTGTCTAAATAATCTCTCTCGATAGCTCTTACTGACAAGCTGTTTTTTTGTGGCTTATCGGCAAATGCAAAAAATAAATCATCCACTGACGTTGCGATTTCATCTTCAAGCATATACGGAACGGCTTTTCGTAATAATCGCAGCGCTTTATTTGGGACTTCGACTTGCGCGGCCGTAATATCGATGGCTGAAAGTACTAAGCTAACGCCATCTGTCCCGACCATTTCAGCCAAACATGAGAGATCTGCCTTTAGCAGTTCACTACTTTCTATCTGATAACTGTCTATTAATGGGTTGTCTAGTGACTTATTTTCTTGATTACCCGCGAGCTTCCAAGTAAAAGATAAATCATTTTTTTCACCCCAAAATAATACTAATTTTGTCATTATTCTTTTCCAAAATATCGGGATACAACTTTAAAGTTATTGTTATCCTCTTTTACAAAAAGCGTCTTCATATAAACCTTTGTGCTTTCAATTTCCGCTTTAGCATCCATTAAAAAATAGCTGCTGGTAATATCTAATCTTTGTTTTAGGTTTTTCTTTACCGTTTTTGTCGGGCCGACTTTTTCCCAGAACTCTTGCATTTCATAACCTTTTTCTGGGCGTTCGGATATCAAGGTTTTGACCTCACTTTGAGTTACTTTGCCTCCCAGCGCCGCGTAAAGTAGTTCCGATTTTTCCAGTGGAATGGTGTTCACATTGAGCTTATTATTTTTGCCATCGGGAAGGACGCAAACATAATGTCTAAGTCTTTCATAAGTTTTTTTATCAAAGGATTTTATTGCTCGAAGTTCACTCACATGAGCGATTGGACCATTCGCGGTAAGATAAGGAATATCTAATCCTTGATAGTAGAGATCTTCGACCCCATCAGGACCGCTCGGTGTTACGTCGGTATCGATCCAGTCTCTTGCGGCAGCGGCTAATGCCGAAGGTTGTACTTCCGAGCTATCAATTATTTTTTCTAATAATGTCGTTAATATTTCTTCGCTCGTTGTTATCTGATTTTGTCCTGTTGGTGTAAGGTTTTGGTTGCCTCCACCTAAACTGGGGTTACCGTGTGTTCCCTCGTCGCCCTCTTTTTCTTTTTCATTATTTTCACCGGTATTTGGGTTGCGCTTATCTATAACAGAGAGAGAGTTGAGATTAAGGCAGCTCTGCATATCGACAATTTTGGCGCTCATTACGCCACCATCTATTGGAAAGGTAATATCCTGTTGCGCCCACTCTTGACCTAAATGAACGGTATCTTCTTTTTCTGCATCGAACGCCTTTTTCATATAAATTTTTGCTAATTCTTCCATACCGTTAAGGTAAGAAAAAGCCTGATCTCGATGAATTAAATTTCTATTTAGATTAGCTTGTCTGGCAACAGTTTTATTTACCTCGACAACTAGTATTGCGACGAACACAACAACCAATAAAACGGTGACTAAAACTGTTCCCGATTGTTTGTTTTTTGCGCGTCTGTTTTGCACACAGCATCGATGTAAATAGAAGTTATTCATTTAACTAATTTTTTCCACCTGCATTACCAGCTTGCCCAGAATCTTGTCTTTTATCGGAAACAAGATAAATTCTCTCCACTAATCCTAAATCTTTTAGATCTAATGAAATCTTAACCGCAACAGGTAAATTAACGGTGCTACTTGAAGTAATGCCTTGACCATCGTCAACTGGCCAGTAATCAGTCCATTCTTCACCATCAAAAAATTCCGCTTTAATGCTTTCAACATCATCCAATAAAACTCGAGCGAGCCCCTGATCTGCAGCCATACCATCAGGGAAGGCGTAGCTAATTCGTTTAAGCCAATTCGATTTTAATACCGGATCATTTTTTAAATAATCTGGTGGTACATCGTCAACAAGATAAGTCAATTTTTCTAAATTTGAACGGGCTAGCAAAGCGGGATTTCTTCTTCCTAATCGTGTGAAACTTAAATGGGTTTTACCGATTGAGTCATCGCTGGTTAAATTATTTTTAGTATCACCAAATTCATCGCGAAAATTTCTCGGCGCTAATTGCTGTATATCATTCGACAAAAAAAGAAACGCTCGCTCTATTTGATTATAACGTTCTCCTTGCTCTTGAATATTCCTATGTGCAGTCGTAGCGCTATTTAGTAATTCCATTGCACCGACACCGATCAGCGCAGCGATTGCCATCGCGATAATAATTTCAAGCAGAGTAAAACCTTGCTGCTTAACATTATTAGAAAAGCCTTTCATTTCGTAATAGCCTTGTTGGCAATAAAACCAATAAAACTAGTGGTTTTTAATTCGTCATCTTCTTCGAGGCGGATCTCCACTTCAACTTGACGAAGATCTTTTTCAGTGGTTTTACTAACCGTTTGTGTCCAATACCATGTCCTATTTGCCATCTCGGCCGACCCACGGGTAGTGCCGACATTTGGCCAGTTTTTTTCTAGTCTTGTTTCGGCAAGTTTGTTCATTGCCACCCAGTGAGCGACCGTTCTTTGACTAGCGGTTAACTGCGCTGATTGGTATTGCGTGATATTTGAGACAAGTCCAACGGCAGCCATGCCAAAAATAGCCATAGCGATAAGCACTTCTAATAAAGTGAACGCTGCCATTTTGGATGGTTTAGTTATGTGCTTGAACGTTTTCAATTGCCTTACTCTATTTTATCCTGTGTTGTTAGTTTTAAATATAGGTTATCGATCTGCCTCAAACTCACGATCGAGATCCTGAAATAAATTACCTTCAAGTGGTCCTTCATATTTTAAGTTGCCGGTAAGAAAACCTCTTACTCGGTAAAACCTTATTTCTTGTTTATCTCTTTGTTCGACATCTGCAACGGCTATACCGATTGAAAACTGATTTTGCTCGCCGCTAGACAAAAAATAAATTTGCGGTGGTTCGACTTTTTCTTGCTCGTCTTCGTCTTCAAAAATATCAACTTCTTCTTCAAATATATCTATCTCATCATCAGAGGAAGAAAAAACATTTTCACCATCGATGGTAAGATTAACTTCTAAACCTTCGGGAAAGTCGTGTTGGCTTAACCCAGGAACGTCTTCAATCACTTGCCAATGAGCTTCTGAATTGCCTTTAGACTGACTTTTAGATCCTGATGTCTTACCCGAACTTCCAGAATTTTCTGATTGTTCGGACTTACCAGCTGCTCCTGATTTTCCTGAGCCTTTACCAGTACTTCCACCACTTTCATTTAAAACTAGAAATTGATAACCTTTCTCATCAATATTTAATCCGTATTCTTGATTTAAAATAATTGACTGATCTCTCACTAATTCGATTGCAGCAACCAGTCGAAGAACTTCTCGCTTGGCCAATTTGTCGGAGTCTTTTCCTAAATTAGGGAATGCAACCGCTACCATGATCGCCATGATCGCCATCGCAATTAAAATTTCTAATAAACTAAACCCTTTTTGTTTGAGCATTAACATTCAATTTTTTTGTTATCGTCAAGCAACTATTGCCCTTCACCTGTTTTAAATGCTCGCAAAACTTCATCCGCATTCCAGTTGCCAATATCCGTTGCCATGTCTTCACCACCTTCTTCACCATCGGCTCCTAATGAATAAATATCATACTCACCAAACTCTCCAGGATAGGCATATTGATATGGATTTCCCCAAGGATCTAAACCTAACTGGATATAACCTTGTCTTGCATAATTCTTTGGCTCCGGACGACTAGTCGGTTTTGTTTCCAAAGCTTCGATACCTTGCTCGGTAGTTGGAAACATAAAATTATCAGCACTATATTGGATCAGCGCAGATTCAATAGCTTTTAAATCTGTTTTTATTTTGATCAAATTGGCTTCTTGGGTTTTACCCGCAAATTGGATCACCATAACGCCACCAAGAATCGCCATAATCGCCATCGCGACTAAAATCTCTAATAGTGAAAAACCTGATTGCTTTTTTATATTTTGTCGCTTCATAATATAACTCCTGCTTAATTTCCTAAAAATCTTAAAAGACTAAAACACTTATTACCACAGAGAACACAGAGTTTTTGTACTCACTTATACCTAAATCTTTTCTCGGCTTACTCTGTACCTCTGTACCTCTGTGCCTCTGTGGTGAAATATGTTTTAAGTCAAAGTATTGCTCAATTCAAATACCGGCAACATGATCGCCAATACAATCGTAAACACAAACCCACCCATAATTAAAATCATAATGGGACCGATCATGTCCATCATCACGCTAACCAAATTATCAAATTGAGTTTCTTGGTTATCTGCTGCTCTATCTAGCATTTGTTCTAATTCTCCAGAGTTTTCACCGCTGGCAATCATGTGCAACATCATTGGTGGAAAATATCCACATTGTTGTAATGAAACTTTCAAACCTGCACCTTCACTCACTCGCAACGCGGCTTCTTTAACAGCATTTTTTAATTCCACGTTCGACATAACATCGCCAGCAATTTTTAGTCCTTCCAATAAAGGCACACTACTGGCATTTAAAATCGCTAAGGTTCTCGCAAATCTTGCTGAGTTAAGACCCCTAATAATTTTTCCGATCAGCCATGCTTTTATTTTCCAGCGATCCCAAATCAATCTGAATTTAGGTTTTTTAAGTAGCGCTTTAAAACCAACAATAAATAAAACAATTCCCGCAAAAGTTAACAGTCCCCAAGACTGAACATATTCGCTCATATCCAACAGCATTTGAGTTAACCAAGGTAGATCTTGCCCGGACTGTACAAAACTCGCGGTAATTTGTGGTACGACACTACCAAGCAAGAAAGAAACAATCCCGATACTCACCACAGATAAAATCACCGGATAAACTAGCGCGCCAGAGATCTTTTGCGAAATAGCCTGACGAGATTCAGTGTAATCTGCAAGACGTTCTAAAACCAATTCCAAATGCCCTGACTTTTCGCCTGCAGCCACCATTGAACAATAAAGTTCTGAAAAAACTTTGGGGTATTCGCTCAAAGCATCAGCTAATGTATGTCCTTCAACCACTCTGGCGCGAATGCCAAGTAACATAGTTTTTTGTTTAGATTTTTCACATTGCTCTGCGACCGCTTTTATTGACTCTTCGACAGGAATCGCCGCCTTAACTAATGTAGCAATTTGGCGAGTGATAAGTGCTAGATCAGCCGCGCTAACTTTTGTTTGAATAAAAGATGTTTGATTCGCTTTTTTCTGCTTTGCGGTTTTATTAACCCCCTCAACTTCAAGAGGTATTAAATTTTTATCGCGCAGCATACTACGGATCTGTCGAGGCGTATCGCCTTCTAAGATACCTTTTTTTTGCTTGCCCGAGTTATCGAGGGCTACATATTCAAAAGCAGCCATTAGTCTTCTCTGGTCACTCGAAGAACTTCTTCTACGGTGGTAAGCCCTTCGAGAATTCGACGTTTGCCATCCTCGCGAATGCTAAAACCTTTTCCTCGGGCGTGTTTTTCAATTTCTAATTCACCTGCTCCGGTATGGATCATGCTGCGAGTTTCTTCATCAATGGTAACCAATTCAAAAATACCTTGCCGACCACGATAGCCTGAGTGATTACATTCTGGACAACCACCCGTGTGATAAATAGTTGGAATTTCGGACATATCAAACCCCATCAGCTCACACTCTTTTGGATTTGCTTTCGAAGCAATTTTGCAACTTTCGCATAAGGTTCTAACTAGTCGCTGCGCTAGTACGCCCAATAAACTAGACGACAATAAAAATGGCTCAATCCCCATATCGTGCAAACGAGTAACCGCGCCAGAGGCGGTATTAGTATGCAGCGTAGAAAGTACTAAATGGCCGGTTAAACTCGCCTGAACGGCAATTTCTGCGGTTTCTAAATCACGAATTTCTCCGACCATAACAACATCGGGATCTTGGCGTAAAATAGCTCTAAGACCTCGCGCAAAAGTCATATCTACCTTAGTATTAACTTGTGTTTGTCCGATACCATTTAACAAATATTCAATTGGATCTTCTACCGTTAAAATATTTCTGGATGTGTTATTCAATAAAGTTAAACCGGCATACAAGGTTGTTGTTTTACCTGAGCCTGTTGGTCCCGTTACTAAGATAATACCGTGTGGTTTATGTAACAAACTATCCATCTCGGTCATCAAGCGCTCTGGCATTCCTAGATGAGAAAACTCTAAACGTCCCGCTTGTTTGTCGAGCAATCGCATAACCACTCTTTCACCATGACTCGATGGAATAGTCGAAACACGAACATCAACGCCACGGTTAGCAATTTTTAATGCGATCCGCCCGTCTTGCGGGATTCTTTTTTCGGCAATGTCTAGTTTGGCCATAACTTTTATCCGGGAAACCAAAAGTGGCGCTAGTTTTTTTCCCGGACTAAGGACTTCACGCAACACACCATCCACACGAAATCGAACTTTAAGATCATTTTCAAATGTTTCAACATGAATATCCGATGCGTTTTCTTTAATCGCTTCAGTTAACAATGCGTTAATTAATTTGATGATCGGCGCATCATCATCGGCTTCTAACAAATCTTCAGTTTCTGGTAGTTCATCCGCCAATTTAAATAGATCTAAATCATCGCCGATATCTTCCATCGCGGCCATTGCTTCACCAGCGTTATCCTGGTAAACCTTACCGAGTGTAAATTCAAAATCTTCATCGCTGACTTCTTCAAATTTTATTTTTTGACTCGCAAACCGGCGGGCTTCTGCTAGTGCTTGAACGCTGGTGTTGTTTCTTACAACCGCATGAATGCCTTTATCATCGTCTTCCCGAGCTTTGAATACAATTCCTTGCCTTTTCGCAAATGAAAAAGGTAAACGAATATCAATTTCAATATCGTCTGATTCGATTACTTGAGAGTCATCCGATTGATCGAGATCAGCAAGCTGTTCAGCAGCATCTGACATTTGTTCAACTTCATCGGCTCTAACAAAATCACTGATTGGCATAATATAATCTTCTATTAACTCTAACTAATTCTTTCTATTTAACTCAACATTCTAATTATTAGACGTTGATAAATCTTCGGCTTCATTTAGCTTTGTAGCCTCATCAAAACTTGGTGGCAGTGCTAACGCATCATCCCACTCTGGCAATACTGCCGGGTCGGTTAGTGGCATAAGCGAAATTCCGCGCATCTTTCGATCTTCTTGCAGCGCTCTCATATAATTGTATTTCTTAGAACTAACACTATTGATCTCGTTTGTATCAGTAATAATACTTGGACGAATAAACACCATTAAGTTTGTCTTACGTTTTGACGTCGCAGTAGAAGAAAAAAGCCGTCCCAACCAAGGAATGTCACCCAGTATTGGAATTTTTTGTTGGCTTTCTTGAACATCATTATCGATTAACCCGCCAAGTACGATGGTTTGCCCGCTGTTAACTAAAACGGTCGTATTTATTTGCCGTTTATTGGTAATAATATCAACCGCTGTACTACCTGCGATACCAGAAACTTCTTGCTCGATTTGAAGTACAACTGCATTGCCTTCGTTAATTTGCGGAGTGATTTTTAACTTAATTCCTACATCTAAACGATTAACCGATTGAAACGGATTAGCATTACCGGAACCTAATTGAGAGCCAGTGATAACTGGGATTTCCTGACCAATACTGATAGTCGCTTCTTCATTATCTAAAGTAGTTAAACTCGGTGTTGATAAAACATTTGATTCACTGTCGGTGGCTAACAATTTTAGTAATCCCGCCCAAGATTCACCATCGGTAAAACCGAATAATGCGCCTGTTAATCCTCCAATGGCTTGAGCAATTGCTGCTCCGTTATCGCCTTGATCGGGGGTAGTTACTTCAGTTCTGACGCCTTCAGGAAAAGAAACAGTTGTGGTTCCTTCTTGTCCACGATTGGCAAGCGCTCCCGCTGCTATACTGGTAATGCTCGGCGAAGTATTCGAATAATTAATTATGCCTTTATCAGATATCCACTGCACGCCAAGTTCTTTGTTCAAAGATTCGGAAACTTCCACAATGATTGCTTCAACATGCACCTGTTGGCGACGAATGTCGAGCTGATTGATAACCGAGTCGAAAGATTTCATAATATCTGGCGGTGCGGTAATTACAAGTGAATTGGTTTCTGCGTGAGCCTTAATAGAGTACAACTTATTTGATCCTCCACGACGCTGAGCGGGCGCTTTCTTTTTTCCTTCTTCTGTTTCTAAGGAGTCGGCAACGCCTTCCAATAATGTGGCTAACTCTTCCGCTTTAGCGTAACGAAGATGTCTCACCTTGGTATTACCAGCATTTTTAATCGGTGAATCAAGTTGTGCAATCAATGCGCGTAATCGTAGAGAGGTTTTTTTATTGGCACTTAATAAAATGCTATTGGTTCGTTCATCAGCGACAAACTTGGGCTTTTTGGCGTCCGATTTTTGTGAGCCACTGTTTTGTTTTTCTAAATTTTCTAGTATTCGAACGACTTCTGTTGCTGAAGCGTGTTCTAGTTCGATAATTTCAATGTCTTGATTACTTTCTTTATCAATTTTTCGGATGATCTCTACAATACGATCAAGATTGGCTGCGGAATCATGAATAACAATAACATTCGTAGGTTTATATTGCGCCATATGACCTTGCTGCGGGATCAGTGTTCTTAACAAGGGGACTAATAACGCAACATCCACATTATCAACTTTTATCACCCTAGTAACGAGCTGATCACCGGAATATGTTTTCCCTTCACTATAGACTTCTACTGAATCTTGCTTGGCGGTTTGCAGTTGCTCAATTTTATAAATACCGTCAGTTTCAACGGCCGAAAATTGGTGGACTTTTAGAACGCTTAAAAACAGTGAAAAAATTTCTTCTTCATCCATTTCATGTTGTGAAATAACGGTAATTTTTTTATTTTTGACTCGCGGATCAACGATAAAAGTTTTTCCAGTTAAACGAGCGACCATTTCTATAAATACACCAATATCAGTTTCTTTCTGATTAATGGTTGCTTTGTCTGCTTGCACGCTACTAATGATAAAAATAAAACTCAATACAAGCATTACTGATTTGATAACATTTTGCTTGACTGAACTTTTGATTAAATTTCTTTTTATTAACACTACTAAATCCCTAATTTATTGTTCAAATTTAATAATAAACTGATGGTCTCATTACCGCGTTTTATTTCAACATCTAGTTCTTGCATATTTTGTACTTCCGACAATAACTGAAAAGCATCTTGGCTATTGGAAAGTGAAACACCATTAATCGAAGTAATAATATCTCTAGCTCTTAACCCAAGCTGGGTAAACAATCGCTTATCTTTTCCTGGAGAAATAGAAAACCCGATCATTTCACCATTGACCATTTTTGGTTGAAAATTGACCAACCCAACAAGGCTTAGCGGATCATCAAGCAACTGCTCCCGGTACTTGTTTAGCGATTGACTAATCTGCCTATTCTTTCGTTTGTCGTCAGTTCGTTTGCCTGAGTTTCTACTAACGGGTAGACGTTTGCGTTTAGATTTCATTGAATCAGGTAATGGGTCGAGCAAACGAAGCTCTTCTTTACGCCCATTATTTTCTAATATGACTTTATCCATATAAACTTGACGTAAAAAGACTCGCCCGGAAACTTCTAATTTATCATCTATAAAATAAACATTTTGCTTACCTTGTCCATCTTCAATTATGGAATTGGATCTTGTTGCAATATCGGCTGAATAAATACCGCGCAATTTTAAATTGAGCTGTGTCTCTTGCACCGCAACTTCTTCTTGAAGCTGTACAATAGGAGCTGCTTCGGTATTGCCAAACAAATGTCGACTAATAAGTGCAGATACGTCGGTGGATTTTTGAGAATTAGATGATGTTGCCCGGTTATTTGACTTGATGATAGCGGTTTGATTGGATACATCTGGGCTGGTGATATGAAGCGTGATCACCCAAAATAACTTAGCCAAAATCACAACAATCAAGACCCAGCCACTCCACTGTATGACGGGTAGCCAGTTTGAGTAGTTTTTACTCCATACTATAATGTTGTTTGTCGATAGTTTCATTAATACCCAAATATTTAAAATTATTGGCGTTTTTTGTTATTTTTTGCCGGATAGAAGATAGAATTTTGACAATCCTAACCGCATTCTGCCGTTGGTTAATCGCCATTTTGCAGATCCGAGCTAGTTTAACTGAATTTGGCGCTCTTTTTAACCAATGATTAACAGTAAAATGGACGCAGTTGGTTTAAATAAGATCTTTTCGTACAAAAAACAGCCAAAACGCTTATTCAGTCTACTTTAAGCGACTCATTTTAGTGCCTAGACCTTAACAAACGGTTGCCCCAGCGCAAAGGGGTTAAAACCAGGCAATTAAACCTCAATCAGCCAGCTGAACAAAATTAATCCGTCAAATCATATTTATTTGGATCTAAATCAGCAATACATGATAACTTGAGTACTATGACAAAAAGTAAAAAACAAAGCAAAAACCAGCATGACGACAATCAAGTCGATATTCGCTTAGATAAATGGCTGTGGGCTTGTCGTTTTTACAAAACCCGTGCTATCGCAAAAGCGGCTATAGAAGGCGGAAAGATCCAATATGAGGGTAACAAGCCTAAACCTAGCAAAAGCGTTGCGATTGGCGACCAAGTCAAACTACGCCAGGGTTTTGATGAAAAAATAGTGCTAGTGAAAGCGCTTTCTGAACGGCGTCAATCGGCGACTATCGCTCAAACACTCTATCAAGAAACTAAGGAGAGCATTCAAAAACGAGAAGAAATTGCCAATTTAAGAAAAATAGCTGCGCCATCGACTCAGGGAAAACCCGATAAAAAGCAGCGTAGACAAATCCATCGTTTTAAAAGACATGGGGATGGGAGCGAGGAGGGAGGTGCGGGGAGCGAATAAAAGTCATGAAAACTCCCGTTCAAACCTTTTAACTTATTGTTTATAGAGAACTTTTTTTTAGCTTCATTTCTTTTCCTAGTACCCCGCTCCTCGTCCCTCGCTCCCGCCCTCCACCTGTTTATTTTTTATGCAAAATCCCAGTACACCTGAGTCTATAACTAGTGTATAATGCGCGCCTTTCGCAATCGCGACCAGAAATTAGACGTAATTTGGACACATTTTAATTTATCGTATCGAGTATCGGAATAACGTCAGATTGGATTTAACATCAAATAAATAGAGTATCGAAATGACTGATTTAAGCAAATACAGAAATATAGGCATATTTGCTCATGTAGACGCTGGTAAAACCACGACCACTGAGCGAATATTGAAGCTTACCGGTAAGATCCATAAAACTGGTGAGGTGCATGATGGTGAGTCTACAACTGACTTTATGGAACAGGAAGCCGAGCGTGGAATTACCATCCAGTCGGCTGCGACGACTTGTTTTTGGAACGATCATCGTTTGAATATCATCGATACCCCAGGGCACGTTGATTTTACAGTTGAAGTTTATCGTTCATTAAAAGTTCTTGATGGCGGTGTTGGTGTCTTCTGTGGAAGCGGTGGTGTTGAACCTCAATCAGAAACTAACTGGCGTTATGCGAACGATTCTGAAGTAGCTCGTATTATCTTTGTTAACAAACTAGACCGAATGGGTGCTGACTTCTATCGTGTAGTTAAGCAAGTAGAAGACGTGCTTGGTGCTAACCCTCTTGTAATGACACTTCCAATCGGAATCGAAGATGATTTTGTTGGTGTTGTTGATGTGCTAGCCGAAAAATCTTACGTTTGGGGCGAGACCGGTGCACCAGAAGATTTTAAGATAGGTGAAGTTCCAGCTGATATGCTTGACAAGGTTGCTGAATATCGTGAAATGTTAATCGAAACGGCAGTAGAGCAAGACGACGAATTAATGGAAGCTTATCTTGAAGGTACAGAGCCTTCTATGGAAGACATTAAACGTTGTATCCGTGAAGGAACTCGTAAATTAGACTTCTTCCCAACTTATTGTGGTAGTGCGTTTAAAGATAAAGGGGTTCAGAATATTCTTGACGCGGTTGTTGATTATCTCCCTTCTCCAACTGAAGTCGATCCTCAGCCATTAACTGACGAAGAAGGTACGCCTAACGGTGAATTCGCAATCGTTTCTGCTGATGAGCCTGCGAGAGCACTAGCATTCAAAATCATGGATGACCGTTTTGGCGCTTTAACTTTTGTGCGCATCTATTCGGGTGTTATCAATAAAGGTGATACTCTTCTCAACTCCTTCACAGGTAAGACCGAACGAATTGGTCGAATGGTTGAAATGCACGCTGATGAACGTACTGAATTAAGCACTGCTCAAGCGGGCGACATTATTGCTATCGTAGGTATGAAGAACGTACAAACGGGTCATACTTTATGTGACCAGAAAAATCCTTGTACTTTAGAGCCAATGATTTTCCCTGAGCCAGTCATTTCAATTGCTGTAACACCTAAAGATAAAGGTGGTTCTGAGAAGATGGGTATTGCGATTGGTAAAATGGTAGCAGAAGATCCGACCTTTCTGGTTGAATCTGACCAAGAGACTGGCGATACCATTCTAAAAGGAATGGGTGAGCTTCACCTGGATATCAAAGTTGATATCTTAAAACGTACCTATGGTGTTGAACTAGAAGTGGGTGAACCTCAAGTCGCTTACCGTGAAACGATCACTAAAGAAATCGAAGATAGTTACACTCATAAGAAACAATCCGGTGGTTCTGGTCAGTTTGGTAAAATTGATTATCGTATTAAACCTGGTGAGCCAGGCACTGGTTATGTTTTCACCTCTTCGGTTGTTGGTGGTAACGTTCCTAAAGAATTCTGGCCTGCAATTGAAAAAGGATTCCGGACAATGATGAGCGAAGGCGTTTTAGCTGGATTCCCAGTATTAGACGTTGAAGTTGAATTATTTGACGGTTCATTCCATGCGGTTGACTCCTCGGCGGTTGCTTTCGAAATCGCAGCTAAAGGCGCTTTCCGTCAGTCGATCCCAAAAGCTGGACCTCAGTTAATTGAACCAATCATGAAGGTTGATGTATTTACTCCTGACGATCACGTTGGTGATGTAATCGGTGATTTGAATCGTCGTCGCGGCATGATCAAAGATCAAGAAGCAGGCGTAACCGGCGTTAGAATTAAAGCAGACGTTCCGCTTTCTGAAATGTTTGGTTATATCGGAAGTCTTCGTACAATGACTTCTGGTCGCGGACAGTTCTCAATGGAATTTTCACACTACTTACCTTGTCCAAACAGCGTTGCTGAAGCGGTCATCGAAGAAGTTAAAGAGCGTAATGCTAAGAAAAAATAGATAGCTCTAAGTAAGCTTTCTAACCATAACCCTGCTAATGAAAATTAGCGGGGTTATTTTTTGCCTAAAATTAACAAGCTTTTCACCCAAAATTTATAATACTCAGCTGCTTACTCAAATCAATCGACAGCGCTTGAAGATTTAAACGATAACGCTATACTGAACAAATCCAACTAAGCTTTACGAGACTCTACTTATGCATTTTATTCGTTTTATATTCATACTTTTAATGATTGTTCCGGTATTACCCATAACGGCAGAAGAAAATGCCCAATGCCAATCAAAAGTTTTTGATCGTTTCGTCAGCATCGAAAAAACCGGACAAAAACGTCCCAATCGAGAACCAAACGAAGAATTAAAAGAGCGCAT
>Ga0316205_10002537_pt1 | contig 18847 bp, 21 predicted proteins | sample 3monthpyrite_MG_FD_204941 | JGI IMG/M metagenome (GOLD analysis project Ga0316205, IMG submission 204941) | Microbial mat bacterial communities from mineral coupon in-situ incubated in ocean water Damariscotta River, Maine, United States -... | ecosystem: Environmental > Aquatic > Marine >... | reverse complement strand
AAGGCAGATGTTGTCATAGGAACCCTGTATTACGGAAATTCTCCACTTCTGAATAAACTCAAGTACTATCCCGCTACCCTGATTGTAATTATTATTCTGTTTTTTCTAGCGATCTATTTGTTCTATCAAACCGCTAGATCCTCCGAACAAAACAAATTATGGGCAGGGATGGCCAAAGAAACTGCACATCAAATTGGAACCCCTCTTTCGTCATTAGTGGGCTGGAATGAAATCCTTAAAATCGAAAATGTAAACCCAGAATACATTCTAGAAATGGAAAAGGACGTTTCTCGTCTTAAAACCATTACCGAACGGTTTTCTAAGATTGGATCCGTCCCCAAATTAGAGAAACTAGATATTGTTGCAGAAACTAAAGCTTCGTACGAATACTTAAAAAGTAGGACCTCTAAACTCATCGAATTTGAACTCATAGTTCCACCGGCCCCACTTTATGTGAACCTCAATACACAATTGTATAGCTGGACCATAGAAAATCTGGTTAAGAATGGAATTGATGCCATGAGAGGACAAGGAAAGATTACCATTGAAATTCTTCCAACCGCAAAAAAAGCCCTCGTGCAAATAAGTGATACTGGAAAAGGTATTCCTAAAAGACATCATAAGAAAATTTTCAAACCAGGAATCACCTCAAAAAAGAGAGGATGGGGGCTGGGTCTGTCTCTAGCCAAACGTATTATCAACGGCTATCATGACGGCCGTATTTACGTATTGCGGAGCGCAAAAGACGTGGGCACAACTTTTGAAATTGCTATTGCACTAAAACGTTAATTATGAAAAAGACCATCCATCAACTTCATGAGGCAAAAGTGATCAACAATTGTCCAGAATGCTTCTCTACAGAAGGTTTAATATTTAACTTTTCCCAAGAAGAAGTAGAGAACAAATTATACAGTAAAGCCAAAAGCGAAATCATAGAGACACTAGCGTGCGAAACTTGCCATCAAACCATCTATCCAGTAAATTGGACTGACGACATAGAGCGGGTCTACAACTACCATAAAAAATTGGCGAAACCTTTGGCTTCAGGAATTAAACTAAAACCATTGGCATATCTGCTAATATTGGCCGATGCATTGGTACTAGGTTGGGTTATTTATTACTTCTCGTAATTCTTAAAAGTTTTGCTGAATGGCTTTCGCCAAAGCAGTCATTTCGTCTGAAGTTAACGATACTTTTTTCTGAAAAGTCGCATCGCCCATTCCGTTCAAGGGAATTAAATGCACATGCACATGAGGCACTTCAAGTCCAATAACTGAAACTCCAACTCGTTCGCAGGGCACTGTTTTTTCAAGAGCAATGGCCACTTTGCGCGAGAATTTCATAAGTTCCAAATAATGAGACTCTTCCATATCGAAAATACGATTAATCTCTTTTTTGGGAACACATAGGGTATGCCCTTTAGCGTTTGGGTTGACGTCCAAAAAGGCCAGAAAGTCTTCATCTTCTGCTACTTTATAGCAAGGAATTTCACCATTAATAATCCTAGTAAATATGGAGGGCATTAGTCTCTAGATATCTCTATTATTTCAAACTTCATAGTACCGTTTGGCACTTGTATTTCGGCAAGGTCACCGACTTCTTTGCCTAACAACCCTTTACCAATAGGTGAATCTACAGAAATCTTACCTGTTTTTAGATCCGCTTCGCTTTGGGCTACTAGTTTATAGTTCATTTCCATTCCATTTGTGACGTTTTTAATCTTCACAGTAGAATGAACCAACACTTTTGAAACATCCAATTGGGATTCGTCGATAATTCGAGCATTGGCCAGGGTATCTTCTAATCTGGCGATGCGCATTTCTAACATGCCTTGGGCTTCTTTTGCTGCATCGTATTCGGCATTTTCACTCAAATCACCTTTATCGCGGGCCTCTGCAATATCTTGCGATGCCTTGGGGCGTTCAATATCTTTCAATTGATTTAATTCGTCCCTTAATTTTTTAAGACCCTCGGCGGTATAATATGATACTTTACTCATAACTTCATCGTTTGTGTATAAACACTCAGTTCATTTTGATAATATGACATTCCAAATGGTGTATTCATGGAATGTTTACAATAACACTCCCACCACTGCTTTACCCGAGTATATCGAAGGGCGGGAATGAAAAAATCCCATACAAGACGGGATTTGTTAAACAAATATACAAAAAATTAGTTTTTAGGTATTTTATGTACTTTCGCTTTAAATTGAATATAGTTCGCCATCGAGTAATCGGCGTGTCTCTTTTCAGCATAAAAAAAATCAACATTTAGATGAAATCATTATTTGCAAGCCTCTTTATTACTTTAGCCCTATTATCATGTAAAAGCGATGATGGCGGTACGGTAAATAATAACAACCCATTTTTGAATCCGCCTCCTGTAAATATTACTCTCAACTTAAATTTACCAGAGTACAACCCACTCCGATTTCCAGGAAATTCGGTGCTCATTAACAACCGAGGAATTAAAGGTATTGTGATTTATAATGTAAACAACAATTTATACACCGCTTTTGATCGAACGGACCCCAATCATTTACCAAATTCATGCTCTCGTATGGATATTGTCGGAATTGTTGCCACCTGTCCTTGTGAGAACGAAAATGGGACCAATTCTTACGATATTGTCACGGGACAACATCAAACTGATACGGAAGCCTTCCCAATGCAGGCATACCGCGCAGAAAGAACGGGGGATGTGGTTACCATTTCTAATTGATTCCCTTTAAAATACAATCGTAGCGCCCACTAAAAAGTTGATTTTGGCCTGTGGATAAAAACCTGCTCCCTCAATAGTTGTAATGGCAGGTGGGTTACTAAAGTCATCATCAAAGGTGAAAAAATATCCATTCGAAACATACTCCACATTAAAAAGGTTATTCACCAAGCCAGAAAGAACCACTTCTTTTGCAAACGGCACTTTATTGAGCGTGTAATTAACACTTAGATCATTGGTGAAATAGGCATCCAATTTAGAACCTTCACTATCAATATTACCCATGTATTGCTCTCCCACATATTTAGACAAAAAAGCCAATTGAAGGTTGGGCGTGGGTCGATATAAAATACTATTGGCCGCAATCACCGCCGGTGAAAATGAGATGTTTGTATTCCCTAGTTTGACCAATGCTCCGTCTCTTGAAGTCACAAAATCTTTATTCTTGTTATCACTTATAGCCACATTGGGAAGTAAACTCAATTTATCCGTAATGGCTATTTGAGCGTCAATTTCTAAGCCAAGACGGTAACTTTTCCCGCTAGTGGCTCGAATAGGTGCCCCAACATCATCAATGGCTCCAGTTAACACCAATTGGTTGGTGTAGTCCATATAGTAGACATTACTATTCACACTTATTTTTTCTGAAGCGAAACGCCAGCCCAATTCGAAGTCGTCCAATTTTTCGGGTGTAAATACACCTTGTTCGAAGTCACTTCTGCGAGGCTCTCTGCTTGCTCTTCCGTAGGAAAAGTAAAGTTGATTTCCTTCATTAAGCTTATAGCTTGCTCCCGCTTTCGGGTTGAAGAAATTATAGGTTTCATTTTCCACCAACGGCACCACATCTGAAGTAATTCCAGAAGTACGATAACTCACAAAACGGCCTTGTAAATCGCCATAAACACTCCATTCATTATTTACTTTATAGGTGGCTTTTGCAAAAGTTGTAAACTCATTTTTATCACCATTTCCTGAATAATATCTATTATTGATTTGAGTATTCCCTGCAAATTGGGACCAAATTACCTCCCCAAAGTGATCCCCGCCATAATAGCTATAGAAAGCCCCTGCGGTAGCATCCCATTGATTGTTTTTATAATGGACATTTCCATTTGCTGCGTAGTAATTATTATTCAACCAACGACGACGAATTAAATCTCCATCAGTAATAGTTTCACCTCCAATTGTGATTGGGTCAATATTGTGAAATGCGAGGTCTGCGTCTTCTTTGTACTGTTCAAAATAGCCTCGTCCGTAGGTGTAATTCAAAGAAAAGGTGCTGCTCCAATTGTTGTTGTAACGCTGGCTCCAGAATAGTTGATAGTGATCTTGTGAGTAGTTATCCACTTCATTTTCATAAAACTGAATGTTTCCATTCTCATCGGTATATAGACCCGCTGGGTTAAAAGTGCGATCGCTTTCCAATGTTTCTCCATCAATTCCGAAATAGGCTTGGTATGTAATTTCACGGCCTCCAAACGCCAATGCTTTAAGTAGCGTACCATTCTTTTTATAGGCTCCCTGTAGGAAGTACGAACGTAAATCGCTTGTCGCTCTATCAACATATCCATCGGATGTGATTTTTGACAATCTCCCCGAAAATTCGAAGTGGTCATTCAACAATCCAGTAGAGAATTTGGCTGTGTGCTTCCAAGTTTCAAAGGAACCGTAGGTGTTAGAAAATTGAGCATAGGCATCATTCGAAATTCCATCACTGGCAATATTCAAACTGGCTCCAAAAGCTCCCGATCCGTTCGTAGAAGTACCAACACCTCGCTGCAGTTGTAAGCTTTCTATAGAAGAAGTGAAATCGGGAAGATTAACCCAAAAAGTACCCTGGCTCTCGCTATCGTTGTAAGGAATCCCGTTAATGGTAACATTTACCCTTGTAGCATCACTACCTCGCACACGAATTCCCGTATATCCTACGCCCGCACCCGCATCGGTTGTAGTTACAACAGACGGCAAGAAGTTTAGTAAAATGGGCAGGTCCTGACCTAGATTACGTTGGGCTAATTCTTCTTTCGTTACATTAGAATGCGTAATAGGCGAGTCTGCCTCCACACGAACCGCTTTTACAAGGACTCGCTCAAGGGTTTCTAGCTTTGTGCTGTCTTGAACGTTGGCGTTGTCCTGAGCGGATACATTCAGAAAAAAGATTCCGCAGCAAAGGAATAAGGATAGGTTTTTCATTCGTACAATGATTTGTTACGAATAAAAGGGGTAATTATTCTTAGTTTTAATTTGATATGAATTCCCAGCGAAAGATCTCTCTTTAGCCTGCTATTTGCTAAAAAACGTCAACCGACATTTTCTAAACGTTCGCGTTCCTAAACAGCATTACCTGTTCCAGGTTCAATGGGTATAATCTCAGCCTATTTGATAGCAGATTTTCTAAAAGATCATCCTTCTCTATCGTTCAGCACCCCTTTGAGATGTGGGACAAAAGTACAAAACAGAATTAATTGGGCGTCAACAAAAAGGTGCAATTTTTAAGAAATATTTTGCAACTTAAGGTCTTGATAATCATTATCTTTAGATAGTGAGCAAACCTATAACCCAATTTCCTCTTAAGATTCTCTTGAGCTACCTAGTCATTGGAGCACTAGCCGTGGTGGTGAGTTATTTTATGTATACTGAATACAAGACTTACATTGACTCAAAAGAAAATTCTGGCGCCGAAAAAATAATTGAAACAGGCTCTTTAATCAATGATGTTTACGAAACGGATAGCTTCTCAAGGCTCGCATTACTCACCACAAAGCAGGAAGATTTTGATACCTATATTCAAAAATCGGATTCGCTCTATAGAAAAATCGAAAACCTGAAGAGTCTGGTTCCGGACAACTATCAAATACAGCTGGACAGTGTCAAAAGTTTATTAATTCTGAAGCGCAACAACATTGAAGAGTTACGTTTTTTAAAGCTAATTCGGGAACAAGACAATACTTTGGATGTCATTCTTCGGGAATTCAAAAACATGGATCGGTCAATGGGTGCAATGTACTTAGAGGATATCCTAAAAGACCCAAATAGACTGAACAGAAAGGAACGGAAAATTTATCTGGACTATTTGGACTACGTGAACAGCACAAGTAGGATTGGGGTGGATACCACAGTCGCCGTAATGAAGTTGGATTCCCTACTAACCGTCTCCAGAAGTATTGTTTTAAAGGCGAAACGAGATCAATTTCGAACAAGTGCAGAGCTACGAGAAAAGGAAAATCTACTTTTCGAAAATGAGTTAGATGTGTCCTTCCAGCTGAGAAAAATTATTACCGACTTAGATAACGAAATAAGTGAAGACAGTATATTAGAAGAGCAAAGTCGTGCGGCTTCAGAAAAACGCACCAAATACATACTACGCTTGGCAGCCATCATTGGGGCTCTTGTGATGGTTTTGTTCTCCTATATTATTGTCACCGATTTCTTTAAAGCTGAAAAATTTAAAAAAGGGTTACAGCGAGAAAAACAGTATTCTGAAGACTTACTAAAGAGTCGCGAACAACTTATGGCCACAGTAAGTCACGATTTAAAAACACCCCTCAATACCATCGTTGGCTACACCGAATTATTTACACATACACCCCTTTCAGAAAAACAATACAACTACGCCCAGCAAATCGCTTCGAGCGCTCATTTTATTAGTAAAATGGCGGACGATCTTTTGGATTTCTCTAAGCTTGAAGCGGGTAAATTACTGATCGAAAACGTTCCATTTTCATTAGAAAATCTCTTGCATCAAATTGCAAAGGCCTCGAAGGATCTCCACATTCAAAAACCTGTGGATTTACATCTGTTTATTGACGAAGCTTTCAACGATAAAGTATTTGAAAGTGACCCGCTTCGTATTCAACAAATCGTGAATAATTTAGTGAGTAACGCTTATAAATTTACCGAAAAAGGGCGCATTCAAATTACGGCTAACCTTCTAAAAATAAAGGGACAAAAATACCAAGTAGAAATAGCGGTAACCGATTCAGGGATTGGTATTTCTAAAGAGAAACAACAACTTATTTTTAAAGAATTCACTCAGGCCGAAAAAGATACTTTTCAAAAATTTGGGGGAAGCGGACTTGGCCTAGCCATTTCAAAAAAAATCGCAGAACTTTTAGGTGGATCATTAAAAGTAGAAAGTGTATTAGGCGAAGGCAGTACTTTCTATTTTATCCTACCTATTCAGTTGTCTTCAAAGCAGGAAGTTCTTCAAAAAAAGCCCGCTCGGGTTTCGCTTAAATCCTCATTGTCTGCTCTAATTTTTGATGATGACCCAGCCATGCTTGCTCTGCTCAAAGAACTTTTTAACCAAATGAATATTGTTGCCCATGGCTTCGAAGCTTTCCAAGATTTTAAAAGTAACGGTTCCATTCCATTTGATTTTGTGCTTACCGATATCGAAATGCCTACGCATACGGGATTTGAAATTTTAGAGGCGTTTCAGAATGGAGAAATCAACGCCTTTAACAAACAACCTGTTATCGCCATGACGGGAACTCACAAATATTCTAAAAAAGAATACATCCAAAAAGGCTTCTCAGATTTACTGCGGAAACCATTCAGTAAAAATCAATTGATTGCTGCTTTAAGCCCTCTGTTTTTGAACAAAATTGAATCGAATTTACCAGAACTAGAAGTTTTTAAGAATCCGACGAACGAAATATTCGATCTTTCTTTTATGAATTCATTTTTAAGCAGTGAAGATAGCCTGAATGAAGTGCTCGCCATTTTCTACCAACAAACAAATCAAGACGTAAAACAAATTGAAACTGCTATCGAAAATTTTGATTGCGAAATACTAGGGAACACGGCCCATCGAATGTTAACTATGTGCAGACAATTAGGAGCAAAACGTGTCAATCCTATTTTGGAAACCATGGAGCGATGCGCCTTGGAAAAGCCTAGTCAAGCTGATATGGAGTCTCTATTTGCCAACCTTAAAGTAGAAGTGAAAAACCTAGTAGCATCCTTGCAAAACCGAGAGGTTACTATACCTTGAGATTGTAATACTCTATCTTATTATAAAGTGTTTTTCTTGTAATATTAAGCAATTTTGCCGCACGGGATTTATTATAACTTGCTTCTTCCAAGGCACTCAAAATAAGTTGTTTTTCGTTCGCAGCTTTAGAAAAATCTTTCGGTTCTTTTAATTCTGACGCTGTGATTACTTCCATAGGAATCACATCCATTGGTATATATGCCGTGGGGCTTAGGAGAACGGCGCGTTTAATGACATTCTTCAATTCACGCAGATTCCCAGGCCAATTATACTTTTTAAAAGCAGCCTCCACTTGGGGTGATAGGCCTAATACATTCTTCTGAAGCGCGCTATTCGCCTGATCCAGAAAATATTCAGTATATAAAAATAAGTCCTCCTTTCTTTCGGAAAGCGAAGGAATATGAATGGAGAACTCGTTCAAACGATGGTATAGATCTTCTCTAAAAGTGCCTTTTGACACAGCTAACAGCAAATCTTCATTGGTCGCCGATATAATGCGAACATCCACTTCAATTTCAGTATTACTTCCAACAGGCTTAATTTTTCGTTCCTGAAGTGCTCGTAACAGCTGAATTTGATTTTCGTATGAAAGATTTCCTACTTCATCCAAAAACAACGTTCCCTTATCTGCCGCTTCAAAATGTCCTTTTTTATCGTTGACCGCTCCCGTAAAACTTCCTTTAATATGGCCGAAAAATTCGCTCGCGGCAATCTCCTTTGGAATTGCGCCACAATCTACAGGAACAAAACTATTATCCGACCGGTCGCTATATCTGTGAATGGCTTGGGCGGCTACTTCCTTACCAGTACCACTTTCCCCTTGAATGAGCACGCCCATATTGGTGGGCCCTACCAATTTCAAATATTGATGAAATTTTTTCGACACTTCACTAATCCCAGATACGAAGCCAGGTTTTGGCCGTGATGGTCGTGATTCTCTTAAAACTAAAGGTTCCGTTTTTATCGCTTCGGAAGAAACTGGTTCGTTCTTGGCCTGCTGCATAATCATTAAAAGCTCTTCGGGTCGAAACGGTTTTGAAATATAGTCCAGCGCCCCTTTTTTAATAGCTTCTACAGCTGAAGTAACTTCGGCATATCCGGTCATCATAATTACTCGGGTTGCCGGAGAGACTTGTTTGGCATATTCCAAGAGGGCCAATCCCGTTTCATCGGGCAACTTCAAATCGGTGATGACCAATGGGAATGTAGTAGCATCAAGAGCGTCTTTGGCCTCTTTAATGGTAGAAACGCCAGTAACATTATAGCCTTTTCGCTGTAAAAAAGTAGTCAGCATTTTTAAAAAAGCAATATCGTCTTCAACAATTAGGATGTGTTCTTTCATCTACTTTCTACAATAGTTTATGGTCTTCAATGAAACATACCAAAACTCCATAATGCAAAAACAGTCGCTGGATGATGGTTCGTTTTATAATTAGCTTATATCTGTAAAAGTAAGAAGTATATGTGTGTACAATTTTAAATTTATCTTAAAAGAACTGTAATGGTTTCAATTAAATCCAGAGAAACTGTAGAAAAATAGATTGGTTAACTGGAATAAACAGGCAAAAAAAAAGGTGCCCCTAAGGGCACCCATGCGAAGTATTGAATCTAAAAATACCTGCAGCTTACTGCTTTTTAATCCACTCGCCTTTGCTGTTGGCATACAGCGTTTTACTTAACTTATCGGCGGTGGTTACAACTAGTTTGTATTCACCTTTTCCGTTTGCGAAAGCGTTGGACACTATAGCGCCTTCTAAATCTTTCGCTACAGCGTCCTTCACAGCTTGGGGCAATTCAGAAACTTTTACTTCTTTATAATCATCTTGTACGGAGGCTACTTGCGCTTTTGTTGGGATTTCCGATGAAGATGACTGTGCATTAGTAACGGTTAGTGTTCCAAATGCGATCGCCAAGGCGATAATTAATTTTCTCATAGTATCAATTTTTTGTGGGGATAAATAAAATCTTTATTCTTTTTCGATTAGGTACATTGAAAATTTAGTACCAAAAATGGAAAAGAATCAAACTAAAATATAAAATGCTTGTTTATAGGTGATTGCAGTAGACTTGGAATAATACGGCTTTGTTTAAAAGTGTATACCTTGTATACAAAGTGTATAAATTTTACACACTTTACTGTATACACTATTCCATATCGGGCGGTTTACGGTTGGTTTTTTTTAAGGCAGTTTTCTTTTTAGCCTTTATTCGTTTTTCAATAGCTCCTTTAGAAGGTTTGGTTTTACGTCTTGGCTTGTCTACTTTCAAATTTTTCTGAAGCAAAGTCATCATTCGTTCAATACCCATCTTTTTATTTCGATGCTGACTCCTACTTTCACTATTCTGAAGGATTAATCCGCCTTCCGAAGTAAGCCGCGCTGCTAATTTTGTTTTGAGTAGTATTTTTTCTGAAGAGGTTAATCCTTCTGAAGCATCTATATTAAAGTATACTTCAACTTTGGAAGATGTTTTGTTGACGTGCTGTCCTCCAGCGCCGCTACTGCGAACTGCTTTGAACCGAAGCTCCTTTAAAATGATTTCGGTACGCATCAAGCATTGGGGCGATGTTCCTTTTTCAGTAGATCATTCACCGTTTTAACAGGATTAAAAGTTATAAGAGGAACTTCAACAAAAACAGTATTCCATTTGGCCATAGCTCCATTCCAAAGGCCGGGCAACTCCAAAGCCTTAATAGGTTTTCCTCCTTCAGATTTATTCGAAATAAAACCGGAATTGGGGTTTGCATATTGGGTTAAATCAAATTTATTTCCATGATAATCTCTCAAGCCACAAACTAAATCCACTGGATTAAAATGGGTTGCCTCATTAATTACCGAAGCCTGGTGCGGATCGTCCAAGTCGATTTGAGACCGCTCCACGATTTGAAGGGATACATTGCCCATAAAGCCCTTCACCCAAAAGGGTCCTCCACCTGGCGCTCCTGTGTTCTTAACCACCCCACAAACGCGCAAAGGTCTGTTTAGAAACACCTTAATTGCTTCAATGCCACCGGGCAGCTCTTTGACTTCCAAATCGTTCCAAATAAAGGATTGTATTTCCTTAACCTTTTCCAAGCTTACATCCCCCTCAAGGGCCTTTAGAAAACCAAACATCTTTGCTTGCAACTGAAGTAATTTCCCAGCAAGCACTTTTTTCTGGCTTGCAATCTCTTTCGTGTATTCCTGAGCGGCAACATTATCTATATTCTTAATGAAAACAATATCTGCATTCACTTCATTCAGGTTCTTTAAGAGGGCTCCATGACCCGAAGGTCGAAATACAAGATTATCATTAGCATCCCGGAACGGTTTATTATCTGTCGTAACTGCAATCGTATCGGTTTCCTTTTTTTGAAAAGAATAAGATATGTGAAAGGTTTTTTTGGTGTTTCGGCTCACTCTATTTTTTATGGTATCAAATTCCTTTTTAAAAATAGGGAGGTGTTTTTCTGAAAAAGTAAAATGTAAGTACACATCATCGTTCACTGCTGCATAGAAAGCGGCCTCATGCAACTGCTCTTCAAAAGCAGTGGTTGCATATTTTTTGTACTTGTGAAACGGAATTAACCCCTTCGGCATATCACCAAAACGCAGCCCTTTTTTGTCCAACATTGCCTTTGTAAAATAATAGTGCCGTTGTCCTTTTGACGATTTTTTATAATCGGGATATTGTTCTCTAATTTTTTTTCGCACCAAGTTCACGAAGGCAAACTCGGAAGTAGCACCAAAAAACGTAAGCAATTCTTGGCTGTCGTTCTTTTTTGCAAAGTCCCGAAACAACATATTCTCAGGGTCATAATTATCTAAAAACTCGTGTAAAAACTGAAACATTCGTGTAGCCGCTCCAGAAGCAGGGACAAATTTTACAACATCTAACTTGTCCTTTTTACGTTCAAACGTCGACTCCAATTGTTGTTGCTCCTCTTTGGAAATTTGCTTAATACCATTTCCTACCGAGGCAGTTGTAACGATATTTGCATATGGAATCCCTTGTCTAAAAGTTTCAAGTTGTCGGTAAACCTCTTGTAAGGAAAGGCCATTGTTTTCAATCTGCTTAATATCCTTTTCGGTGAGCATTCAGTGTTTTTTCAGGTTTGATAAGAGTTGGGTAGCCCTTTGCAATCGCTCCTTTTCATTCCCTTCGAGAAGGACGTATGGGAGTTTTCTTTGTTGTAATTCCTTTTCAAAAATACGAAATAGTTTTTCTCTGTCATAAGGTCTATCCCTTAAATCATCAGCCTCCCAGGGGGTGTCAATTTGCGTGAGAAAATAATAGTCATAAGTGTTTTCTTCACAAGCATCGAGTATTTCTTGTGGGCAATATCCGTCGTAATAATATTGGGAGTAGACTTTTAATTCTAATAAATTAGTGTCGCAAAACAAAAACTTCTCTGCTACTTTTAGAGCGTCATTTTCAGAATTAATTTGCCCTTTTGCAATGGGAACTAAGTCTTCTTTCTGGATGGTCTCTCCATTGTTATTCCATTTTTTCTGAAGAAAATCACGCATGTATTCAGGAACCCAAAGGGTACCGAAATGGCTTGCCAATTGCTTAGCCAAGGTTGTCTTGCCAGTAGATTCGGGGCCGAATAATACAATTTTTAGGCAGTCTGAACTGATTTGTTTAAGTGTTTCTTCCATGCGAGATAACCATAAATTGCGATAACCGTAAAAATAAGATATTGCAAAGAGGTAAAGGTAAATCCTTTATAAAAATAGAGCGGTACCGAAATGATATCACCTATAATCCAATAAATCCAATTTTCTATTTTGCGCTTCGCCATGAGCCACATTCCAACAAAGAAAATAGCTGTTGTGACCGTATCTACAATAGCCGTCCAATCATTCCACTTGTCGAAGTAATTGTAAACAGCATAAACAAAGACTAATGTTATCAGGAAAATCAACACCGAGTACCTTTTTTCCTTCTTGGTCGTTTCTGAAATAGGAGTTACATGAGTGGCATCTACCTTTCTAGTCCAAATGTACCAACCGTAAACGCTCATGATAAAGTAATACCCATTAATCATCATATCCCCTAATAAGGTCCATTTAAGCAAGAGATAGACAAAAATCGCTGTGCTAATCATTCCCGTAGGGAAAACGAGCACTTTATTTTGTTTGGAAAACCAAACCGAGGCCAGACCGAACAGTACCGCAATGATTTCAAGAACAATATCAATGGTTTCATACTCCGAATATTGACCAAAGAAAAAATCAAAAATGGGGCTCATAATCGCTGCGATCGGTTTTTACTATTTTTAAATGCAGGAGGCCATTTTCTATTGCACCCAATGCAGTTTTCATTTCTTTTTGTAGCACCTCCATTACCGTGTCATAATCGCCATAAACCTGAGTACTCAATGGGTTTTCCAACACCGTTAAACCCGAAGCTCGGAGGCTTTTAATAAAATTAATGATGGGAGGTTCAAAGTCGTCTTGAAGCGGAGTTAAGGTAAGTTCAACGGATATTTTCATATAATTTTATTTGTTGTTTTGAGGTCTCGACTGCGCTATATGCTATAGAAATTCCTATGCTGCCTCGAGCGCAGTCGAGAGATCATTCTTTGCACAGTCATATTCAATCATTCAATTCATATACGGTTCCCATTACGACCATATCGGCACCAGCTTCATAAGCTGTATGTTTCTCTTCTTCGGAACGAATACCACCACCCACGATCAATGGAACCTCGACTTCTTTTTTTACTTCAGAAATAATAGTAGCTGAAACGGGAATAGCCGCGCCGCTTCCGGCCTCTAAATAAATGAGCTTCGCGCCCATTAAAACCCCCGCCTTCGCAGTATCTACAATCTGTTGTATGTTTTCTTGGGACATTGGGGATGTTGCCGTTACCTGAGCCACTGCTGACTCTCTTCCGCCGTCAATTAAAATATATCCGGTCGCAATCACTTCTAAAGAAGAGGCCCGCAAACGGGAAATAGCCTTTACCTGTTGACCAATTAAGTATTCGGGATTTCTACCCGACAATAAACTCAAGAATAATAACCCATCGGCCGAATCGGTGATCTGAGTAAAGTCGCCTGGAAAAATAAGCACAGGTCGGGAGGTGTACAATTTAATGTTGCGCACTAAGTTTTCGGTAGCCCCTGCCAAAACAGTGCTTCCGCCTACAAAAATATGACTTGTATCGGTTGGGAGGTTTCTTAAAAAGGAGGCTGTATTCGCCAATTCAAATTTATCCGGGTCTAATAAAATAGCGAGTAGCTTTTTACCCAATAAGGTTGCTTCTGTAAAAGATTCGTACAAATTTTTAATCTCCATTCACTCCTTAGTTAATGCATAGGCGCAAGTAAATCCTTCAAACTCTAAAAACCAAACCTGATACTTTGTAATCTTGCCTTCATAGCTCACATCGGCGGTGGTGTGATCGTCATCTAATCTAAAATCTTCCACAAAAATATGCTGTAGAAAACTCACTCCTTTTTCCGAAAAACTTTTATACAAACTTTCTTTAGCACCCCAAACCATAGTCAACTTGCGCATCACAGCGTCGTCATTGGCCAACGTGAGGTATTCCTCAATAGGGGTAAATTTCTGGGCGATTTTCAATATTTTAGGGCGTTGCATTTCAATGTCAATCCCAATTTCAATAGTACTGATAATAATTGCTGAAAAAATAAAAGAATGGGTAATTGATATTTTCTTCCCATCCTTCAAATGAGGTTTCCCCTTTTCATCATAAAAGAGATCATGATCTACGTATCCTACTTTACCCAATAAATGGCGTACACTCATAAAGCCTCGGCGATGCAAATCACTTTTCATACCATCCACCCTATTTTGGCAATGGTCTGTCAGTTTAATCCCTTCCGACAATTGCTCAAAGGACTCTTCAATCTTCCAAATGAGGACTTTAGTTGCGGGGTTTACTGTTATAGTTTTGTAAAGAGGCATATAAATTCAGGGATATTCCTTAATTTTGCACTCTGAATTTTTCAGAAATACTTATTAATTCAAAGATAATAATATGTCAACGAAAACAGTGCCCTACGTAGCGTATAAAGTAAAAGATATTTCCTTAGCAGATTGGGGAAGAAAAGAGATTGAATTGGCCGAAGCCGAAATGCCAGGTCTAATGGCCTTACGTGATGAATATAAAAATGAGCAGCCTCTAAAAGGTGCTCGTATTGCAGGTTGTTTGCACATGACCATTCAAACTGCAGTTTTGATCGAAACTCTACAAGCATTGGGAGCAGAAGTTACTTGGAGCTCTTGTAATATTTTCTCAACACAAGACCAAGCTGCTGCCGCTATTGCCGCTGCAGGAACGCCAGTATATGCCTGGAAAGGCCTTAGCGAAGAAGAATTTGACTGGTGTATCGAACAAACACTGTTCTTCGGAGAAGATCGTAAACCATTGAATTTGATTCTTGATGATGGAGGAGACTTAACCAATATGGTTTTAGATAGATACCCTGAATTGGTTGACGGTATCAACGGCTTAAGTGAAGAAACCACTACAGGAGTGCACCGTCTTTACGAGCGTATGACCAATGGAACTTTAACTATGCCGGCGATCAATGTAAATGATAGTGTAACCAAATCGAAATTCGATAACAAATACGGATGTAAAGAAAGCGCGGTAGATGCTATTCGTCGTGCAACCGATGTGATGTTAGCCGGAAAACGTGTTGTTGTTTGTGGATATGGAGATGTTGGTAAAGGATCAGCTGCTTCTTTCAAAGGAGCTGGCTCTATTGTTACGGTTACTGAAATTGATCCAATCTGTGCTTTACAGGCTGCGATGGACGGTTTTGAAGTTAAAAAATTGGAAACAGTTGTTGGCAATGCAGATATAATTATCACAACTACTGGAAACAAAGATATCGTGCGCGGAGAACATTTCGAAGCGATGAAGGACAAAGCCATTGTTTGTAACATCGGTCACTTCGATAACGAGATTGACGTTGCTTGGTTAAACACTAACGGTGAGAAAGTAGAGATTAAACCACAAGTAGACAAATACACGTTCGGTGGAAAAGACATTCTTCTACTTGCCGAAGGTCGTTTGGTAAACTTGGGTTGTGCTACAGGACACCCTAGCTTTGTAATGAGTAACTCTTTCACCAACCAAACTTTGGCGCAATTGGAACTTTGGAACAACCGCGATGCCTACGAAAACAAGGTGTATATGTTACCGAAGCATTTGGATGAAAAAGTAGCAAAATTACACTTGGCTAAAATTGGTGTTGAACTAACTGAACTTAGTAAAGACCAAGCCGATTATATTGGTGTTGAAGTGCAAGGCCCTTTTAAGCCAGAATACTACAGATATTAAGGATATTGGATTGACGATAGTCGATTTACGATTTTAAATAATAGACCCTTACTGGTCCCTGAGTTTATCGAAGGGAAAGTGAGGGTTTTTCTTTGGGCAATCGCCGCGCTATCCGCTATATCTTTTTTGCGGACTTCAAGTACCTCAGCCCACAAAAAAGGATGCCGTTTATCCTGAGCATGTCGAAGGGCTGCTATCACTATTACAAAATCATTCACTAAAAATAATAGTCCTTCTTTCTGGGAGTTTCAGTTTTATTTACTCTTGCTAAAAACTCTTCGAAATTATCCTTATTTAAAAAGGAAGGCTGAAACTTGATCGTGCTCATGGTCATACCCGAATTAATATATTCAAGCACTTGCATCCCATTCTTAAAAATTAAACTATGCGGGCGCACTCCCACGACATCATCAAAATCGATTCTTTTAACCGACCAAATTCGTCTCAAAAAGACGTCTTCATCGGTAAATGAAACGGTTCTAAATTGACGATAAGAGGCAAAATAAAAGATGGCCCAAAAACCTAACAGGCTAACTAATATAATTACACCAATTGGATCATAGTTATTTATAAGCCCAAACGTCAAATTTATGATAGCAAACATAAAAGCCAACTGAATCACACCCGATCCAACAAAATGTATGATACTGGAAACTTGCTTTCTCATATAATATATGTCACTTTTTAAAGACACCTGTTACAACATCACCAACCACTATCGATCCTTAGTGCGATATACAAATTTCAAACCGCTCCAGTCGGCATCGATGGCTGCGACTTTAATATCTACCAATCCCACCTGACTTAAAACGTAGGCTCGAATAATCTCTCGGTTCAAATCGGTTTCGATTTTGGACGCTCCTTTAGGCCAACTCACCCAGAGCATGCCGTTCTTCTTTAAAAAAGGCTTGAGACGCTGAGTTTCAGTTTCCAGACACTCCTGAGTTTTACAAAATAGATGGATAAAATCGGCGGTTTCCTGCTGCGGATTTTTAAGTTCGTTTACTTCCGAAGGGAAATCGGTAAAAAGTTCAAGATAGTGCTCAGGTGCATTTACGAACAGGACATCAAATCCTTCTTTGATTCCTAATTTCCGCGCCAGTGGTGTTCCAGAATAGCCTTCCATCTCACTAAGATAAGGAATGATCTTTCAACATAATTACTCACTCTTCAAATACACTTCAATATAATGGGTAGTGCTTAAATATTCCTGCCGTAATCCTTCCACATAGGCAACCACCGCCTTTTGACGATCGTACTCTGGGTGCAAGCTATCTTTATATTCGGAATCGGTTACCGTTAGTGCCAAATACCAAGTTCCTTTTCGTGTTACCTCAGCGTCTTGTAAGAGGGGCGAATAACCTTCATTTTCCAAAGCGGCATCCACGATCATAGGAATAAGATTGACCGTTTGAGTGTTTCTCTCCACTTCATAAAAAGTTAGAAAATGTTCTTCTCCAGCAATCATAACGGCAATATTACCATCTGCGTCGTCATATGTTTTTTGATACTTGGCATTTACATAGTGGTAAAATTCATTGGCGTCCTTGGGGTCTTCGAAAACATAGGTATACTGTTTAGGTAGTTTCCGTTTAAACTTTTTCCCCAACATCACCTTTCCGCCTTCAATTTTGGGTGCAATTTGTAACGGAATACATGAAATAAAAAAGAAGGAAAAAACGATGGAGCAGACAAGTTTCATACGAGATGGTTTATGACAACTTATCAATAAACATACCATTTATAGACCTACCATTTATTTCAATTTGAACTATTTACCACTTGAACATGGCACTTATTGTGTTTTATTATTTAATTTTATCTGAGCAATAACTCAGGCCAATCAAACTAATTATATGGTGAAACGTTCCACGAGAGGAATAAATTCGGTGCTATCCATTTTTGTAAAAATTTTGCTCGCTGCATTAATCATTTACAAATTAATTCCATTCATTTTTGGGGATAAGGAAAGTGAGCCAACCAATGAAACTACAGCCGTACCAGCAGATACTGTCCAAGTTATTCAGAAGGACACGATTACCCAGCAACCAAAAGTTATCCAAGCTATTTCCGTATTTGAAGAAGTAGAGACTGTCATTTTATACCAAGGAAAGCCAGTTGAAGGAGCGCACTTTAGAGTTTCAAATTGTACGGATTGTGTTTCTTCCATTACCAAGAAAGACGGCTTAGCTCGAATTAAAATTCCGAAGAAAACCTACGATCAATCGGTGGAATACGATTTCTATGTATACAGAAACGACACTCTTTTATATAAAAGGTCTATGAATTTTGCGAACTTACAACTAAATAAATACTAGCCGAATTGAAGAAAAGCATCTTACTCATATCATTATTTTGTACCCTATTGGGATGGTCACAAGAAAAAGTAACTCAAATTACTGGCACCGTCATCGATATTAACAGCAACAAAGGAATTGAAGGAGTCGCAGTACAATTGGAAGGGACTAGCAGCCTACAGTTTACCGATGCTGAGGGTAAATTTAAATTCAACAATCCGAAGGGGTTTATCGTTGGAGATGCTCATTCATTTATCCTGTCCAAAGAAGGCTATGAGCTTATTGGTAGCGCTTCGGGCAAAGTTATATCTCGATCGGGAGCTATTTCAAAATTCGGTTTAAAAAGAGAAATCAACAACTATCTATGGATTACCCTACGTGATGGTCTTAACGGTGATTTTATAGTGAATGCCACCGTGGATATTCAAGGGAACTCTAAAACATCCAACGAATTAGGGAAAGTGTTTTTCGATTTTTCCAGTTTTGAAAAAACTGCTTTAACGGTATCTATAAAAGCAGATTGTTATAAAA
>Ga0316205_10002536_pt1 | contig 18858 bp, 16 predicted proteins | sample 3monthpyrite_MG_FD_204941 | JGI IMG/M metagenome (GOLD analysis project Ga0316205, IMG submission 204941) | Microbial mat bacterial communities from mineral coupon in-situ incubated in ocean water Damariscotta River, Maine, United States -... | ecosystem: Environmental > Aquatic > Marine >... | reverse complement strand
CCATTGATTGCGATAATCACTGTTGTAATAACAGGTCTCCTGATCTGGGGATTTTTACCGCAAGCGATTCCGATTGAAGCGCTGCAAGCTCACCGTGCACCGTTAACCATCACCATTGAAGAAGAAGGTAGAACAAGAGTGATTGATCGTTACATCATCTCCGCACCCGTCGATGGCATTACCTGCCGACTGAAGTACGATGTCGGCGATGAGGTAAAGCAGGATCAGGTGTTGATGAGTATTACGCCACTACAATCACAGATACTCGATCCGCGCAGTCGCGCACAGGCTGAAGCCCAGGTCGCAGCTGCGCGTGCCGCGTTATCTTCAGCCGAACAACAATTTAATTCAGCCAAGGCTGCTGAAGCATTATCTGCATTGGAATTAGAGCGCTTGAAACCCTTGTTAGCAAAAGGACTCATTGCACGTGATGCCTATGATCGTGCTAGCACGGATGCACATTCTCGTCTGGCCGAAAAACGATCGGCAGGCTTTAATGTCGAGGTTGCTCAATATGAACTAAAAGCGGCTCAAAGCGTGCTCGATGTGAATACCAACGCTAGCGATAATTCACCTGAACGAATTCCTGTCAGCTCACCGATTAATGGTAAAGTCCTTAAGGTCAATCATGAGTGTGAAGGTCCTGTGCGTACTGGCGAAGCCTTGTTAGAAGTGGGAGACCCGCAAGCGCTGGAAGTGGAAGTGGATGTACTCTCTGCCGATGCAGTGCGTATCAAACCGGGAATGGATGTGGTCTTTGATCACTGGGGAGGAGAACAGCATCTCACCGGGGTGGTTCGTGTTGTCGAACCCGTCGGCTTTACCAAAGTGTCAGCACTCGGCGTTGAAGAACAACGAGTATTGATCATTGCAGATTTTCATTCACCGAACAGCAGTTGGCAAAAACTGGGGGACGGTTATCGTGTGGTTGCGCGCTTTATCCTGTGGCATCACGAGGATGTATTACAAATACCGACAAGTAGCCTGTTTCAATCCAATCAACAATGGGCGGCATTTGTCGTCGAGAATGGTAAGGCGGTAAAACGCGAAGTCAGCATTGGTAAACGTAATGGTCTTGCTGCTGAAGTGCTATCGGGAATTGTGGAAGGTGAAAGGGTTATCAACCATCCCCCCGAAAATGTCGATGACGGGGTGCGTGTTGAAATCCTGTCCTTCAAGTAGTTTTGCTATTGCCCAGATCCCACGGCGGTACAGGGCCGAAATACTCACTGAGAAAATCGACAAAACTTCGCACGGTTGCAGACAGGTAACGACGTGAAGGGTAGACCGCAAAAATCGCAATATCGGGTGGACAGTATTCTGGCAGAATTTGTTGAAGCTGTCCGCTGCGTAAATCATCGCCGACGATAAACGTCGGCAATAAGGTAATCCCCATGCCGGACAATGCGGCCGAACGCAATAAATCACCATTATCAGAACACATCGGCCCGTTTACTTTAATGGTTTGCTGCCCATCCGGGCCTTCAATAATCCATGCTTCAGGATTATGTTCGTTGGTGTAAATTAGCGCGGCATGCTTTGATAATTGACCTGGTGTCTGTGGTGTACCATGTTGTTGAAGATAATCTGGTGAAGCACAGAATACACGCTGACAGGGTGCCAGCTTGCGCGCTATCAGACTGGAGTCTTCCAGTTTGGCAATGCGTATCACCAGATCGTAACCTTCGGCGACCACATCGATAAAACGATCAGCCAGATTGATTGAGACTTGCACCTGTGGATAACGCTCATAGTAAACCGGTAGTAATTGAGTCAATTGCAAAATTCCAAACGATGTCGGTGCACTGATATTAATACGCCCACTGGGTTGTTCATTTTGCTGGCGTGCCATGTCTTCTATGGATTGCAGTTCACTGAGTAAACCATCAATCCGCTGACTATAATGCTTACCAATTTCGGTGGGTGTGACAGTGCGGGTTGTGCGCGTTAACAGTCGAGTTTGTAAATAAGCTTCGAGCTGCTGAATGGATTTACTGACATAGGCGCGTGACAGGTGGTTTTTATCGGCGGCAGCGGTGAAACTGCGGGTTTCAACCACATCCAGTAACAACTGCATACTTTTCAATTTATCCATTTATTGTTTACTATTAGGAGACAAACTGTCTTTTATCAGCCTATTTATCAACTATTCTAACATAGTTACACTGTTTAGCCATTAGTCAGGACTTATTTCAGGAGGGCATCATGATTACATTACGACCCAGTCAGGAACGCGGCCAGGCCAATCATGGCTGGCTAAAAAGTCAGCATACCTTTTCGTTCGCACGCTATTACGATCCTGAACATATGGGTGTTTCTGCGCTGCGCGTTATTAACGATGACCATGTTGCCCCGGGCAAAGGTTTCGCCACGCACTCGCATGACAACATGGAAATTATCAGTTATGTGAAAAATGGCGTGCTGGAGCATAAGGACAACATGGGAAATGTCGAGAGCTTGCCAGCCGGTGAGTTTCAGTTAATGAGTGCAGGCACGGGTGTGACTCACAGTGAATACAATCCATCAGGCAGTGAACCGGTAGAATTTTTGCAAATCTGGATTGAACCGAATGAGCAGGGCATTGACCCTGGCTATCAACAAAAGCAGTTCGATCAGGTTAATGGCTTTCAGCTTATCGCATCACCGACTGCAGAAAACGGATCATTAAAATTGCACCAGGACGCAAGGCTGTATCAGCTCCGACTTGATCCTGCTGCGTCTGAAACCTATCAGTTGGACGGACAACGCAAACTTTATATCCATATGGTTGCCGGTGAACTATCTGTTAATGGACAGTCACTGAAGGAGGGTGACGGTGCAACACTGGAGAGTGAAAGCGGGATCACGTTCAAAGGAATTAAAACCAGTGAGGCATTGGTGTTTGATTTACCTTAGTCAGGGATCAGGGCTCAGAAATCAGATTTCAGAGCTGATATCTGATGCCTGATTACTGCCCTCTGACTCAGGCTGCGGCGATCTGTTATTCAGAAGGCAGAATCTTATGTCTGTCCTCTGACTTCTGATTACTGTTTCCGTGTAAATACAGGTTCCGATTCAGACGATAATTTTTTATTAAATCGATAGCCTTCTTCTTCAAAATCGCGTAGATCTTCAACGTCAGTAATTCTGTTTTTGATAATGTAACGACTCATCCAGCCGCGAGCTTTTTTCGCAAAAAAACCAATCATTTTATATTCGCCGTTTTTATAATCCTTGAAGGCGGGTGTAATGATGTCGCCGTCGAGATGCTTCTTTTTAACTGATTTGAAATATTCATTGGAAGCAAGATTGACTAATGTCGTAGTACGAATTTTTTTCATTTGTTCATTCAGCGCATCGGTGATTTGAGTTCCCCAAAATTCATACAGGTTTTTGCCACGAGGATTTTCCAGGCGGGTTCCCATTTCAAGGCGATATGCTTTCATCAAATCGAGAGGGCGTAGCACGCCATAAAGCCCAGATAAAATACGCAGGTGACTTTGAGCATAATTCAATTCGGATTGATTCAGGCTGGCTGCATCAAAGCCTGTATAGACATCACCCTGAAAGGCAAAAATCGACGGTTTGGCGTTTTTAGTTGTGAACTTGTCATTCCATTCATGGAAGCGATCAAAATTCAGTTCAGCAAGATCATTGCTGACATGCATTAATTCAGCGATATCGAGTGCGGAGAAATCACGCATACGTTCTACCAGTTCACTGGAGTCATCCAGAAAATCCGGCTTGGTATACTTGCTGGATTTTACTTCAGATTCAAAGTCGAGTTTTTTTGCGGGTGATATAACGATTAACATAGGATTCACATGTTTGATAATTCAAGCTTATTATACACATTGAAAGGCTGTTTGAAATAAACACATTGAAAGAAAAAATCTGAACTCAGCGAAAAAACCATACTGTTATTCAGGAGGTTGATCTTTATTATTTTGATTGGTGATGATTACCAGTAGCAATTGGCTATCCCGAGATGTCGCTACTTGATGTGTTGTGCTTATTTTTTTCTTCGATCCATTTAGATAAATATCGAGTACTGTTCATGCGATGATGACGAAGCATCGCACCGGTAAAATTATTGCGGCGATGTTGCAGTAAATTTTGCTGCAATTTGTTCAGTGCATCGATGAGTTGTTCTCCATGCTGTGCATAGGAGTGCCGTTGCTTTAACAGATCATAGCCCTGTTGTACGGCTTGCTGCCAGTCAGGTTTATGATGATAGAGTTGATAGGCAGCATTAATAAAGTCATCCTTGTCATCGGTAATCGTTCCAGGCCAAGGAGTGTCTGTAACAATGCCTTCTGCTGCTACCGAAGTACAAACGCTGGGCGTACCATAGAACATGGCATCAATTAACTTACCTTTCATGCCTGCGCCGAATCGAAGCGGCGCTAAATTGATGCGGCTGGCTTGCATCACTTCGCCAACGTGTTCGGCCCATCCATGCATATGAAAACCGATCTGTGGTTGATGCAACTGTTTGGCGCTGTCTGGCATGTATGCGCCATAGATATGAACGTTCGCATCTGGCTGCCGTCGTCGCCACTGCGACCAACAACTGTGTAGATACTGTACCGCATCCCAGTTGGGTGGATGACGGAAATTACCGATAAACAAATAATCCTGACGTTGCTCGAATTCTATGAATTGATTTTGCTGTTGCTCTAATGCGTTGATATCCACTAACAAGGGTATGTAATGCAACAAGGCAGGATCAACGCCATAACTATTTTGTAAATGCGCCATTTCTACTTCTGAAATGATTAAGCTTAAATCACATCGATAAATACTGGCGATTTCACGCATCGCTGTCGGGCGATAATAATCATCTTCACTGATGGGACGGTGCTGCTTATGTGCATACTGCCGAGCTTCTCGTAGACTGTGTAAATCCGATGTTTCCAGAATAGTCGTCGCATCCGGACAATACTGTCTGACTCTCCATCCGAATTGTTCTTCTATGAAGTAGCGATCAAATACCACCAGTTCAGGTTTAAACTCAGCCAGTAACTGATCAAACTCACTATTGTTAACCTGGATATCGGTGCAACGCACGCCCATGGAAGTCAGGTCTGTCATCTGTGGAGTCTGTTTTGCCTGGCTGGCAAAAACAATGGAGTCATGTTGATTTAAAAACAGCTGAATCAAATCCCGCATACGACAGCCTGCAGCTGATGACTGCGGTTCTGGCCATACATAACCAATCATCAGTACGCGCTGTGACATGGCCTGGCAGGTTGAATTATTGAGGGGGTACGATGGTCGCCAGGAAAGTGACAACTGTGGCAACAATATTCATAAACATAAACATAAATGCAATGAAAACGCCCATGCGATAGCGAAGGCCGGTTTCAGTTAACGTAGCGCCAGAGAAAAGTTGTTGCCTTATAGACACGGCATTAGTCTGGTCTGCCTGGGTATTTCGTGCCATGAAAATAATTAGCACGATCGCTACCAATAAACAGGTGACTGTTACTAAAGCAAAGAACAAGGGGTCTGGAATGCCGGCAACTATCATATGCTCTTTCTCGATGTGTTAACGAATGGATTGACTGACACGTTGAGGAATCTAAATATCCAGGTTAGCAACAGCCAGCGCATTTTTCTCGATGAATTCTCGACGCGGTTCAACCTGATCACCCATTAAGGTCGTGAACACTTCATCAGCCGCTACCACATCTTCTATTTTGACTTGTAACAAACGCCGCGTGTCCATGTTCAAGGTGGTTTCATAGAGTTGATCCGGGTTCATTTCACCGAGCCCTTTATAACGCTGTATATTCATACCTCGTTTTGCTTCTTCCATTAACCAGTTCATGGCTTCCTTGAAACTATTCACCGGCTGTTTGCGTTCGCCGCGTTGTACCTCTGCATCCTCGCCCAGCAAGCCTTCAAGTTGCTGGCCCAGATGAAACATCGAACGGTATTCTGCCGAATCAAAAAATTCGCTATGAATAGACTGAACCTGACTGATGCCATGGATATGCTTGCTGATTACCAGGTTGAACGCATCCGTGTCTGGCAGCTCATCAATACTGACCTGGAATCGCGTGGAAGCAGCCTGGTCGTCATTAAGGCGCTGCTGCAACTCTTCAGCCCAGGTTTTCATGGCGTGCAGATTCAATAGCATTTCTTTATTAACTTCTTGAATATAAATAAGTTTTTCTTGTATTTCCGGATCTATACGACGTTCCAGTCGGCTAATGGTCGCCATTACGCGAACATAGTCATTGGCGAGACTTTCCAGTTGCACACCGGTGATCGCAGGTGCATCTTTATTCACATAGAGCGATGCTTTATCCATAGATAAAGTAAGTAAATATTGGTTGAGTTCGAGATCGTCTTTAACGTAGTAATCCTGCTTGCCTTTTTTGACTTTATACAAAGGTGGCTGGGCAATATAGACATGGCCGCGTTCGATCAATTCGTGCATTTGCCGATAGAAGAAGGTTAATAGCAGGGTTCGGATGTGGGAGCCGTCAACGTCAGCATCCGTCATAATAATAATACGATGATAGCGTAACTTCTCTGGATTAAATTCTTCACGGCCAATGCCGCAACCCAGAGCCGTGATCAGGGTACCGACTTCGACAGATGACAGCATTTTGTCAAAGCGCGCTTTTTCAACATTCAGTATCTTACCTTTCAATGGCAGAATAGCCTGGTACTTGCGATCGCGCCCCTGTTTGGCTGATCCGCCAGCGGAATCACCCTCTACCAGGAATATTTCAGACAAAGCCGGGTCTTTTTCCTGACAGTCTGCCAATTTTCCAGGTAATCCGGCCAGATCCAGCGCTCCTTTGCGGCGTGTTAGTTCACGTGCTTTACGTGCCGCTTCACGCGCCCTGGCCGCATCAATAATTTTGGCAACAATGGCCTTCGCATCACCTGGAAACTCCATCAAGAACTCTTGCAGCTTTTCTGAGGTGGTAGATTCGACCACCCCTTTGACTTCCGATGACACCAGCTTATCTTTGGTTTGGGATGAAAACTTTGGATCAGGCACTTTTACAGACAAAACCGCGGTTAGGCCTTCGCGTGCATCATCCCCTGCGACATTCACTTTAACTTTCTTGGCACTGCCCTCGGATTCGACATAATTATTGAGTGTACGGGTCAAAGCGCCACGGAAACCGGCCAGATGGGTTCCACCATCGCGTTGAGGGATATTATTGGTAAAACAGAAGATGCTTTCCTGGTAGGAATCATTCCACTGTAAGGCGACTTCTACGCCAATACCATCTTTTTCAGTGGTGAAATAACACACTTTCTCATGCAATGGGTTTTTATTGCGATTTAAGTGCTCAACAAAGGCGCGAATACCGCCTTCGTAGCTGAAAATATCTGATTTTCCTGACTTTTCTTCAGTAATCTTGATAAAGACACCCGAATTCAAAAACGATAGCTCACGCAGACGTTTAGCCAGAATATCGTAGTGAAATTCTGTGGTGGTGAAAACGTCTCTACTCGGCATAAAGCGTATTTCAGTACCGGTATTCTCGGTATCACCAATGACTTTCAACGGTGCCAACGGAACACTGTCTTTGTATTCCTGATAATGGACCTTCTGATCACGACGTACGGTGATTTCCAGCTTTTCCGAGAGTGCATTCACCACAGACACACCCACGCCATGCAAACCACCTGAGACTTTATAGGAATTATCGTCGAACTTACCCCCGGCATGCAGCACAGTCATAATAACTTCTGTTGCTGATATACCCTCTTCTTCGTGGATATCGGTCGGTATACCCCGTCCATTATCAGTGACGGTGATTGAATCGTCGCTGTGGATGATGACATTAATTTCAGAACAGTGCCCAGCCAGGGCTTCATCTATGGCATTGTCAACGACCTCGAATACCATATGGTGTAAACCAGTGCCGTCATCCGTGTCCCCGATGTACATACCAGGCCGTTTACGGACGGCATCCAGCCCTTTTAAAACCTTGATATTAGTGGAATCGTATTTATCAGAACTCATGTTGGCCAGCCCTCAAAGAAGTCCTATAGAATAACAGAATTGCTTGATTTCTGGAACTTAAATAGATGCGGTGACTGTCCCTTGTTCCACGTGGAACACTTGCTTTTCATTAGTACTGGATAACTCAGAAAAAGCGGCTGCATCAAGGGCCGTCATGAACATCTGCACCTGCATTCCACGTAAATGCTGCAATATGTTAGCGCGGTTCTGCTCATCCAGTTCTGCTGCCACGTCATCGATTAATAATAAGCATTGTTCTGACGTGAGTTTGTTATATAAAGCGGCTTGTGCCAGTAATAAACACGTGACCAACAATTTCTGCTGGCCACGGGAAATTCGCTCACTCGCCAGGCGCCCATCCACTCGGATCAGCATATCGGCTCGTTGTGGCCCACAAGCCGTAAAACCACGCTCACAATCCTGGCTTAAACTGGCCTGTAACGCTTCTTGCAGCGTTTGCTGGGCAACCCAGCCTTGTCTATATTCAAGATCAAAACCAAGATTGCCTAAAACAGGCTGAATCAGCGCTTCAAATGCATCTGACAATTGCTTTAAATACTGGCGGCGATAACGATCGATTTGCTCGCCTGATTGAATAAGTTCTGCATCCCAAGCTTGTATGGCAGTTTTGTTGCCCATTTGTTTAAGCGCGGTATTGCGTTGTTTGAGCGCTTTGCGGTACCTGAGCCAGACCGGGTAAAATTCATGTTCCACGTGAAACACTCCCCAATCCACAAATTGGCGTCTGAATTGAGGGCCTTCTTCCATCAGCTGATGGCTATTTGGGTGGATAACCTGTACAGGAAGATTTTTTACCAGTGCTGATGTTTTGCTTATTTTTTGTTCATTGATGCGAATTTGAACCTGTTTTGCACTCTTTTTGACACCAAAATGTACTTTTTTCCCCGTTTTGCTAATTTTCGTAGCATGCACAGATAAACTTTCCTGGCCGTTTTCCAGTAGTCGATCAAAGCGGTTGGTTCGGAAAGATCCAGCTCGGGATAAAAAATAGATGGCTTCTAGCAGGCTGGTTTTTCCAGATGCGTTCGCACCAATGATCAGGTTGATTTTTGGATGAGGCTCAATGGCAACCTGATGCAAGTTACGAAAATGCTGGATACCCAGCTTGGTCAGTGCCATAGGTGGAATTAGGGATTATTGTATAAGAGATTTACAAGCGCATCGGCATAACCACATACCGGGAGTCCTTGTTTTTTTCGGGTTCGATCAGGCAACTGCTATTAGCATCGCTCAATGAAATGGTCACGCGTTCTTCGGGAATGGCATTCAGGGCGTCGAGAATATAATTGACATTAAAACCAATTTCAATGGGCCCGCCTTTATAGTCCACCTGCAGTTCTTCTTCAGCTTCTTCCTGCTCCGGGTTATGTGCTTGCAAGGCGAGTTTATCCCCTTCCAACATCATTCTTACCCCGCGGTACTTTTCATTCGAGAGTATTGACGTTCGAATAAACGCCTGTTTTAAGCTGTCCAGCTCTGCGTTAACGACTTTATCCGTCGCTTTTGGTAACACTTTGTTGTAATCAGGAAATTTGCCATCAATCAGCTTGGAGGTAAAAGTCAGGTCTTTTAACATCACACGAATATGATTTGTGCCAAGCTGTACAGTCACCGTCTCGTCTGAATCTTCCAGTAAGCGGCCCAGTTCCTGTATGGCTTTACGAGGGACAATCACCTGGTGTTGCTCATCACCTTCAACCTCGGCGTTCACATCACAGATCGCCAGGCGATGGCCATCGGTCGCTACCGTCCTCAATTGACCCGCTTTAATTTCTAATAACAAGCCATTCAGGTAATAGCGAACATCTTGCTGAGCCATTGCAAAATGGGTTCGATCAATAAGTTTTTTCAGATCAGTCATTTTCACATGAAATGTCTGTTGTACCTGAATGTCTTCAATCAGCGGGAATTCGCTGGCAGGCAAGGTCGATAAAGTAAAACGGCTTTTAGCTGATTTGACGGTTGCACGATCTTTTTGAACACTGACATCCAGTTCTGAGTTTTCCGGTAAGGTTCGACAAATATCCAGAAACTTACGTGCAGGGATGGTGACCTCACCCGTTGCCGAAACATTTTGTGCAAACGTAGCTATCAATTCCACTTCCAGGTCAGTCGCTGTCAACGTGATTTGTTCATTCGTTGCTTGTACAAGTAAGTTGGATAGCACTGGTAAAGTCTGTCTTCTCTCTACCACACCGATTACAAATTGGAGTGGTTTTAAAAGGCTTTCACGTTTGATCTTGAACTTCATCCGGGTTTGTCCTGTTTATTATTTATTTTTTAATACTTACTTACTATTATAGTTATTAAGGCAGCCTGTTAATGTGTGTAACTCTTAATTTATCTTATTTATCAATAACTTATTCAATGTTTGAAGCCGTATAACTAGCCCCATAAATCGGGTAAAGCCTGTGATAGTCCTGTGGATAACATGTGGTTATCTCGAATGTTCAGAACTATGCACAAGTTATCCACATCATGTACTCAGGATTCGCAGCAGGTTGGTATAGTCCTCTTTTATCCTGATTTCAGACTCTTTCAGTTCTTTTACCTTACGGCAGGCATGCAGCACAGTCGTGTGGTCACGGCCCCCGAAGGCATCGCCTATTTCCGGTAAACTGTGGTGCGTTAACTCTTTAGCTAACGCCATAGCCACCTGTCTGGGCCGTGTAATCGAACGCGTACGTCTAGCTGATAATAAATCATGCACCCGAATTTTGTAATACTCTGCAACGGTTTTCTGAATGTTCTCGATACTGACCAGGCGATCTTGCAAAGACAATAAATCTTTCAAGGCTTCTTTAGCGAATTCCAACGTAATCGGTTGGTTGGTGAAATGTGCATTAGCGATCACGCGTTTCAATGCGCCTTCCAGTTCCCGTATGTTGGAACGCAAACGTTTGGCAATAAAAAACGCCACTTCATCCGGTAATTGTGTATTCATTTGGCGGGCTTTGCCAAGCAGGATAGCAACGCGGGTTTCCAGTTCAGGCGGTTCGACACACACTGTCAGACCCCATCCAAACCGCGATTTCAATCGCTCTTCCAGCCCGTTAACCTCTTTAGGAAAGCGATCACAGGTTAAAATGACTTGTTGCTGGCCTTCCAGCAGGGAATTGAAAGTGTGAAAAAATTCTTCCTGAGAGCGTTCCTTTTTAGCAAAGAACTGAATGTCATCAATCATCAAGGCATCTACCGAGCGATAAAAGCGCTTGAACTCATTAATGGAATTATGCTGCAAGGCTTTCACCATGTCTGCGACAAAGCGTTCGGAGTGCAAATACACGACTTTTGCACCGGCTTTACGCTTTTGCATCATATTACCGATGGCATGCATCAAATGGGTTTTACCCAAACCGACACCGCCATAAATAAATAGCGGGTTGTATGCCAAACCCGGGTTTTCCGCAACCTGCATGGAAGCCGCCCGTGCTAATTGATTGGATTTACCTTCGACGAAGGTCTCAAAGGTAAAATCTGGATTGATATTACTTTTATGCGATATCGTCGGTGCGGCAGCAGGTGCAGGCGTTGCAGCCTGTTCCGCCTGGACGCGCGGCTGGCTAATACTGCCTACCAGAATATTTAATTCAGGTGGATTCTGTTCACTCAAGTCCACCAGGGAGCGCTGAATGGGCTCCAGATAATTAGCTCGCACCTGATCCAGTACAAATTGGTTGGGCGCGAGCAATTGCAGCGATTCACCATTGTGAACGGCATGTAGCGGCCTGATCCAGGTATTAAACTGGTTTTGTGGCAGTTCTTCTTCAAGATATTGAAGACATTGATTCCAGAGAACGGACAAGGAGGCTCCCAATTGATTTGCAGTTTTTTGTTAGTAACTTTTATTATGGAGTGATAATAGCGGTAATTTACCAAGTTATCCACAATCTGAGGTGGATAAAAGTAATATATTTTTCTATTGACACTCTATCATCTAAACAGTAGGATTGCCGGTTCATCGAATTGGGCAGCCAACAATAATTTCAGGTAGATCATTATGAAACGCACATTTCAACCGAGTGTATTAAAACGCGCACGTACCCACGGATTTCGTGCCCGCATGAGCACAACGGGTGGCCGAGCGGTGATCAATGCCCGTCGTGCCAAGGGACGCAAGCGTCTGACTCCATAATCCTTGCTGGCGATTAGATTAGCAAGGTCAGACAAGTCCGCATCCATCAACGCTACTTGTCCGGGTCATTCCACTAACCGCTTTGATCTCCCCATCCGACCAATGTTTTCCACCTTCGCATCGACTACTGACGAAGAAGGATTATCAACAGGTATTCGCACGGTCAGTGCGTTCCAGTGATCGCTATTTTACGATCCTGTGTTGTAAAAACGACCTGCCGCACGCCCGTCTAGGTCTGGCTATCGCAAAAAAAACCATTGCCAAAGCCCATCAACGCAATCGCATCAAGCGCCTGGTCAGAGAAAGTTTTCGTTTGCAGCAACCCTTTAACCTGGGTATGGATCTGGTAGTAATGGCTAAAAAAGGCTTGCAGCTGCAAAGCAATAGTGAGATACAGGCATCTTTGGCCCAACATTGGAACAGGCTGAGCAAGCAATGCGCAGAATCCTGATATTCATTATTAAGGCATACCAATATATAATAAGCCCGCTATTGGGAAATCACTGCCGCTTTTACCCTTCCTGCTCCAGCTATGCCCACACTGCCATCGAACGGCACGGTGTCTTGCATGGCGGTTGGCTGGCGATACGCAGACTGGCAAGGTGCCACCCATGGTCAGAGGGCGGGGTTGACCCGGTACCGGACATTAACAAACAACAAAAGTAACTATTCATAATGGAAAATCAAAGACTTTTTATTTTCATCGCGCTGGTCTTTCTGGGCATGCTGCTATATCAGGAATGGCAACGAGACTATGGCACCCCGGCTGTTCAAACAGCCAGCACAAACAACACCCAGGCAGTGCAGCCTGGTGTAACGCCAGCCAGTAACTCTGCCGATGTTCCAACCGCCACCGCCGTGGATAGTGATGTCCCGCAGGCCGCTGATGCCCCTAAGCCGGCAACACCGACGATCAGTGGTGTCGATAACAAACTAAACTCAGCGCAACGCATACACGTTCGTACCGACTATCTTGATGTCTATCTGGATACCTATGGCGGAGACATCCGAGAAGTCAATTTACGTCGTTATCCGGTAGCCCTGGATAAACCCAATGAGCCTTTTCAGTTAATGACTGACAAGGGCGCCAAACTCTACGTTGCCCAGTCAGGCTTTTCCATGTTGAAAGGTAAAGGGCCAACACATGAAGCCATCTTTAGCACGCCCAAAACCAAATACGCACTGAGTGAAGGCGAGGATCAACTGCAGGTCGATATGATCTGGACCGATAATAACGGCGTGAAAGTTACCCGTACCTATACGTTTTATCGTGGCAGCCATTTGATCAACATGACTGTCAAAGTCGACAATCAGTCTACTAATGACTGGCAGGGTAGTTTCTACCGTCAGCAGCAGCGTACCCATTTTGGACAGGAAAGTGGCTCCATATTCATGATGAATACCTACATGGGCGCAGTGATGTATACGCCTGATGAACTGTATGAAAAAATCCCCTTTAGCGATATTCAGGAAGAAAAACTCAACCGCTCATCCATACAAGGTGGCTGGAACGGTATGATGCAACATTACTTCGTCGGTGCCTGGGTACCGCCCGCTGAGCAACTGAATACCTTTTACAGTAACTACAAAGATTATCGTTATTACATCGGGATGATTTCCCCTGCAGAAACTATCAATCCCGGTCAAAGCAAAACCTTCAGTTCACAAATATACATTGGACCGAAAGACCAGAACATTCTCGAGAATATAGCGCCGGGACTGGAGTTAACGGCTGACTATGGTTTTCTGACCGTGATTGCCAAACCGTTATTCTGGTTATTAAGCGCCCTGCACAGTGTGTTTAACAACTGGGGATGGGCAATCATATTCCTGACCTTGATTATTAAACTGGCGTTCTACAAATTATCGGAAACCAGTTATAAATCGATGGCCAACATGCGCAGACTGCAGCCACGCATGAAAGCTTTAAAAGAACGTCATGGCGATGATCGCCAGGCCATGAACAAGTCGTTGATGGAACTGTACAAGAAAGAAAAAATCAATCCACTCGGTGGTTGTTTGCCAATACTGGTGCAAATACCCGTGTTCATTGCGTTGTACTGGGTACTACTGGAAGCAGTCGAACTCCGTCAGGCTCCCTTCATGTTATGGCTGCAAGACCTGTCTACGAAGGATCCGTACTTTGTTCTTCCTGTCCTGATGGGAATCACCATGTTCATCCAGCAGCGTCTCAACCCTGCACCGCTGGATCCCATCCAGGCAAAAGTGATGATGGCCTTACCACTGGTCTTCACCGTGTTCTTCCTGTTCTTCCCGTCAGGTCTGGTCTTGTATTGGGTAGTGAACAATTCATTATCCATTCTACAGCAGTGGGTCATCACCAAGCGTATCACTGAGGCCAAGTAGTGCGACGCTGTTTGCAGTGATGCATTAATGAGCGATACCGACACGATAGCCGCGATTGCCACACCACCAGGTCGCGGCGGTGTCGGCATCATTCGCATCTCCGGCGTTGACTGCCAGCACATCGCCAGTCGATTACTCTCGCAGTTACCCGCGCCCAGGCATGCCCAATATCAGCCCTTTCATGCACTCGATGGCAGTGTGATTGATGAAGGCATCGCCATTTATTTTCCGGGCCCCCACTCTTTTACCGGTGAAGATGTACTGGAATTGCAGGCGCATGGCGGCCCGGTCATTCTGGATATGCTATTGAGTGAATGTCTGCAAGCCGGTGCACGTCTTGCTCGCCCCGGTGAATTTTCTGAACGCGCCTATCTGAACGACAAACTGGATCTCGCCCAGGCAGAAGCCATCGCTGATCTCATTGATGCCAGTAGCGAGCAAGCTGCGCGCGCCGCCGTGCGTTCCTTGCAAGGCGAGTTTTCCAAGCGTATTAATGACCTGCTAACAGAGCTCATTGAACTACGCATGTATATTGAAGCCGCGATTGATTTTCCGGAAGAAGAAGTTGATTTTCTCGCCGATCAGCAATTGCAACAACGCATGCAACAACTGGATCAACACTTGCAAGCCTTGTTACAGGCCACACAACAAGGCGCCTTACTTCATGAAGGCATGACCGTCGTCATTGCTGGCCAACCCAATGCCGGTAAATCCAGCCTGTTAAATGCATTAGCCGGAATTGACCGTGCCATCGTCACCCATGTACCCGGTACCACTCGTGATGTCCTGCACGAACATATTCAATTGAATGGTTTACCCGTGCACATCATCGATACCGCCGGCCTGCGACAAACTGACGATGAAGTCGAAAAAATTGGCATCGAACGCGCCTGGACAGAAATAGAAAAAGCCGACCGCATTCTGCTGGTCATCGATGACCGGGACGGCTTAACCGATGAAGATAAACACATCCAGCAACAACTACCAACCGGCCCGGGTTTAACTGTAGTGAGAAACAAATGCGATCTATCCGGCAAACCACCTTCTATTCAAACTGAGCCAGTCACCGAAATTTGTTTGTCTGCCAAATTTCAGCAAGGGCTGGACTTGTTACGACAGCACCTGATGGATTGCGTGGGTTACCAGGCCAGTGGCGAAGGTGAATTCATCGCGCGACGCAGACACCTGCACGCCTTACAAAAAACCGCTGCGCATGTCGCAGAAAGCAATAAACAACTAACTCAGGCAAAAGCCGGCGAACTGGCAGCGGAAGAACTACGCACCGCCCAACAACATCTTTCCACCATCACCGGCGAGTTCAGCAGTGATGATCTGCTTGGAAAAATATTTTCCAGTTTTTGCATTGGTAAATAAAATTTCTCTGAGGTAAGTCAGCAAAAAAACTTAAGGTGCCTCACCAATACAATTAAATCAAAGAATAGCTAGCGATAGGTGTAGTGAGGTTAAATTCCAAACATCCTTGTATGACATAAAACCCTGCCATTCCGACTTCAGTGATTACAGCAATTTGGAGTGACGAAAAGTCAGCATGTGTCGGTGTGGCGAACGCTTCCTGGTGACACGCCAAAAACCCGCTTGAATGCCCTGCAAAAAGCAGCTTCGGATTGATAACCGAGACGCTCGGCGATAACCGATAAAGAATCTGAGGTTTCTTGAAGATGCGAACGGGCGAGTTGCATACGCCACTGGGTAACATAGCGCATGACAGAATCACCTACCAGGCTGGTAAAGCGCGCGGAAAACCCTGAACGTGACATACCCACTTCTTTAGCCAACAAAGCTACGCTCCAGTCCTTTTCGGGCTCCCGGTGAATAGCAGCGAGTGCCCTTCCCACATGGTGATCACGCAGGGCGGCCAGCCAACCGCCATCAGCTTCGGGCGCTGAGTCGATCCACGAGCGAATTGCCTGAATAATGAGGATATCGGCCAAGTGAGTGATAACTGTTTCTCCACCGGGTCGTAACTCCCTGGCTTCACGGGCGATGAAGCGAAGTGTGCTTTGCAACCAGTTACTCGCTTCATCCGCCCAGGTATCAATTTGTAATACTTTTGGTAACAAAGCGATAAGCTGTTGGCCAGCCACATGATCAAAACGTACAACACCACAAGTGAGATGTGTAAGTTCACCATCTCCACCGTGGCGCATGATTTCATAACGATCGCTAACTTTCTCAACGGGAATATCGAACAGTGGATCGGTATCGGCATTTGGATGGCTACGAATACAATGGCCATTGCCATGGGGAACAAGAGCAAGACTGCCTTGTTGAAGTAGACGCGGCTCATCGCCCTTAACATCGAGCCAACAATATCCAGCTGTGACGATATGAAACATCATACATCCATCAAACGCTGGCAAATCGACACCCCAGGGCGCAGTTAATTCAGATTTGCAGTAATAGGTACCAGTGAGGCGAAGCAAATGGAGGGTTTCACCGAGTGGGTCTGTAAAGGGTGGGATATTTGTATTTGCTTGCGTCATTTTTGAAGTCTGACATATAACGACCAATAGTCCAACTATTTAGACGAACTGCAAAGATATATGGACATATGTACATGGTTAATCTAGTTGATGTCGTCCATATTGTACATTATAGATGAGCGATCAATCGTCTATACCTAACATCAACTAACACAGGGGAACAATATTATGAAAACATCACCCATTCTCATCATCGGTAAAAACGGTAAAACAGGTGCTCGAGTCAATCAGCGCCTACAGGCTCTAGGATATGAAACGCGTCCTGTTTCAAGATCTACAAATCCAGCTTTTGATTGGGAAGATCCCGCAACATGGGCAATGGCACTCAAGGGAGTCCACAGTGCCTATGTTACCTATCAGCCGGATCTAGCAGTTCCAAATGCAGAATCGACCATTAAAGAATTTGTACGTATAGCCGCAGAAGCCGGGTTGAAACACGTTGTACTCCTTTCCGGCCGAGGCGAAGATGGCGCCCAACGCGCAGAAAAAGTTCTTATAAACAGTGGTATTTCCTGGAACGTTGTCAGGTGCAGCTGGTTTAACCAAAACTTCAGTGAAAGTTTTATGCTGGATGGCATCCTGGACGGTGAACTTGTCTTGCCTGCCGCAGATACCCTTGAACCTTTTGTTGACGCGGATGACATAGCTGATGTTGTGGTTGCGATGTTAACTGATCCAAGCCATCGCAATAAACTCTATGAACTCACTGGCCCACGCATGCTGAATTTTGCCCAATGCGTAGAAGAAATTTCCGAAGCACTGGGTCGCCCCATAAGATACACCCCTGTTCCAGTCGATGATTACATCAACGCATTACACGAACAAGGTACACCAGAAGACCTGCAATGGTTACTGCGCGAATTGTTCACGGTGGTATTTGATGGCAGAAATAGCAAGGTGATGCCGGGTATTGAAGAAGCGCTTGGCCGACCAGCTACAGACTTCAAAACTTATGTAAAAAAGACAATTGATTCTGGCGTTTGGAATGCGGCTACACAAAGACAGTCTGCGTAATATTCTATCGGAGTAAGTCTCTACAAACATGTAGGGGCTTGCTTATCAGTAAGAGGAATAGAGCAACATGAAAAAATCAAAAATACTTAAAACCATATTGATCCTCTCTGGCCTTATTGCGTCATTAATCGGAGCTGCAATACTCTTTGCCCCCGTGGCTTTCTACGCAACATATGACATAGAGCTTGGTAAAAACCTTAGTTTATTGAACGAAATAAGAGCACCTGGAGGTGCATTGTTGGCATCTGGAATTTTAATAATCTCAGGTGCTTTCGTGAACGAACTGACCTTTACCGCAACAGTCGTTTCCACTTTACTATACCTGTCTTATGGCTTATCCCGAGTTATGAGCATAGCGATCGATGGAATGCCAGTTGAGGGGCTTGTGCAGGCAGCTGTTTTAGAAATAGTAATAGGCATGGCTTGCATTTTCGCTCTTGTAACATATCAACAAAAGCAAAAGGAATCTTCGTAATGTCATCATCTATTCTTACAGTTCTTTTATGGTGCGCTGCGATTAGCAGCGGTGTTATCGCCGGTGTTTATTTTGCCTTTTCTGGATTTATCATGCAGGCGTTCGACAAAATAGACACAGGTCAATCTATCGCAGCGATGAATTCTATCAACAAGACAATACTTCGTTCATTGTTTATGCCGCTTTTCTTTGGTTCGTCGATTATTTCAGTGCTTCTGATTATTGTTGCCTTTGTTCAATGGAACGAAGCTGGCAGTAATTTGATTCTTATAGCAGGGGCAGTCTATTTTATCGGTATGTTTGCCTGCACCGTTCTATTTAATGTCCCCCTCAATAATTCACTCGCAAGACTAGATCCAAATAG
>Ga0316205_10002534_pt1 | contig 18867 bp, 15 predicted proteins | sample 3monthpyrite_MG_FD_204941 | JGI IMG/M metagenome (GOLD analysis project Ga0316205, IMG submission 204941) | Microbial mat bacterial communities from mineral coupon in-situ incubated in ocean water Damariscotta River, Maine, United States -... | ecosystem: Environmental > Aquatic > Marine >... | reverse complement strand
TCGTCACCCCATTGGGTACCGAGAACAACTACGTTTTTGCCCATTTTTACTATTTCGTAAGAAAATTAGGCGGGGATTCTAACAAAGATCAAATTACAGTCCAAGGAAAAAGAATAGCTTTTTTTAACTGTTATAAAAATAACCTTTGATGTTAATAGGTTATCTTTATTCTTTTTTAGTCGATATTTCACTCTATTGTGATAAATAAACAATAATTACCCCAATAGCCAAAATAACCACACCAATATTACGAATATCTTTGATGGGTTGCTCTGCTATCTTCAATAAATAGTTTCGCCATTTGTTAGGAAATAAAGCAGGTCCCACACCTTCGATTATCAGCACTAGCCCAAAAGCTGTTAACATTATTTCTGTCATTATAACTCTCGTACCACAATAATTATTTTGAATCACAAAACTGTAAAAATGATTACTACCTACTCTTCACTTATGAAAAAGCCAGCGACAAAGCTGGCTTTTAATTTAACAGTAAAGAGTCACTTTATTTTTTAGCTTTAGTGCCATCTTTTAAATAGTTAAAAAAGTCACTATCTGGTTTAACAACCATAATATCGCTTTTACTATTAAAGCTATTTTCATAGGCTTTTAAGCTACGGTAAAAACGATAAAACTCTGCGTCTTTAGTGTATGAATCAGCATAAATCTTCGCTGCCTCCGCATCACCCTCACCACGTAGTGTAAAAGCATTTTTTTGTGCTTCAGCCAACATCACCGTAACTTTAGCATCAATAGTAGCACGCATAATTTCAGCTTGCTCTTGACCTTGAGCTCGATGCTCTTTTGCAACCGCAGTACGCTCAGCGCGCATACGTTCGTATATAGAGCTACTAACCTCGGTGGGTAAATTAATGGCTTTAATTCGCACATCAACAACCTCAATACCAAGATCTACACGACTACTTGCTGCGCTTTCTAGTGCTTTTTGCATAATAGCACCGCGCTCGCCAGAAACAATCTCTTTAATGGTTCTATTACCAAATTCAGTACGTAGACCATTATTTATCTTTTGTTTAAGCAAAGCACGTGCATTTTCAATAGAGCCTGATGTCCTTAGGTAATAAGTTGAAAAGTCAACAATGCGCCATTTAGCAAAGGAATCAACAATTAGATCTTTCTTCTCGGATGTTACAAAACGATCGGGTGCTTCATCAAGGGTTTGAATACGGGCATCTAATTTACGGACTGATTCTATAAAAGGCATTTTAAAATGTAAGCCAGGTTCAAATACCATCATTTCATCTGTGGCAGCATCACGCTTAATTTTAGAAAATTGAAATACAATGCCCCGTTGCCCTTCATAAATAACAAAGACTGAGGAAACAACCAAAATAAATAATAAGGTTAAAATAGCAATGGAAAAATTTTTCATCTGTTAGTTTCTCCCACTGTTAAATCTATCGTTTCGCCCTGAGTTTGATGGCGAAGTATTAACATTTGATTGTGTTTGTGGTTGTGAGTACGACTGCGGTGCAACACGTTGTGTTGTTGATTGCTGTTGCATTATTTTATCAAGAGGTAAATACATCATGTTATTACCGCCATCAACATCAACCATCACCTTGCTAGTATTACTGTATACTTTTTCCATCGTTGCTATATATAAACGTTGTCGAGTGACTTCTGGTGCCGCTTGATATTCAGGTAGAATTTTTTCAAAGCGGGCAATCTCACCCCTAGCATCAAGAACTGTACGTTCTTTATAAGCTAAAGCTTCTTGCTCAATACGTTTAACTCGACCACGGGCACGAGGCTCAATACCCCGAGCATAAGCTTCTGCTTCACGTAAAAAACGCACTTGATCTTCTTGTGCTGAAATAGCATCATCAAAGGCATCTTTTACTTCATTCGGTGGACGCGCATCTTTAAAGTTCACATCAACAATCATCAGACCTAAATTATAAGGTTCAATAATTTTTTCTAATTCTTGCCAAACAGATTGGCGAATTTGCTCACGTCCACTAGTTAATATGTCATCCATTTTTGCATGACCAACAACATAACGCAGTGCACTATCGAGAGATTGATTTAAACTATCCACGGCATTAGTAACACTAAAAACAAAGTTACGTGCATCAACAACACGATATTGTATTTGCATTTCTACGCGCACTACATTTTCATCTTGCGTTAACATAAAACCAGAAGCTTGCATTTCGCGAGTACTTTGCATATCAATTGGAATTATGCGATCGATAAAAGTCCACTGCCAGTTAATACCTGGGTCAACTGTGCCAGAGTACTGTCCAAAGCGTAATACTAAGCCTTTTTCAGCTTCTTTAATGGTATAAAAGCCGCTAAAAGCATAAACAACGATGGCAATAATAAGTATTAAGCTTATACCAATGCTAGAGAAATTTTTGCCTGAAGGCGTAGCCCCCCCTGAAGATTTACCACCATTACCGCCGAAGATGCCGCTAACTTTTTTACCTAAATCATTAAGTAGTTCATCTAAATCTGGTGGACCTTGGTTTTTGCCACCTTTGTTTTTCCAGGGGTCTTTATCATTATTCCCCGGTTCATTCCAAGCCATGTTGTTCTCCGCTAGGTTAGTAAATATTTAATTCGTGATTACTGGTTCTGTTATCAATTAAACAAGTTTATGACAAAACCATCTATTTTATAAGACTCTACACTCTATTTTTAAAGGATTAACACATTAATTTACAATAAATTTATCGATTGGCTCAGCTTCTTGCTTTACCAACTTATCCCATTCTCGCTTTGGCATTTTTATTTTAAGATAACAAAGACCTTGTTCATCATAATGTTCGTCTTTAATACACTGTAATTTATATAAAATACCACGAAGTTTGCCTTCACTCGGCGGTATTGCCAACTGATATTCAACAATTTGATTACCCAAACGCTCAGTGAGTGCAGTAAAGAACAAATCAATACCAATGTTTGCTTGAGCAGACAACCAAACTCTTATCGGGCGACCTTGGTCATCACGATCTATTCTTGGCTCTATATCATCTAAGTTATCAATTTTATTGCAAATAACAAGTTGTGGTACGTCATCAGCTTCAATTTCAGCAAGTACATACTCGACTTGTTCAATATTTTCACTGCGTCTATCATCTGAAATATCAACCACATGAAGCAGTAATTCAGCTTCACGAGTTTCTGTTAATGTTGCTTTAAATGCCGCAACTAAATCGTGTGGTAAATGGCGAATAAACCCAACCGTATCGGCAAGAATAACACCACCTACACCTTCAAGTTCAATGCGTCTTAACGTTGGATCTAACGTTGCAAACAGCTGATCTGCGGCATAAACTGTTGATTGAGTTAACAGGTTAAATAAGGTCGATTTTCCTGCATTAGTATAACCAACTAATGATAGCGTTGGCAGCTCTGCACGGGTTCGAGCACGTCGACCTTGTTGTCGCTGTTTTTCAACTTTTTCTAAACGCTTGCGAATATTAATCATGCGCTCGCGTAATAATCGTCTGTCTGTTTCTAGCTGTGTTTCACCTGGGCCTCTAAGACCAATGCCACCTTTTTGTCGTTCAAGGTGAGTCCAACCGCGAATTAATCGACTACTTATATGGCGTAACTGTGCAAGCTCTACTTGCAATTTACCTTCATGAGTACGAGCACGCTGGGCAAAAATATCAAGAATGAGTGTGGTTCTATCTACCACACGGCATTGACACAAAGCTTCGATGTTTTTTTCTTGAGAAGGAGACAGGCTATGATTAAACAGCACCACGTTAGCATCGAACATTTGTACCGCATCGGCTATTTCTTCAGCTTTACCTGAGCCTACAAAAAACTTGGGATGTGGCGTACTACGTTTACCAGAAACTACCGTTAATGCATTGACTCCAGCCGATGAAACCAACATTTTAAATTCGGTTAAATCTTCTCGAGTGCTTTCATCAGGAAAATCTAAGTGAACAAGCACAGCCTGTTCACCTGCTTGATAACGATCAAACAACTGCGTTAAACCTTGTAAATAATGACTGTTTAGAGAGGCAGAGCCAATTTAAATTAGTCTACTCTTCTGAGTCAGATTGATTAGCCATAGGTGCTGTATTTACTGCGCGTGCAGGTACTACAGTTGAAATGGCATGTTTGTAAACCATTTGGCTAACAGTATTTTTTAGTAAAATAACAAATTGATCAAACGATTCAACTTGCCCTTGTAATTTAATACCGTTGACTAAATAAATTGCAACTGGAATGCGATCACGACGTAAAGCATTCAAAAATGGGTCTTGTAAAGATTGACCTTTTGCCATTATATGGCTCCTTTTTTTTATTATAAATAAAAGTTGTTAATCAAAACATTTCTCTTAATGAAGTGATTAAATATAGTTTGTGTTAATTGCTAATCCTCAGCGTATAACCAATTAATTATACACCAATATTTCAATATTGCTTAACGATAGCTAGCATATTTTATATTTATAGCTAATATTATTAACATTTGCCAACTGCCGCTAACACTTGTGCTAAATTAGTTTCATCATCTGTGGTTAACCACTGCAAATCCGGCCAACTTCTCAGCCAAGTTAACTGTCTTTTAGCTAGCTGTCTTGTGGCACATACACCCTTAAAAATCATTTCTTGGTGATCAACTTCATTATTAAGGTATTGCCACATTTGACGATAACCAACACAGCGAATTGACGGTAAATTCTCATGAAGATCACCACGTTTTTTCAGCTCTATTACTTCTTGTTTAAAACCTTGCGCTATCATTTGTTGATAACGTAACTCAATTCGTTGATGTAATGTACTGCGTTCTTTAGGCGTAATGGCGAATTGTAAAACATCGCCGCTAAGCTTATCACCTTTAATTTGAGTTAATTGTGTCAAAGTGTTTCCCGTTAGGCGGAAAACCTCTAAAGCGCGAGTAAGTCGCTGTGGATCATTAGGGTGAATACGCTCAGCAGAAATAGGATCGATTACGGCTAACTTTTCATGCATTGCTTCCCAGCCCTGATCAGCGGCTTCAATTTCAATTTGCTGGCGAATATCGCTATTAGCCGCAGGCAGTGGTGATATCCCTTCAATTAAACTTTTGAAGTACATCATGGTGCCGCCCACTAACAACGGAATACGATTGTTGGCTCTTATTTTGGCTATCTCAACTAAAGCATCTTGGCAAAAATCAGCCGCCGAATAACTTTGCTTTGCATCTCGAATATTAATTAAGCGATGTGGATATTTAGCCAACTCATCCGCTGTTGGTTTGGCTGTGCCAATATCCATATCTCGATAAATCAACGCTGAATCAACACTAATGATGTCGCAAGGCAAAGCATCATGTAAGGCCATGGCTAATGCGGTTTTACCTGATGCAGTTGGTCCCATTAAACAAATAACAGGAGGTTGCCTAGTTTGATTATCTGCTGACACTTAATTGCATGCTCTTTATACTACTTAATAGTTAGTTGTTAGTAATAGAATTTATTTGCTTAATTTGAGATGTGAGGTCTATATCTACCGAATTCAAGAGTATAGACTCTATTTTTTGCGGTGATAGCAATTTATTCGCATTTAACCACAAAGTTTGCGCTTGCTCTTCTGTGTAGCTTTGTTCAACTAAAGCTTTAGCAAGGGCGGCAATAATATTGTTGTTATCATTAGTTTGCGTTGTGGCATGAACACTTTCAGAGCGCAACAATTGGTCAATAATAACAATAAAGCTGGCACTAATATCTTTTTCACGTAACAGAGCTGGAAAGTTACGGATCTGAACTTTATCTTTACTTTGAGTTCCTTCATTAACTGAAAAAATGATTCCTGCTAATTTTAATTGCTCTTGATAGCTTTGTGCTGCGCTCATTTGCTGTTGAGAAAGAGTTATCACTACGGGTAGTAATAGAGGTTGACTGATAAGCCCTTGCTGCAACTTTGCATCATTTTTCTGCCAGCTTTTAGCTACTTTACTTTGATGTACTTGGAAGGCTAGTTCAAATAGTGATAACAAGCGTAAACTGCCATGATGTTTGAAAACACCATAACCACCTTGCTCCACCACATAAAAAAAGCTGTCAACCTCTGTTATTGAGGCGTTAACGTTCGCAAAACTTGCAGTTTCCGTAATATCTGTTGTTGTATTTTCATCAAACGCAGTAGGCGTCATCAATTGTTGGTAATTTTCTACTGCTGCCCGAGTTATTGCTGGTTCAGCGACATAACCACTTGTAGCTGAGCGAGGATTAAATGTTGTTTCTTTAACTTGGCTTTGCTGTACTGGTTGCAGCGGTTTAATGTAATCAGGGCGTACATATTCCACACTGTCAATAACTTGTTCTTGCTGTGCAAAATCTAAATTTTGATTATTCTCCATTAGCGCTTTATGACAAACAGAGTAAATAAAATCATGAACATAGCGGCTTTGATGAAAACGCACTTCATGTTTTGCTGGATGAACATTAACATCAACTTCACGATAGTCTAAGGTTAAAAATAGCACAAATGCGGGGTAAGTATCAGCAGGTAACAAATCAGCATAGGCTTGACGAATAGCATGATTAAGTAATTTATCACGCATCATTCTGCCATTAACATAACTGTAGCAAAGATCATTTTGATTACGAGCAAAGCTAGGGTTAGCTAACCACCCAGAAAAGTGCATATCGTCATGTTGGCAACCAATGACAATAGCATTATCAACAAATTTTTGCCCGCACACCATGGCAACACGTTTAGCATTTTGGGCATTGGTTGCTGCAGCGCGATACTGACGTATCATCTTGCCATTGTGAGTTAAAGTGAAAGTGACATCAAAGCGCGCTAAAGCAATGCGGCGGATAACTTCATCAATATGATTAAACTCGGTTTTTTCTGTACGTAAAAACTTACGCCGTGCCGGTGTATTAAAGAATAAATCAAGTACCTCAATAGTAGTGCCATCGGGATGTGCTGCGGGTTTTACCGTCACCGCCATATCACGCCCTTGTGTGTTAGCTTGCCATGCGGCATCTTGATTTTTAGGCTTAGAGGTCAATGTTAATCGCGATACTGAGCTGATACTAGCAAGCGCTTCGCCACGAAAGCCTAAACTGTTTATCGCTTCTAAATCACTTAAATCTTTTATTTTACTAGTAGCATGACGGCTTAATGCCAAGGTTAATTCATCTTTAGCAATGCCAATACCATTATCACTAATGCGTATACGCTTAACGCCCCCTTTGTCGACATCAATATTTATGCTAGTTGCGCCAGCGTCTAGGCTATTTTCAACCAATTCTTTGATCACCGAGGCTGGTCGTTCCACTACTTCGCCAGCGGCTATTTGGTTAGCTAAACGCGCTGGCAGTATTGCAATTGTCATAATTATTCTTATTTTTAGTGTTAACCTGCACGAGGAATTTTTAAGGTTTGACCAATACGTAAAACGTTAGATTTGAGCTTGTTGACTGATTTAATTGTTGCGATTGAAATTTTATAACGCTGAGCAAGAATAGACAATGACTCGCCACTGCGAACTTTATGCTGCTTCATGGTGATAGCGGCTAATAATGTGCCTTTGGGCGTATTTTCGACAAAGTAATTATCGACCGCCTTAAAAATAGCGTTAGCAAGTTTCTGTTGATGATTTTTACTATTAAGATTTTTTTCTTCTCTCGGGTTAGAAATAAAACCGGTTTCAATTAATACCGATGGAATATCTGATGACTTTAATACAGCTAAACTCAAGCCTTCTGGCTTTTTCTTATGCAGTTTAGTCACTTGTTTAATTTGTTTAATAACATGTAATGCAAATTCATAACTACTTGACATAGTATGTTCTTTTTTCATATCTGCTAGGGTGAATGCTAAGTTTTTATCTTTAGTTTTTTTGATTGTTTCACCAGCACCACCGAGCAATTCAGACTCGTCTTGTCGATTAGCGATCCAGCGAGTAAACTCTGAATTTGCTCGTCGTGATGACTGTACAAGTACCGAAGCACCAGCGGGTTTAGGGGATACAAAAGCATCCGCATGAATTGAGATTAACAAATCTGCTTTATTTTTACGTGCTAATTCGGTTTTACGACTGTGCTTTACATAATAATCGCCAGTACGGATCATAACCGCCTTAAAACCCTTGCGCTGATTTATCAACTTGGATAATTTTTTCGCTATTGCTAGTGTAACTCGTTTTTCGTATGAGCCTTTAGCGCCGATTGAACCGGGATCTTCACCACCATGACCCGCAACAATAGCAATAATGATATCTCGTTTGCCATTAGGAGCACTTTTAGTCGCTGTTTTTGTTTTAGATTTTACTTTTTTGTCATATAAATCGATGACCAAACGATCACCATACTGTCCTGCTGGTGCAAGGGGGAAAACTGTAAGTGGGTAAGATTTTGCAAGCTCTAACACTAAACGCGTGCTTGATTTAGATTTTGCGGTACTGGTACGAAAAAGTTTGATACGTGGATCATTATTAGCAAGATTTTTTAACGCAGTACTGTTTTTGGTATTTTTAAAATCAATAACTAAGCGATTAGGTTTGCTTAAGGTAAAATATTTGTAATCTGGTTTCTTTTTAAGATCAAAAACAATGCGGGTATTTTCCGGTGCCGGCCAAACACGAATGCCATCAATGCTATTACTATTGGCGACTGCATTGTTTGTACTCACTGATGCCGTAACGAGTAACAGCCAAAAGAGTGCAGAAACAATGTAAGACAACAAACGCATAACTAACCTTATATCAATTTACTTTTAATCTACCGAACAATACCAAAAAACAAAATCAGCAATATATCTGTTCAAATTGCTGTAAAACACTTTCACCTCGGCTCGAACTAGCCTGCAATTCAATCATTCTTTGCTCACCTTTATAAACCATATTAATGATAATATCGGCATTAGCCAATAGCCCAGCACCTTTTTCTGGCCATTCTATAAAGCAACAGCAATTATCAGCGAAATAATCACGAATGCCCATATATTCTAGTTCTTCAGGGTCTGCCAAACGGTATAAATCAAAATGATATACTTGCCAAGGCGGTAATTCATAAGGTTCAACCAAGGTATAGGTTGGACTTTTGACATTACCCTTATGCCCCATACCTCGTACAAAACCGCGTGTTAATGTTGTTTTTCCAGCACCCAAATCTCCATTTAGAAAAACCACTAGTGCTTGCTGCGCCTGTTGCTGGTCAAATTGCCAGTGTAACACTTTCGCTAAGTTATCGCCCACGGCGACTGTCGCCGCTTCATCTATTAAAAGGTATGCTAACTGTTTCATTTATCCTCAAAAAATCTCATTTTCTTCTTGGTTAACCAAATATTGTAAAGGTACAAACAGATCGCTGGCTAACATGCCTCGCTGACCATTCTGTTGTGCAATAATATCACCTGCAGCGCCATGAATATATACAGCTAAACAGCTAGATAAAAAATAGTCGTGTCCTTGCAAAATTAGCGCAGCAATAACGCCAGCAAGTACATCGCCCATGCCGCCAGAAGCCATACCAGCATTACCTGTACTATTGATGACAACTTGTTTGCCATCTGAAATTAAACTGCCTGCGCCTTTTAAAACACATATACCACCGTATTGTTGCGCAATAGCGCGTACCGCACTAAACCGGTCTGTTTCTACTGTTGCGATATCACACCCTAACAAACTAGCAGCTTCTTTTGGGTGAGGAGTTAAGACCCAACGTGAGCAAAAATGTTGCGTTTTAGCTAATAACGTTAAACCATCAGCATCTAGCACTAATAGTTTTTTTTCATCATTAATAACCTCAGATAATGCCAATTCAAAAAGCGCTGTTGACCAGTCGCTTTGCCCAAGCCCCGGACCAAGTATTATAACTTTAGCTTTTTCCATCACCGCTGAATTAGCAAGTTGCTCTGCATTGCTGGGGGCTAACATCAATTCAGGTCGCCCATTAAACACAAGTCCTTGATTATATTGATGGCAGCTTACCGAGACCAGTGCAGCACCACATCGTAACGCTGCTTCGCTCGCCAAGCGAATAGCACCTGGCATGCCATTATTGCCACCAATAGCTAAAACTTGTCCTATTGTGCCTTTATGACTGGTATTAAGTCGTTTTTTCAGTGGGCTAACGCTATTTAAAAGTGGGGAATCTATTTGATAATGGACATCATTTTCTAGTAAGTTTTTGAAAGCTTGCGCTACACCAATATCTGCTAAAACCAATTCACCAACAACATTAGCCGCTTGCCCTGTTAACAAGCCTTGCTTGTATACAATAAAAGTAACGGTAACATCAGCAATAACAGCACTTTCATCATTCACAACGCCTGTTGTTGCGCATAATCCTGAAGGGATATCAATACTCAAAACGTTAGCATTGTGCGCATTTATCTTGCTGACTAACAACTGCATAGGTTTAGTTAAACTGCCATAAAAACCAATACCAAAAAGCGCGTCCACAATAACATCACCGTCAAAGTTATCAATGTGCTTGCTTAAGTTTTCGGTATAAACTTCACTAACTCCCGCATCGTACATTGCTTTATAAGCTGTTAAAGCATCACCTTTAATAGTATTAATATCACAAGTTATGATTACCATAACGTGCATACCGTCAATATGAGCAAGGCGCGCAGTAACAAAGCCATCTCCGCCATTATTTCCTTTACCACAAATAACTAAAACACGGTTGGCTTTTGGCCAACGTTGGCGCAATGTATCATAAGCGGCACTTCCTGCGCGCTCCATTAATGTATACATGGAAAGTTTTAGGCTCTGGGCAGCTAAGGCTTCATTGGCTAACACTTGTTTTGCATGATAAGCACTGTGCCAATTGTGTTTTGCTTCAAGTTGTTGTGATAAACTCATTAGTAATTCACACCTTATTCCCGTCTCTGTTAACAATGACTAATAATGCAGCCAATAATCACACTATTAACTATCCTGAATTGGTTGAAAAAATCAAGTATTGGGGTAAAGAATTAGGTTTTTCTCAACTTGGTATTACTGATATTGATTTATCTAAACACGAACAAGCACTTGAGCATTGGCTAGCGAATAATTACCACGGTAATATGGAATATATGGCGCGCTATGGTTTAATGCGAGCACGCCCTGCTGAATTAGCACCCGGAACGGTTAGCGTTATCAGTGTGCGTTTAGATTACTTACCAACGCAAGCTAAATGCGCTCGTATTTTAAAAGCAAAAGATCACGCATACATAAGCCGCTATGCATTAGGGCGCGATTACCATAAATTAATGCGTAAGCGCTTGCAGCAGCTTGGTAAAAAAATTACCGATTATTTTGAAGATTTGCCAGAACAGCACTTTAATTTTCGTCCTTTTGTTGATTCTGCGCCAATTTTAGAGCGACCTTTAGCAGAAAAAGCGGGCTTAGGTTGGGTTGGTAAACACAGTTTATTATTGAACAAAGAGGCCGGTTCGTGGTTTTTTCTCGGTGAGCTACTAGTAGATATTCCTTTGCCGGTAACATCAAACGTGTCTGAGAAGAGCAAGTCAACGGATAACGATTGTGGCGCTTGTATTGCCTGCATAAAAATATGCCCTACCAAAGCCATTGTTGAGCCTTATGTGGTGGATGCTCGCCGCTGCATTTCATATTTTACCATTGAATCTCCCGATGCCATCCCCGTAGAATTAAGACCATTAATGGGTAATAGAATTTATGGTTGTGATGACTGTCAGCTTATTTGCCCATGGAATAAATACGCAAAACTCAGTTTAGAAAAGGACTTTCAAGCCCGACATCAACTAGACGAAATATCCTTGTTGACTCTTTTTGCCTGGGATGAAGAATACTTTCTATCAAACTTAGAAGGCTCACCTATTCGCCGCATAGGCTTTCAAAGTTGGCAACGTAACATTTCCGTTGCTTTAGGAAACGCCCCTTTTGACATAAATATTATTAGTGCCCTAGAAGAGAAGTTAATCACTGCTTCTGATTTAGTGGCTGAACATATTCATTGGGCGATAGAGCAACAATTATCGAAAAAAACCAAACAGCTTGATTGTGTCAATATAACTAACAAAAAGACGGAAAATAGCGCCAACGAACGACTCAATGCCAGATTAATTCGCTCAATTGAAAAAGGCTTACCTAGAGATGCTTAAGCTATTAAACTGTTTCAGCATATTCATCAATTTCTGTTAACGTCAATCGAGTATCTTTAAGTAAAGCATTTATTTTCTTTAAGCTAGTTGGAATTTCATTGCCCGTTAATAGTTTTGACCACTGAACACACAAAGATTGTAGTGCAGGGGCTGAGAGTATTTTCGCATTTAACCTTAAAACTGAAATAGCCAATTGTGCTTCTTCAATGTTTTTAGCTTTTATCGCTTCAACAAGTAAATCAAGTTGCTGATGATTTTCTTGGGTGTAATCATCAAGCATAAATAAGGCGAGCTCAACACTACCTTGATGCTGTAAATATTGGGAAAAGTCAAAGACAGCATCATTATTATTTTCTCTATAAACCTGAGCGACTTCAGTAATAACAAATTGCTCTGAGCTTTCATCATCTAATATTGCCTTGTCATCATTGTTTACTTGAGTATTACTAACAGTTTTAGGTTGTTGAGGTTGCTTTAACCAAGGCGCAAGTGTTGTTGTTAGTTCAGCTACCGTGCTTTCTATGGTAAGTTTACCCTGACGCCAATGCTCAAAAGCTGTGTTATTTTTTGTTTCAAAGACAGTCTTAGTTAAACTAAACACGCCAATATCCACTACTGGTACTTGAGCCATTTCAAGTAAAGCTGATTGAGTAAATTCAGTAATTAGTAAGCTGTATTGCCCTGTTTCCCACAGTATTTTTTGACTCTGCTCATCAGCAACAACTTGCACTTGAAAGCCTAGGTATTGTAATAAACGATACAGATTTATGGCGTGTTGCGGTGAGTGAACGCCAAGTAATAGTGACAATTGATCTGCCGTTGGTTGGTTTTTAGTAAATAGCGCCTTGGGGTACAGTGCATTATCAGAGTGCTCACTCGATAATAAGGATTGGATATTTTGTAAAAAATTATCCTTACATAAAAGCTGCTCGCTTTGAGAATAAAAACCAAACGTGTGATAACTTAATTTGGCCGATTGCAATACCATCAACTTAGGTTGTAATGATTGTGGTAACCCCTGTATTTGTTGGCTAATTAATTCAAGATGCTTAAGCGCCATGTCACTGTCAACAATCAATAAATCTACTTTATGAGCCTTCAAGTATTTCGCATTAAGTTGTTGCTCAAAGCTGTCTATTCGAGCTAACTTGTCGAACTTCCCATTTGCTGATTGCACATTATCTTTAATACGCTCTGCTAGTAAAACATTGTTAGAGAGCAAGACTAGGTTAGTATTTTCTAAGCTGTTTGTTAAACTAATTCGATTTTCACTTTGAGTATTATCGGCAAGGGCTAGCGGTAAATCAAAACTCACTTGATAACCATCATCTATGATGTGAGCAACAATATTCTCACCGTGTTGCTTAGTAAATAAAAGATTAAAAATATCAACTAGCGCGGATGCAGTTCGAGTAGATGATTGTGAGTCAAGCAATTGGTTAACTATATCAGGCAAAATCTCTATTGACGCTTGTTTGACTTTAATAATAAAGCGTACTTGTTGTTGACCGGCACTTTTATCATGTACTTGCAAATGAAAATGCAATTGGCTGGCCTGAGACTTATCTTTGAGTGAGCTTAATGACGCCTCTAATAAAATATCGAGAAATAAGTTTATTAGTTGCTGAAAAAGTCGAAAATCAACTTTAGCCTGAGATAATAGTTGTTCATCAAAACTAAAAAACAACTCACTGTTATAACGCTGTAACTGCGGTTGTTTATTGAATAAAACCGCATGGATCTCATCAACTAAATTGATATCAATAAGCGACAGTACTGAATTATTTAATTGCGTTTCCAGTGCTAAATAAAATAGCCTTAACTGTTGATATAACGCAGTTACCTCTGTTGTCTGGTAAATATTATCATTACCAAGCAATACCTTACTTTTAAACACAATAGCCTGTTGTTGTTGCACTAAAGGTAAAGCGACATCGGCTAAGTGCTGATAGCGTTGTAATTCCCTATTATAAATGTCAACTACTTGCTCTTTTGAGTCGAGTTGCTGTTGTTTATTGCTTTGTTCTAACTCTGCAATTACTTGTTCTTTTTGCTCAATAAGCTGCAGGCTTGATTGGTGTTGCTGAGATAATTTTTGAAATTCTTGCTCATTATGCTCTGGTTTAGCAATACTTTGTAATTGCTTTAAAATTTCTTGAGTTTCCATGCAATTAGCCATGGCAACGCTTTGCTCACTCTTTTGCAAAGCGCGCTGAATGATCACCACACTTTGCTGTGCTCTAAACCTAATTTGTTCACGTAATTGCCATAGCAAATAACAAAAAACAAAAAACGATAAAACAATACCCACAGCTAAAATAAATGCGATTTTTTGCTCTGACAATTGAATATTAAATTGTGTTAACGCTGCTTGAATAGCACTGACATTGCTGGTTTTTCTTGGTGTATATGGGGTAAGTAGTAGTTGGCTAATTTGTTGTTGCTGTGCTTTTAAGTTGGCATGATAATCCTGCGCTAAACGAATATAACCCTGCCATTTTGCTAGCGCTCTTTGTTCTGTTATGACTATTTTTTCAAAAGCACCTATTTGTTGGTATACATCCGCCATCGCATTTATATTGCCATTATTTTTTAATTGCTTACTGTGCGCTAAAGCCTGTTCAACTTTAAAGCGCAGCAGCTCAAAATTTTCGATAGGCGTGTACATAGTTAACTGCTCAAAACTAGTTAAAATTTCTGCCAATAAAGTTTGCAGTTTTTGTAGTTCACTTATCTGCTGCACCGTTTCTACTAAAGCTTTAGCTTTAGCTTTAGCTTTAGCTTTAGCTTTAGCTTTAGCTTTTGACTGTGAAGACAATAATTTCTGACTAGCAATTTTTTCATCTATGATTGGCGTTATTGAAAACAACATCAACTGTAATTGAATAATGCTACTTTGCTTCAATTGCTGATTACGCGTGTCGCTATCTTGAATACGAGAAACGATATCTTCAGCGGATTTGTGTTCATTTAACCATTGCTGAAATAGTTGTACATTTGAATTGTTCAGCAGTAACAATTGTCGATCACTAGCAATTAATTGGCCGTGTAGCTGCACATAGCTTGCTACATTTTCTGCAACTAAAAGCTTATTAACGAGTTCCTCAGACTTTTGTAATGCCGTCACTTTGTTGAATTGCTGAGTTAATGGAATTAATTGATTCTCAATGAGTAAGTTGTTTTGTACATTACTTTGGTAAAATAGCGCCGCTATCAACACCATCATTACCATCACAGTGAACACCAATGACAATAATTTTGCAGTGAATAATTGATATAACGGTTTTAGCTGAACTTGTGGTGTTATTGAGTTTGATACAGCTTGGTTTTCTGACTGCGTTTTCGCTTCGTCAATTTCGCTCATAGCTTTTATTTTTATTCTAAATTCCCTCGTTGCTTTAGTTTATACCAAAGCATAAGGAAAATAATAGCTATGTGCTAATGTAATTAGCGTTTTTTACTGACCCATGCCCATTCCATTGCACACTCAATAGGTTGTTGCCCTGATTCATCGGTAATGATTACCGGTACTATCACATCGCCCTTTTCTTGTTGTTCAATTTGTTGTATTTGCTCTGGTGTTAATGTGGCAACTGCAGTCAAATTACCCTGCATTCTTCTCTGATAATTTACTTGCATTGACTTTAACAACGGCAATTTGCTATCGGGAACATTCATGCCAAACACAATACCAGTAGCCGATTCAGCTAATACTGCTGCTGCAATAGCGTGAATACCACCAATATGGTTCTGTACTGATTTTTCATTTTTTAATGACAAACGGGTTTGGTGGTGACTTATTTTCTCTATTTTTACCCCTGTTGTTCCGGCAAATTTCACTTTAGTTGTGAATAATGTTGTCAGTAAAAATGACTGCATAAATTGCGGTGTTTTGTTTACTTTACTAACGAATGAGCTAAATTTATTTGCCATAATATTGACCTTAATGAATGCTTTTATCTGCTATGATTTTTCTTATTGTCAAGCAGCTGGTCTGACCTGTAAAGAGTTATTTTTATTTTTCTAGAAATAACTTACTTTAATAGACTTTCTACTGCTAACAACATCGCTTCTAATAATATCTTCTGCTTAATTTTTATTCACTTCAAGTCGATAACCTGATCATAACTTAATAAGACTACAACATTATGAGTATTGCCACTTTAGGGTTATCTCAACAACAGAGTTATCAACAAACATCCGCACAAACTCGTAAGGTGACATTGCTAAGGCCTGAACAGCTGATGCCTGAAAAAGAGGTTCCAGAACAAACGAGAATAAATAATAGAAATACTGCTCAGCCTGAATCTTCACTTTTGAATAAAATCAGGGCTCAAACGCCAGTAAACACAGCTACTATACAAAGCAATACCGAAGACCTTACCTATGACAAACCTAAAGAAGCCAAACTGCAAGTAATGGTGCTAGTTTTAGAGCGCTTTTTAGGACGTCAATTAAGTTTCAGTGATTTCAGTTTTTTTACTGCAAATACAGCAGTCAATGAAACCCGAAACGCTACTGATTTTGCTGAACTTAAGCAAAACCTATTCACTGCAGCAACTGAATTAGTGAATATTGACGGACAGTCATTTCAACAAGGTGATTTATTATCCATAGAACAATGGACAACTTCCAAGCAACAACTAAATTATCAAGTACAGGGAACGTTTAACCTTAATGAACAAGAATTATCACTCAATTATAATTTTGCTTTATCAAGTGAGAGCACTAGCTACAGTAAAACAGAAATAACTGCCGCTGCATTAAAAGATCCTTTAATTGTACAATTTGGCTCACAAGGCCTAGGCGCTATTATCGGGCAAAAGGACTTTGCCATAAATAAAGACGATATTATTGATAACTTACCTCTTTTTTCAGGTGACGTTGGCTATTTGGTTTTTGATAAAAATAACAACCAACAAGCCGATAATGGCAGTGAATTATTTGGCCCGAAAACAGGGCAAGGTTTTGCCGAATTGGCACTATTAGACAGCAACAAAAATGGTTTTATTGACGCTGAAGATCAGCAATTTGAGCAGCTCTATCTTTGGCAACCAAGTGAAAGTAATACTCAAGCTGAGCAATGGTTATCATTAAAAGAGGCGAAAATACAAGCCATTAGTTTATCAGCAATTAATACACCTTTTGATTTTTATGATCAACAAGGGCAAATACAGGCAAAACTCCGTCAATCAAGTTTTGCTATTAGTGATGAGGGCTATGGTCGTGGCGTGCATCAGGTTGATGTGCGCATTTGATAAATGCTTAGCATAATTAAGTTACATAAAAACCTTTCTATTTTATCTTCTCTGCAAAAAGCAAAATTAAAATCTACAGCTATACTTATTCTCTATCAGTAAAAGTTCTACTAGACGAACTGGGCGTTTACCCATTAATTGCACTAGGACAATTAAATGAAAAATGCACTTCATGATAAGAAAATTTTTTGCTTAGTGAGCTATTCCGTAAAAGGATGGTTAGTTTTTTTATTGTTTCACTGCCAAATTGCTTTTGCGACACTAGAGCAAGATGTAGAAAAAATAATGTTGCTAATTGAACAACAGCAAAGTGAGCAAGCGTATCAGTTCGCCTTGGCAAACGCCTTTGAACATGAAGGACTTATTGAATTTGATTACGCTTTGGGGCTAGCTGCGCAAGCAAGCCGACACTTTAATCAGGCTGTTTTTGCTTTTGAGCGTGTGGTAAAAAGCCAACCTTTGCGATTGTTACCGCGCTATGCTTTAGCGACAAGTTATTTTTCTGCCGGTAATTTAGTTGCAGCACAGTTAGAGTTTGAGCAAATAAAGGCGGTTGCTGAGCCAAAACAATTTCCTAATATTAATAATTATTTGCATGCCATTAATAAGGCGCTTAATCGCTCGGCGGCACAATGGGAAAACTTGCTAGATTTAGGTATTGGATTTGATAGTAATGCCAATAGCGGCATTGACGATGCAGTTATTTTTGTGCCTCTACTCGGACAAGTTTCGTTATTCGATTCGAGTCAAACTTTAGATGATAATTTTTTACAGGTGCAGCTGCAAAGTAATTATATAAAACCGCTTAATTTAAACAGTCATTGGTATGCATTAGGCAAAATTCGTTATGCTGATTACCAAGACAACCCTGAAATGTCTCGCCTATTTGCTGACTTTTTGACAGGTTACCAGCGTAAAATAAACAAAAACACCTTTACTATTAATGGCTTTTATCGACCTATGTGGCTTGGCTCAAGCTGGTCAACGGATAATAAATACCTTGACTATTATGGACTAACTGCAGGTGTGGCTCATTCCTTGTACAAAAATAGCGACTATGGACTCGATCTAACCTATGCCCAATTAGATTATGAACAAAAGGATTTAAGCAGAAGCCAGTTACTTGCCAACTTATGGTATCAAACTAATTTTGAAATATTTAGCTCTAAAATCACTTTATCATTAGGACAAGAAACTGCTGATAGGGCTCAATTAAAACATTTAGGTCGTGATTTTTTAGGGGCAAGTTATCAAATAAGCAAACAATTGAACAATGATATTTTACTTAAAGGTCAGCTTGATTATATCTATTCAGATTATCAAGCTGATCACCCTTTGTTTGCTGAGCAACGTGTCGATTCAACCTTTAGAGCAAGTATTGATTACCAACAGTATTTTGCTGAAAACTGGTCTTGGTTAGTTAAAGCCATTTACATCGATAATCAAAGTGAACTGGTTATTTACGATTACCAACGCACCGTCATTTCCACTGCTGTTCGATATCAATTTTAATGAGGATAATATCAATGAAACATTCATTTCTAATTAT
>Ga0316205_10002533_pt1 | contig 18871 bp, 20 predicted proteins | sample 3monthpyrite_MG_FD_204941 | JGI IMG/M metagenome (GOLD analysis project Ga0316205, IMG submission 204941) | Microbial mat bacterial communities from mineral coupon in-situ incubated in ocean water Damariscotta River, Maine, United States -... | ecosystem: Environmental > Aquatic > Marine >... | reverse complement strand
AGCCCGTTCGTGGCAGCACATTTTCCTGCGTTGCGTTGTCGAGGGTTTCCTGCGGTGTGTCGGTGGTCTCTGCCATTGGGGGCCTGCTGCGAAAAAAAAGGATCAGGCGGGGCAGATAGGCGGTTAGATCGTTAAAGGAAAGAGGGTCAAGCGCCGCATCGGCGGAATTATGCTGCATTGCGGCATCAGGGCGGCTGCTTACTCGGCGGCCTTCAACTCAAACCCTTTGGCGATCTGATCAGACGGGGCGACCGGGTACTCGCCCGAGAAACAGGCATCGCAATATTGCGGGCATTTGGCATTGCGCCCGGTTGCTTCGCCAACGGCCCGGTAGAGGCCATCCAGCGAGATGAATTTGAGGCTGTCGACTTGTAAATGATCGCGCATTTCGTCTTCGGACATGGTCGCGGCCAGCAGTTTTTCGCGGTTGGGCGTATCCACGCCGTAAAAACAGGGCCAGGCCGTCGGGGGCGAGGCAATGCGGAAATGCACCTCTTTCGCACCGGCGTCGAGGATCATTTCCTTGATCTTGCGGCTGGTCGTGCCGCGCACCACGCTGTCATCCACAAGGATCACCCGTTTGTCTTTGATCAGGGCCCTGTTCACGTTCAGCTTGAGGCGCACACCCATGTTGCGGATCTGTTCGGTCGGCTCGATGAAGGTGCGGCCCATATATTGATTACGGATGATACCCATCGCGTAGGGGATGCCGGATTCGTGGCTATAGCCGATAGCCGCAGGCGTGCCACTGTCGGGTACCGGGCAGACCAGATCGGCCTCCACCGGGTTTTCGCGGGCCAGTTCGATACCGATCTGACGGCGGGTCTCATAAACTGACTGACCGCCGATGATCGAATCGGGGCGCGAGAAATAGACGTGCTCAAATATGCAAAAGCGCGGGCTGACCCGGCGGAAGGGGTGGTGGCTTTCCACGCCATTCTCGGCGGTGATCACAACCATCTCGCCGGGTTCGATCTCGCGGATATATTGCGCCCCAATGATATCCAGCGCACAGGTTTCCGAGCTGAGAACCCAGCCATCACCAACCTGGCCCAGCACCAGAGGGCGCACGCCCAGCGGATCGCGAACGCCGATCAGCTTGGTCCGTGTCATGGCGACAATTGAAAATGCGCCTTCCACCCGGCGCAGGGCATCTTCCATCCGCTCGGGGATGTTGCGTTGCAAAGACCGGGCCATCAAATGAATGATGCACTCGGAATCCGAATTGGATTGGAAGATCGATCCGCGCTCGACCAGTTCTTTGCGCAGGGCATCGGCATTGGTGATATTGCCGTTATGGGCAATCGCAGCGCCGCCCATGGAAAACTCGCCAAAAAACGGCTGCACATCGCGGATCACGGGCAATTTGCCCCCGGCCGTCGAATAGCGCACATGACCGATCGACAGGGGACCGGGCAGGGTTTCCATCAGGCTTTGCTTGGTAAAGTTATCGCGGACATAGCCAAAACGGCGGGCCGAATTGAAGCCATGTTCCGGGTGGTGGCAGACGATGCCGCCCGCCTCCTGGCCGCGATGTTGCAGGGCATGCAGGCCAAGGGCCACGAAATTCGCCGCGTCGGTCAGGCCGATCACGCCAAATATGCCGCACTCCTCTCGCAGTTTATCATCGTCAAAAGGGTGTGCGGGAGGCATCATCTGATCGGACAAGAGGGGCAGCTCCGAATCCAGTTTTGGGTTGGTGATGTTCATAAGGGGTAGATGCGCTCTTGTCACGAACCTAAAGTGCTTCGCGAAAAACCTGACGTGCAGTTATTCGCGAAACACTCACACCATTGAAAAGGTATGCTGCGTTTCGGCTTGATCTAATCCCTCAACAGATGGTCGAAGCGCTTAATCACAATTGCTTTGGGCGACGTGACGGTCGTGTGAGGCCGCACTTTTCCAGCGTCAGAGTTGCGACAGCACTGCCCCGGCTGCCACAAGGGCGACCGCCAACAACCGGGTGAGGGAAATATCGCGTGGCTCAATCCCGAAGACACCAAAGTAGTCCAGGATCACGGCGGCAAAAAGCTGTCCAAGAATGACCAGAATAGTGGTGGTCAACACACCCAGAATCGGTACGGCCCAAAGCGATGAGAACACAAAGATCGCCCCCATCGTCCCGCCTAGCAACAGCCAGGGCGACACTGTGTTGAGGCGCAGGAAGGCTGGTGTATCCCCAATGATGGCAACAACCGCCACCAGCAGCACCAGACCCACTGCAAAGGACACAGCGGCGGCGGCCATCGGGCTGCCTATCCCGCGACCAAGGGCTGCATTCATGGGGGCCTGCACAGAGACAAGCGCCCCAGCGAAGGCCACGAACATCATCGCAAAAAGGGTGGACTGTGGCACCCGGTTACTGCTCCAGTACCGGTGCGTCGCAAGCTCCGACCAGTTGTTCGTACTGCGTGGTGATCCAGCCCAGGGCCGCCTCGGGATTGCCGGTTGCAACTTGATCTGTCAGGCGGGCGAAAACCCGCGCCGAGCGGCTGTCATCAATGATCGCAATGTTCTGCGAGGTGATCACCGTCTCGTAGACGAAATAGGCAATCGCCACCAAAAGGATGCCGCGCGCCACGCCGAAGAGGAAACCAAGGCCCTGATCCAGCCCGCCAAGGGCCGAGCGTTGCACCAGCGAGGAAAACAAGGGCGTGATCAGTGAGGCGACAATCAAGGCCGCCGCAAAGACGATGGTGAACGCGCCGATCATCGACAGTTCGCAACTGTCGGTAATGAAATCACCCACCACGGGGATTTCCTTGACCAGTGGCTCGACCTGCGGGGCAAACAGAAAGGCGACAAAGCCGGCCACGATCCAGCCCGCGATCGCCAGCGATTCGCGCACGAAGCCGCGGGAATAAGCCAGCAATGCCGACAAGATGATAACAACGGCCACGATGCCGTCGATGATGGTAAAGCCGTCCATAGTCTTGTCCTGTCCCGTTTGTGGCGCTTACCCTGCGCCGAAAATGTCACCTACAAATCCGGTCAGGTCACCAAACTGATTGAGTGCCAGACCACTGCTCGCGCCGGTTTTACCACCGTTTGGAGCAATTGCGGAGGTGAAACCAAGTTTTTGCGCTTCTTTCAACCTATTTTCCGTCTGGCCCACCGGTCTAAGGGCGCCCGATAGGCTGATTTCCCCGAAAATAACGGTTTCTGCGGGCAGAGCTGTGTCTTCTCGGGCACTCAGAAGGGCGGCAGCAACGGCCAGATCTGCGGCCGGTTCGGACACGCGCAGGCCGCCGGCGACGTTTAGATAGACGTCCAGCCCCGCAAACGGGATGCCACAACGCGCCTCAAGCACGGCCAGAACCATGGCCAGGCGGGCACTGTCCCAACCCACCACGGCGCGGCGCGGTTGGCTATGTGGGGTGGGGGCCACGAGGGCTTGCATTTCCACCAGAACGGGGCGGGTGCCCTCGATTCCGGCAAACACTACCGAGCCCGGCGATGGATCGCCTCGCCCTGACAGAAACAGCGCCGAGGGGTTGGGCACTTCGGCCAATCCCGCACCGGTCATTTCAAAGACGCCGATTTCATCCGCAGGGCCAAAACGGTTTTTCACACTGCGCAGGATGCGGAATTGATGCCCGCGTTCGCCCTCGAAATAGAGTACGGTATCGACCATATGTTCGACCACACGCGGTCCGGCGATTTGCCCTTCCTTGGTGACATGGCCCACCAATACGACGCTGACGCCCTTGCGCTTGGCAAAGCTGGTCAGTTCATGGGCGGCGGCGCGCACCTGAGATACAGACCCGGGCGCACTGTCGATAGTGTCGGACCACATGGTCTGAATCGAATCGATGATCACCAGATGGGGTTTTTCGCTCTCCATCGTGGTCAGGATATCGCGCAGCGCAGTGGCGGTGGCCAGCTGCACGGGGGCATCCGTGAGCCCCAAGCGTTGGGCGCGCATACGGATTTGCGCGCTGGCCTCTTCGCCCGATACATAAAGGGTTTTCACACCGGCCTTGGCAAACTGCGCGGCGGCCTGAAGAAGTAAGGTGGACTTTCCGATGCCCGGATCGCCGCCCACAAGGATCGCACTGGCCGGGACAAGGCCTCCGCCCAAAACGCGGTCCAACTCATCCATGCCCGATTGCGTGCGGGGTGGCGGGGCTTCTTCGGTGGACAGGTCAGTCAGATGCAAGGCTGCGCCGCGTTTGGCCCCGAGGGACTTTGATCCCGGACCGGCGGATAATGGCGTGTCTTCGGTGATGGAATTCCATTCGCCGCACGCCTCGCAGCGGCCCGACCATTTATTGTGACTGGCTCCGCAGGCATTGCAGGTGAAGGTGGTAGTGATCTTGGCCATGCGCGCCTCGAAGCTGCGGGATTGCGCGCTTTATAGTGCGAGATAGGAGGCGATGGACACCCCCCACGTGACCATCATGCCGAACATCGCCAGCCATTTTGAACCGGGGTCTTCCCGGATCGTGTAAACCCCGAGAAGGGCCGCACCAATCAGCACTGCGGGGATCAACCAGCCCAACTCGACCCCCAATGCGCCACCGATGATGGTCAGGAAAAGCTGTGCGGGGTGAAGCATTCCGCGCTTGGGGTCGGTTTTGATTGCGCGATAGATTTGAGCGAAACCCACAATGAGCGTCACAAAGCTTAGACCAAGCAGCAGGAATATCACAGTCAGGCTGATCTCGCCGTCTGGCGGGAACATGCGGCGTTACTCGGCGGCTTTGGGGGGCATGCTGATGACGGTTCCGTCGGCGCGGGCCACTTTTTCGTCGCCCAGTTCGGGCAGGATATCGCGCAGCTCGTCCTGCAGGCGTTGAAGCTGGCTGGCCGCCACGCTTTCTTCCAACTCGACCTCGTGCACCCAGTGTTTCAACTCGGATGTGATCTGTTTGGCCTTGGTGATCCGCTCGTTGAACTGGCCCACTTCCTGCTGACGCTGGCGCAGGAATTCGCGGGCGCGGCTGACTTTTTCATCCGCATAGACATCCGCCAGTTCGCGGCTGATATGCGACATCTGTGCAGCGGCTTCCAGCAGGGCAGGTTCAAGGCTTTCCAGATCGGGGTGGTCGCGCAGATAGGCGAGGCGTTCGCGTACCGCATCAAATTCCGAGGACATCTGGAACATGCCTTCGCGGTCGGCCGCATGGGCAAAATGATAGGCCTGAGCGACGTCCTGCATCCCGATGGAAAACCGACGATGCGAGTTTTCAAGCCGCATGATCCGGGCATTGGAGGGTAGGAAAAAGCACAGCAGCACAGCCAGAGCGGTCAGGCCGATCTGGGTATACTGCCCGGCCTGATCATAAATGGTGTCGCCGATGGTGACAGAGAATTCCAACCACGGGGCCATGCCAAACGCGGCCATCACGGTCACGGTCAGCAACACAAGTGCCGCGACAGCAAAGGCCACAACAGCCAGACGTTGCAGCAGATACTGCATCAAAAAAACGAATGATCGTACGTGTTCGGTCATGACTTCCCCCCAGAAAGCAGACTGATCGTTTACTATAGGCGAGTTTATGCCGAGTGGTAGCGATCTCCCAAGGGGAAAATGAAAAATTGCGTGTCAAGTGTGGAATACATGCACGGTTAAGGCGCAATTGTTTCCTACTGAGAAACAGTTGTGCCCGAACGCGAGGATTTCTCGGTCAGATGGCCGATGGCAATCGACGCAAGAATGCAGCCGGTGAACAGATAGAGGCCCCAGGCGGTCTCGATTTTGCCGACACCAATACCCTTCGAGACGGTAATGTACAGCGCAACAAGAAAGATGTCGGCCATCGCCAGCTTGCCCAGGATTTGCAGAACCGGCAGCGTCTTGCGCCGCAGCATCCCGAAATGGATCAGCGCCAGCCCGATGGTTTTCACATAGGGGGCGAAAAGGGCGAAGAAGGTCACCAGGAGGGCCAGGACCACATCCGAGCCCCACAGCGATTGCAGGCCGGTGATCACGCTGATTTCCTGCATTCCGAAAATAGGTAGCAAGGCGGCACGCAACAGCGGTGCAAACCACGCGATGGGGAAGAGGATGAGGAGGGTGAGGTTCAAATATCTCAGCATTAGGTGACCTTGAATGACCGGTTTGCTTTTGATCAGCTAAGAGCTGGCGCGCGCTGGCGCAAGCCGCAGGCGTTATCGCACCGCTTCGATCGGCCCCTCTGCCGAGCCGGTGATGAACTGATCCAGGTATGGGTCGCCCGATTTGTCCATCTCTGCAACCGGGCCGGTCCATTGAATCACGCCGTCATGCAGCATGGCGACGTTGTCGGCGATGGCGCGGACCGAGGTCATGTCATGGGTGATGGTCATGGCCGTGGCGCCCATTTCGGTGACGATCTCGCGGATCAGGTCGTTGATCACGCCGGACATGATCGGGTCAAGGCCGGTGGTGGGTTCGTCAAAAAAGATGATTTCCGGTTCGGCGGCAATGGCGCGGGCCAGTCCGACGCGTTTTTGCATACCCCCCGACAGTTCGGCGGGGAATTTATCGGCCTGTTCGGATTTGAGGCCGACGCGGCGCAGCTTCTCAATCGCGATTTCGCGGGCTTCGTCCCACGGCTTTTTCAAGCTGCCGCGCAACAGGCGAAAGGCGACGTTTTGCCAGACGGGCAGGGAATCAAACAGCGCACCGCCCTGAAACAGCATTCCAAATCGGGCCAGAAACGCGTCCCGGTCGCCTTTGGTCACGTCCTGGCCGTCCAGTGTGATTGTGCCGCTATCGGGTGAAATCAGGCCGAGGATACACTTCAACGCCACTGATTTCCCGGTGCCAGACCCGCCAATGATCACCATCGAAGTGCCGGATGGGATCGTCAGGTTGACGCCTTGCAAAACGCGGTTGTCGCCAAAGGCCTTATGGACATCTTTCATTTCGATCATAGCGAGAAGAACACCCCCGTCAGAACGAAGTTGGCGGCAAGGATCAGCACGGCAGCCGCCTGAACCGAGCCTTTGGTGGCGCTGCCCACGCCCTGTGCTCCGCGGCCTGAATTGATCCCGAAATAGCATCCCATCAGCGCCGCGATTACGCCGAATACGGCCCCTTTGACCAGCGAGGAAACGATATCGCGGGCCTCAAGGAAGTTGACAGTGTTGTGCAGGTAAGTCGCTGAATTAAAACCAAGGTTCTTGACCGCGACGGTGTAGCCGCCTGCGACACCGATGATGTCGCCGATGCCCACCAGAAGAGGCACGGTCAGCAGGGCGGCCAATACGCGCGGTGCCACAAGGTATTTCATTGGATTGGTCGACAGGGTGGTCAGGGCGTCGATTTGTTCGGTCACTTTCATGGTGGCGATTTCAGCGGCGATGGACGAGGTCACGCGCGCCGCAATCATCAGGCCCACCAGAACCGGACCCAACTCTCGGACCATACCGATGGCGACGATCTGGGGCACGACGGCCTCGGCGTTAAAGCGCGCGCCGCCGGAATAGATTTGCAACGCCAGTGCGCCGCCGGTGAACAGGGCGGTCAGCCCCACAACCGGCAGGGACAGCCATCCCACCTGCATCAGGGCATGACCTATCTCGCGTGGGTAAAACGGTGGGCGGGCCATGTGGCTGAACGTGCGCGCAGCAAACAGGGAGACCCGGCCCAGCATCGCAACAACAGCAAGCACATTGTGCCCGATGGTTGCCAGAAACGCGGTCAGCCAACTCATCCGCCGATATACCGACGATTGTAACGGGCCCCCAGCGAAGTGAGGATTTCATAGCCGATTGTGCCAGCATTCTCCGCCAGATCATCCACCGTCTGACCCGAGCCAAGAAGGCGGATCGCCTTTGGGTCATGACCCAGATCGGTGATATCAACGCCGATCAAATCCATCGAAATGCGCCCGGCAATCGGACAGGCGATATCATCTGCAATCAGCAACGCCTTGGGGGCCATTGCGCGCAGTATACCATCGGCATAGCCCGCACTGATCGTGGCGATGCGTGTGTCGCGCGTCGCGGTAAAGCTGTTGGCGTATCCCACGGTTTCCCCGGCGCTCAGGCTGCGGCACTGGATCACCGGCGCATCCAGTGTGACCACCGGTTGCGCCTTGGCAAAAGGCAGGCCGCCATAGATGCCGATACCGGGGCGCGTCATGTCAAAATGATAGTCGGGCCCCATCAGGATACCGCCGGTATTGGCCAGGCAGCGGGGGCAGTCGATGCCGTCCGTCATCTCGCGGAACGCGGCCAGTTGCTGTGCGTTCATCGGGTGATCCGGTTCGTCCGCACAGGCCAGATGGCTCATGATCAGGCGGGGCTGTTGCGCCATCGCGATATCACGAACGGCGGACCATTCGCCGGGTTCCATCCCCAGGCGGTTCATACCACTGTCCAATTGCAGACCAAACGGGTGTCCGGGCAGTGCCTCGACATGGCGGATCATTTGATCGAGCGAGTTGACCATCGGGATCAGATCAAGATCGCCAATCATATCGGTATCGCCCGACATGTGGCCCGCAAAGACATAGATGTCGGGTTTCGATCCCAGCGCCTGACGCAGTGCGGCACCTTCTTCGGCCACGGCCACGAAAAAGCTTTTCGCCCCGGCGCGGGCCAGACAGCGCGCCACCCGGGCAGCGCCCAGCCCATAGGCATCGGCCTTGACCACGGCAGCGGTTTCGCCGGTGCTCATAGCGTCCAGGGCGCGCCAGTTGGCGGTGATGGCGTCCAGATCAATGGTGAGGGTTGCAGTACTCATGGGGGAGGTTTTGACAGGCTGGGCGGAAGGGTCAAGGGGGAAACGGCTCGGCTATTCGCTCACATTGTGTCCGGGACGCGTGGATCGCTGGCGGTATCAGTTGCAGATCGGCGTATCCGCGCAGTGCTGGTCGCGCAGGCGGTTGATCAAAGCCGCCACCTGGGGCGCATCCACGCCCAGATCATCAATCGAACACAGCTTCCTTCAACCTGCGAATGATCAGAACTCCTGATCATCGCCGGGTTGCTGCCACGGTTTGGCCAAGTTGCCAAAGCGGGTGAATTGCGGCTCAAAGCTCAGCTCGACCGTGCCGATGGGGCCGTGACGCTGTTTGCCGATGATCACTTCAGCCTTGCCATGCAGCCGTTCCATCTCTTCCATCCATGTGGCCATCGCTTCGGCATTGTTGTCGTCGGGTTTTTCCCGCTCTTTGTAGTATTCGCCGCGATAGACGAACATGACCACGTCGGCATCCTGTTCGATTGACCCGGATTCGCGCAGATCGCTTAGCTGCGGGCGCTTGTCGTCGCGCGATTCGACCTGACGGGACAATTGCGACAGCGCGAGAACAGGAATATCGAGTTCCTTGGCAATCGCCTTGAGGCCCATCGAGATTTCACCGATCTCCTGCACCCGGTTGTCCGAGGTGCCGCGGACCAATTGCAGATAGTCGACGATCAGCAGATCCAGGCCATGAGTCCGCTTCAGGCGCCGCGCGCGCGCGGCAAGCTGGGCGATTGGGATGGCGGCGGTGTCGTCGATAAAGAGGGGGCAGGATTCCAGCGTTTTGGCCGCGTCCACAAAGCGACGGAATTCGCCCTCCGACAGATCGCCCTGACGAATCTTGTGAGACGAAATCTCGGACGCTTCAGCCAAAATACGGCCTGCCAGCTGCTCGGCGCTCATTTCAAGCGAGAAAAAGCCCACCACGCCGCCGTCGACTGCGCCCTCAGAACCGTCGGGGCGGGTGCCCCGCTTGTAGGTTTTGGCAATGTTGTACGCGATGTTGGTGGCCAGCGATGTCTTACCCATCGAAGGACGTCCGGCCAGGATCAGCAGATCGGATTTGTGCAAACCACCCAGCTTGCCGTCCAGATCGGTCAGATCGGTGGCAATACCGGCCAACCCGCCTTCGCGTTGATAGGCGGCGTTTGCAACATTAACAGCGTCCGTTACAGCCTTGAGAAAGCTCTGAAAACCACTTTCAGACTGGCCTTGCTCGGCCAGTTGGTACAGCGCCTGTTCAGCCTGCACGATTTGCTCGCGCGGCTCAAGATCGACCTCCGAGCGTTGAGCCCTTCCGGCAATATCATGGCCCAGCCCGATCAATTCCCGCCGGATTGCCATATCATATATCATCTGGGCATAATCGCGCACGGCGAACGAACTGATCGCCGCCCCGGCCAGACGCGCCAGATAGGTGGGTCCGCCCAGTTCCTTCAGGCCTTCATCATCTTCCAGAAAGGCCTTGAGGGTCACGGGGGAGGCGAGGTTGTTCTTGGCAATGCGCGCCGAAGCCACTTCGTAAATGCGGGCATGGACCGGATCATAAAAATGCTGCGGTCCGATGATCGAGGCAACCCGGTCATAAACATCATTGTTGGTCAGGATCGCCCCCAGAAGCTGTTGTTCAGCCTCGATGGAGTGGGGCATCGGTTCAGACTCAGCCGCATCTGTTCCGGTGGCGTTGAAGCTGGCGATCTCGTTCACGTCTGTCCCCTTTTTTGACCTGCTCAGGTGCACCGGGTGTAGAGCAGGACGTGCCGCGAGGCTATCTGCATAAAACTGTGGATGGTCGCCGGGAAAACCCGGTGGATAACCTGTCGGCGAAGATTTACACTACAACATATAGTATCAAGGTGGCGCGCCTTTGCCAAATACGGTGTACATGGGCGATTCGGGAAGGGCTTATCCGCAACCGATTGGGGACAAGTTTATTTCTTGTTCTCGTCTTGCCACTTACGCGGATCGTTCAGAAACGCCTCGACCCCGTCCAGTGTGGCAACATCAAATGTGCCCTGTTCGCGCGCTTCGGCCAGAACATCCCACCACGTGCACAGGTAATGCAGGGCAACGCCATGATCGCCCAGAGTTTTTTCGGTTTCCGGGAAGATGCCGTAATAGAAAATCACCGCCGTGTGCCCGCAGCTTGCCCCGGTTTCGCGGATCGCATCGACAAAGGACAACTTGGACCCACCATCGGTGGTCAGATCCTCGACAAGCAACACGCGCTGGCCCTCATTCATCGCGCCTTCAATGCGGGCATTGCGGCCATATCCTTTGGGTTTCTTGCGCACATATGTCATTGGCAGGGCCATACGTTCGGCGACCAGTGCGGCGAAGGGAATGCCTGCGGTCTCGCCCCCGGCGATGTTGTCAAACGCCTCGAACCCGGCGTTGCGCATCACTGTAACGGTCAGGAAATCCATCAAGGTGCTGCGGATGCGCGGATAGCTGATCAGCTTGCGGCAATCGATATAGGTGGGCGAGGGCAGGCCCGAGGCCAGTGTGAATGGCTCGGCCGCGTTGAAATGCACCGCTTTGATTTCCAAAAGCATCCGGGCGGTGAGCCGGGCCATGTCTTGGGGCGAGGGGTAGGAGGAAGGGATCATGGGGCAGGTCCTGTGAAAGTCTAGAAGACAGATTTGTTGAGGGATTTGAGAAAGCGGCGCGCCTTGCCGGTGCAGCGGCCCTTGGCATGACAGGCACGTACCGCGCCTTCCAGCTCTTCGGTGGCGGCCATCATCAAGCCATTGGCACAGGTGTCGATATGCACCATCTCCAATGGTCCGTCGATGGGCTGGAAGAACGAAATCAGCATTGGTACTTTGGTCCAGGGTTGCCACGAGTCATACGGAGGCTCTATCTCTGGGTTCAGCGCGTATTCATAGAAGGTCGTTTGGACCGGAGTCTCGGTAACCTCGGCGATGCCATGCACCGAATAGAGCGTGCCGGTGAAGGTTTGTGTGGCAGTGCAGGTGGTTGCATTGGCCCAGTCGGTGCCCGAGCAATCTGTCTTGCCCGGCTTGGATAACGTGCCCAGACCCAAGGTCTGGGTTTGCTGGTAAATCGCCGTCGGTTTGGCCTGCGCACGCATGATGCTATCGACACGTTCATCCAATCCGACAAGCTCACAATCGAGCGACTGGGCGGCTGTTCCGGTCAACACAAGCCCAAAGGCGAGGGCAGCCTGTGGGATCATTCCGTTACCTGCCAGGACACATCAAAGCCCGGATCAAACACCGTCACCGGGCCATCGCCACTGTCGATCTTGTCGGGAAACGCTGTTACCTTGCCCTTGGTCAGCGTGATTTTTTCGTCGTTCGCGGGCAGGCCATAAAAGGCCGGGCCATTCAGCGAGGTAAAGGCTTCCAGGTGATCTAGTGCCCCGTCTTCTTCAAACACATGCGCCAGCAGTGCCATCGTATTTGTGGCCGTGAAACATCCGGCACAGCCGCAGGCGTTTTCTTTCAGCGCGTCGGTATGGGGCGCGCTGTCGGTTCCAAGGAAAAACCGCGAGGCCCCGCTGGTTGCGGCTTTGCGCAGGGCAAGTCGATGTGTCTCGCGCTTGGCCACGGGCAGGCAGTAGTAATGCGGCTTGATCCCGCCCACCAGGATATGGTTGCGGTTGATGATCAGGTGATGGGTGGTGATCGTCGCCCCAAGGTTGTGATCGCCGGACAGCACGTAATCGACGCCATTGGCGGTGGTGATATGCTCCATCACCACGCGCAGGCCGGACGTGGCGCGCCGGATCGGATCAAGCACGCGGTCGATAAACACCGCCTCGCGATCAAAGATGTCGATCTCGGCATCGGTGACTTCTCCGTGGACGCAAAGCGGGCAGCCGATGTCGGCCATCCGTTCCAGCACCGGGCGTACCTTGTCAAAATCGCGCACGCCGCTGGCAGAATTGGTGGTGGCCCCGGCAGGGTAGAGCTTGACCGCCGTGATCAGACCCGATGCATGAGCCGCGGCCAGATCATCCGGATCTGTATCTTCGGTCAGATAGAGAGTCATCAGCGGGGTAAAGCTGTGATCGGGGGGCAGGGCGGCCATGATCCTGTCGCGGTAGGCGGCAGCCTCGGCCCCGGTCACCACGGGGGGCACCAGATTGGGCATGATGATCGCGCGCGCAAAATGGCGCGAGGTTTCGGGCAGCACGGCTTGCAACATCGCGCCATCGCGCAAGTGCAGGTGCCAGTCATCGGGGCGGGTGATCGTCAGGGCAGAGGTCATGCCTTTGGGCTTACACAATCGCGCAGGCCCATGCCAGAGGGCGAATGCGTGTTACCGGTGATCGACGGCGGTTTCAGATGGCCGTGCCGATTGCGCCTCAAGGCTGTTTTTGGCGCGTACCAGCGCTTTGTGGAAAGGGGGCGAGTTGCGTTTGCGCAGAACCGCCTCGGCCAGCCATTTGGTCAGCTGGTGGCGATCATCGCGTGTGGTTTGTTTCAACAGGTTGAACTGATACGCGCCATCATCGCGCCGGGCACGGTAAAGCCGGGACAGGCTGTCCGAATCCAGCTTGTCCGCGCTTAGCTGTGCCAGCATTCGCAAAAGGATGTTCATCCGCACCAGCGCGCTGTCAATGCGCGGGCCCAGATGGCGCATCCGATACCGGGTCACATTGGCGCGGGTGAAAAGCGCGGCATGCATCGCATCCAGCTCGCTCTCGGGATCATAGAGCACAAAGGCATGGTCTGCCCCGTCCAGCATATCGGGCGCATAGCCGTAACGGTCGTCAAAGGCGACGCGACGCATCGCCAGAAACCGGTCATCCCATTCGGCAATGCGCGGATCAAGCGTGGCTTGCGGGCTGAGCGCCAACACCCGCGCCCCGGGGGCCGCAACAGAAAATGCCGCGGCGGCATATCCACAGGATCCAGCCCCGTAAAACAGCACCTGATCGTAGCCTTCAAAGAATCCGTCATCGACCAGTCGGTCAAAATAGGTATAGACCCTTTTGTCACGGAACCATGTGTCCATCTCGCTGGCCAGGCACAGATGCGACCATCCCAACGCCTGCGCCATCTGCCAGCCCAACGGATGGGCCTTGTCAGACACGTCTTCGATCCGGTGGTGGGCCTCAAAACTGACCAACAGGGTCTGGGTTTTCTTTTTCACGAAAATCGCAGCATGGCGGGGGCCAAGCGACTCGACATACCCCTCATCGCCAATCAAGGCCCCAGCAGACTGCACCCAGTCAAGCCAGCTTTGACCATCAAGCGGCGCATCAAACATCTGGGTTTGGTCCTGCATTCACTCGTTCCTCGGATCACAAATCGCCCCTTTTGCGGGGTGCGTTGCATAAGGGATATCGTCGAAGTTGGGCAAAATTTTGTAAAATCCAAGGGGTTTCTGGGCAAGGGGCACTTTTGTCGACCCCTTGACGCCGGGGTTTGGCCCGTGCAGGGATTTGACCTCAACAAAAGGCAGATCTGCATGGTTCTTTCTTCGATTGACGACACCCAGGCGCTTTTGGCGGGGCAGGATTATGTCTGTGATCGGGCATTGGCGACAGTTGTGTTTCTGGCGTTACGCCTTGGCCGCCCCCTGTTTCTGGAGGGTGAAGCAGGTGTCGGCAAAACCGAGATTGCCAAGGCGCTGGCCACGGGGCTGGGCCGTCGTTTGATCCGTTTGCAGTGCTATGAAGGATTGGATGCGTCCTCGGCCGTTTATGAATGGAATTTTGCCGGGCAAATGATTGCCATTCGGGCTGCCGAAGCGTCGGGCGGGGTTGAGAAAGACCGCCTGAAGGATGAACTTTTCGCCGAGGAATTTTTGATCGAACGCCCGCTTTTGCAGGCCATGCGCCCTCAACCGGGCGGCGCGCCGGTGCTGCTGATCGACGAATTGGACCGCACCGATGAGCCGTTCGAGGCGTTTCTTCTGGAGGCTCTCAGCGATTTTCAGGTGACCATCCCCGAATTGGGCACAATCACCGCACCCGAGCCGCCGATTGTGATCGTCACGTCGAACCGCACCCGCGAGGTCCATGATGCCCTGAAACGGCGCTGTTTGTATCACTGGGTTGACTATCCGGGCATGAAGCGTGAAATCGAAATTCTGCAGGCCCGCGCGCCCGAGGCCGCCGACAGCCTCAGTCGCGAGGTTGTCGCCTTTGTCCAACGTCTGCGCACCGAGGATTTGTTCAAGAAACCGGGTGTGGCCGAAACCATCGACTGGGCCAAATGCCTGTTGGCGCTGGATGTGGTTTCCCTGTCCCCCGAAGTTATCGCCAACACACTGGGCGCTATCCTGAAATACCAGGATGATATCCAGAAACTGCAAGGCTCTGAAGCCAAACGGATATTGGACGAGGCGAAGGCCAGCCTCGAGCCGGTCTGATGCTTCTTCTTGCCATAAATATCCCGGGGGTTTGGGGGCTGGCCCCCAATCTAAGCCATGCCTGAATACGCCCCGCTCGATCTGCCTGATCACCCCAAACTGACCCATAACATCACCCATTTTGCGCGCGCCCTTCGCAAAGCGGGCCTGCCTGCGGGGCCGGGACGGGTTGTTGATGCGATCCGCGCGGTTGAGGCAGCAGGCTTCACGTCGCAGCGCGATTTCTTCTACACGTTGCGCGCCTGTTTCGTGAACCGGCCAGAACAGCGTGCCGTGTTTGCCCAGATTTTCCGGCTCTATTGGCGTGATCCGCGGTATATGGAGCATATGATGGCCATGATGCTGCCTGCCATTCGCGGCGTGCAGGAGGATCGCGCTGCCAAACCGGCTGAGAAACGTGCAGCAGAGGCCTTGCTGGATGGGATTGAGCCGGAACAGCCCGAAGGGGTGGATGACCAACCCAATGACGAGACCGAAATCGAGATTGACGCCTCGCTGACCATGTCGGGGGAAGAACGGCTGCGGAGCCTGGATTTCGAGCAAATGGGTGTAGACGAGATCGCGGCGGCCAAGCGGATGCTGGCGCGTCTGGACCTGCCGGTGAAACCCCTGGCCTCGCGCCGGGGGCAGCCCAGTCACACCGGCGCGCGGATTGACGCCCGCAAGACCCTGCGCGCGGCGATGCGCCGGGGCGGCGAAATGAGGAAGATTCACCTGCAAAAGCCGCGCCCACGCTGGCCCAACCTGGTGGTGCTGTGCGATATTTCCGGTTCGATGAGCCAGTACAGCCGCATGGTGCTGCACTTTCTGCACGCGGTGGCCAACCGGCAGGGGCAGGGCTGGGCCAAGGTGCATGCGTTCACCTTTGGCACACGGTTGACCAATATCACCCGTCATCTTGCCACGCGGGATGTGGATACGGCGTTGGCCGCGGCCGGACAGGAGGCGCAGGACTGGGAAGGCGGCACACGGATCGGGGCCTGCCTGTATGATTTCAACCGCGACTGGTCGCGCCGGGTAATGGGGCAGGGCGCGGTGGTATTGCTGATTACTGACGGGTTGGACCGGGATGATCCCGACGCTTTGGGTCGCGAAATGGAGCGGTTGCATTTGTCTGCGCGCCGCCTGATCTGGCTCAACCCCCTTCTGCGCTGGGAGGGATTTGCCCCAAAGGCGGCGGGTATTCGCGCGATGCTGCCGCATGTGGATACATTCCGGGCCGGTCATTCGATTGCGACCTTGGAAGATCTGGCCACTGCTCTGTCGCGGCCCGATGATGCGGGGGAAAAGGCGCGACTGATGGCGGCGCTCTAGCCAGCATCAGGGGATTTGCAGGCGTTTTGATCTGGATCAATTCCGAATGCTCTCTTCATGATATATTCACACATTGGAATATGTAATGGAGGATGGTGCTATGCCATTGAACTGGAAGTCGGGCGGGCTTTTGCTGGGCCTCGTCTTTTTTGCGGCGGTGCTGTTGGTCAAGCCGATTGGCGTGTCCACTCAGTTTGTCATCTTTGATGCCATTCTGGCGGACATGGTTCTACCTGACCTCATCACCCAAACCGAAGAGGGCTATACCTCGACTAATGCGTATCTCGCCAAATCTGGCGGTAAATACGCCAAGAATGCCGCCAATCCGCTGAATTACAGCTTTATTTTCGTGCTGGCCATGATGCTGGGTGCCGGTCTTTCGGCGTGGTTGCGCGGCGGTCTTGGCGCCGAGGAGCAGCGCGTGCCCGCCATTTGGCGGGCCAACTATGGCGACACCCCGATGAAACGATACGCGGTCGCTTTTCTGGGCGGGTTTATCGTGCTTTACGGTGCGCGTCTGGCGGGGGGCTGCACATCGGGCCACATGATGAGTGGCATGATGCAGACGGCCGTGTCGGGCTATGTGTTTGCGGCCGGGGCCTTTGCTGCGGCGATCCCGGTATCCATCATGATGTATCGGCAGGAGGGCTGAGCGATGACAACGATCTTACTTGCACTGATTATCGGCGCTGCGTTTGGCGCAGCACTTGACAGGATCGGGGCCACCAGCCCCAACTGGATTGGCCGGATGCTGTCGCTGACCAACCTGCACCTGATGAAGACCATTATGATGGCTATCGGGACAGGGTCGGTTCTGATGTTTGCCGGGCAGATGCTTGGGTTTGTCGATGTTGGGCATATGAGCGTGAAGACGGCCTATGTCGGTGTGTTCATTGGCGGTTTGATGCTTGGAACGGGCTGGGCCATGGCGGGCTATTGCCCGGGCACAGGGCTGGGCGCTGCGGCGGCTGGGCGCAAGGACGCGTTTTTCTTCCTGGCAGGTGGCTTGTTGGGGGCCGCTGCCTATATGGTCAGCTATCCGATGTGGAACAACAGCGGGCTGCTGAACGGCCAAAAGCTGACACTTGGTACAATACCCGGAACCGACTATCCGGCGCTGTCCGCGCTGTCGGGTGACGTCGTAGGAATTGTGCTGGGGTTTGTCTTTGTTCTGGTGGCCTTTGCCTTGCCCGACCGGTTGCGGGGTGAGGGCGTTCCTGTCCCTGCTGAGTAAGCGGCCCGTCGGGCCTTATGGCATGGCCGTCCTTGCAAAGGGGCGGCCATTTTCGGTTTGTAACGGGCCGGGGGCCATCCCATAGTATGGCCAAGGAGGCTGCATATCGTGGACCGATTTGACGACATTCCTGAAACCGCCTTGCGCTGGCATAGCGAGGGCAAGGGCGCGGCCCTGGCCACTGTGGTCCAGACATGGGGCAGCGCGCCGCGCCGCGTGGGCAGCCAGTTGGCCATTTCGGGTGCGGGCGAGATTGCAGGCTCGGTCTCGGGCGGCTGCGTCGAGGGTGCCGTGGTGGCCGAGGCATTGGACGCGATTGAAGAAAGCAAGCCAGTGATGCTGGAATATGGCGTCAGCGATGATGATGCCTTTGCAGTTGGCCTGGCCTGTGGGGGCACGATCCGGGTGTTGGTTGAGCCGGTTGGCGCTGTCATGCCCGTGCCGGTATTGGAGGAGCTGGTGGCGGCCCGTGCAGCGCGCGAGCCGGTTGCCTATGTGACCGGGATGCAGACCAAGCAACGGCTGGACCGGCAAGGGCACGAGGCACGGTTTCGTATGGACCGCTCGGGCTTTGAAGAAGACGGCGAGACATTTGTGGGCATTCACAACCCGCCGCTGCGCCTGATCATCGTCGGCGCGGTGCATATCGCGCAGGCGCTTGTACCGATGGCGCGGATTGCGGGCTATGATCCGTTGCTGATCGACCCGCGTGATAGTTTTGCCTCGGAAGATCGCTTCTCCGGTGAAACGATCCTGAACGATTGGCCGGACGAGGGCGTGCAGGCCTATGGGTTGGACACCCGCACCGCGTTGGTGTTGTTGACCCATGACCCCAAGCTGGATGATCCGGCACTGGAACAGGCGCTGGCCTCGGAGGTGTTTTACATCGGCGCGCTGGGCTCGACCCGCACCCATGCAAGACGGGTGGAACGGTTGACGGCCAAGGGTTTTACCGCTGATCAGATTGCACGCATTCACGGGCCTGTTGGTCTGGATATTGGCGCGGCGGGGCCGGCGGAAATCGCTGTATCGATTCTTGCCCAGATGACCGATGTGCTGAGGAAAGCCACATGAAATTCGGCCCCGTTCCCGTGGGCGAGGCCGAAGGCGCGATTCTGGCCCATTCGTTAAACCTGCCCGCAGGACGGATGCGCAAAGGGGCTGTCCTGTCCGCGGCGCAATGCACGGCGCTGTCCGAGGCGGGCGTGACGAAGGTTACGGTTGCGCAACTTGAAGAGGGCGACGTGCATGAGGATGAGGCGGCACGCCAATTGGCCACCGCAAGCCGCCAGAAG
>Ga0316205_10002532_pt1 | contig 18871 bp, 14 predicted proteins | sample 3monthpyrite_MG_FD_204941 | JGI IMG/M metagenome (GOLD analysis project Ga0316205, IMG submission 204941) | Microbial mat bacterial communities from mineral coupon in-situ incubated in ocean water Damariscotta River, Maine, United States -... | ecosystem: Environmental > Aquatic > Marine >... | reverse complement strand
TAAGTATGAAGATGTAGCACTTGGCAGCTCTGAGATCCATTCCTATCCATTTTTGTTTTTAACCGGCCATGGCACCATTACGGCAAATAATTCGGAAGTCAGTAATCTTCGCTCTTATCTCGAAAATGGTGGTTTTTTATATGTAGATGATGATTACGGACTTGATGAACATATCAGAGCGCTGCTTGCTCGTGTATTTCCAAACGAAGATCTCATCGAATTACCATTTAATCATCCCATTTATTCTCAGGTTTTTGAATTCAATAGTGGATTGCCAAAAATTCATGAACATGATAATCAGGCGCCTCGAGGTTATGGATTATTTTATCAGGGAAAATTGGTGGTGTATTATACTTTTGAATCAAATCTAGGAGATGGTTGGGCGGATATTGAAATTCATAGTAATCCGCCGGAAAAAAGAGAACAAGCACTAAAAATGGGTGTAAACATTTTAGTCTATGCTTTGACACGTATTTAGATTTCGGCTATACTATTAGAAACAAATTTATTTGGTTATGGAAAGCATCACTCCCTATTTATTTTTTCACGGTAATTGCGAAGAAGCTATAAATTTCTATAAAAAAGCATTCAATGCCGAAATTGTTGGAATACAACGATTTGGCGATGCCAGCATGCCAGTTGGCGATGATTATAAAGATAAAATTATGCATGCCGAACTTAAAATTGGATCAACCAGTGTGATGTTCTCTGATGGCGCTCCGCATAAAGAAATCACACCCGGCGATAATGTTCACTTGAACATTTCATTTACCGATGAAACTAATTTGCGTTTAACCTGGGGTAAGCTATCCAATGGTGGTAATGTGCACATGGATCTGCAAGATACTTTTTGGGGAGCACTTTTCGGGCAACTAGAAGATAAATACGGAATTCGTTGGATGATGAATTATCAGAAAGCTGAGTAATAACTTTCTCACTTCTCGCCTTTCATCTTATAACTGAACACTTTATCGCTGCTTGGTTTACCCTTTCCCCCTTTTGGGTCAGGATAAAAATCATCGGAATCAACACGCTCACGTTGTGTAATTTTTGACTGAATATCAGCCTGTATCTGAATGATCTTACGTTTTTCTTCGTCGGTTGCTGTTCTAAGTTTCCGAGCTAATTCTTCTCGTTTTCTTTTGAAGAAACTAAGCTCAAGTGTTTTTATGGTACTTTTAGCCGTTCTATATGGGTTTTTATCTTTTTCATATTTCATCCCAATTTTTTCTTCGTGGCGTTCGCTGGCAGCATGCCGTTCAAAAATAACATCGCCAACTAATCTAGGAAAAGGATCTATTTTTGCAGAGTACTCTTCGATAGAAATAGCATCGCCATTTTTAAAACGTTCTACAACATCTCGATAAAAATTGGCAAGTTCCTCATCTTCAAATAAACGATCGTTTGTAAGCGAACAAATATATTCAACCATGTCTTTGCCATAAGTAATCATCAACCGAATGAGCTCTTTTTCATAAATCGGTTTTTTTACCGTTGGTTGATTTATTTCACTCGGAACAAAATGCTCTAAAGATTCTTCATATGAGATAGGAAAGCTATCAGTTAATGGAATTTCATCACTTTGAGCTTTATTCCGTCTTTGATCCCTTTGACGATTTCGTTGTTCTTCGTTTCTCTTTTGCGAAATTATTCGATCTAATTCTTCAAATAAATCTCTATCGCTTCCCCGTCTAAACTTTTGTGTTCTTTGATGCAAATGCTGCACATAAATCTGTCGTTGAATGGATTCTGATATATTGGAAATAGCACTCAAGATTTCTGAAATAACTTTTGCGAGTTGAACAGGTTGATCAAGTCGCCCCTCCTCATCTGCTTTCAGCATCAAAAAATCTACAAAATCGGATGCTTCCTTTTGCTTTAATTCTATAAAAGACTCTTTACCAAATTGCTTAACAAACGAATCAGGATCTTCTCCCTCCGGTAATTCCAATAGTTGAACCTCCATCCCTTCTTTCAACGCAATGTCTATTCCCCTCTTCATCGCATTTTGGCCTGCTGAATCTGAATCGTAAATCATTACAATTTTGTCGCCATATCGATGAAGAATTTTCATTTGCCCAGATGTGAGGGCAGTACCGGAACTGGCCACCACATTTTTTATACCATGCTCGTTTAATGTGATTACATCCGTATAGCCTTCAACAAGAATTACTTCTTTTTGCTTGCGGATGTCATTTTTTGCAAAGTTTACTCCAAATACAACTTCACTTTTATTATACACTTTTGTCTGTGCAGAATTAATGTATTTGGCCGTTTTTTCATTGCCTAAAACCCGGCCGGCAAAGGCTATCACTTTATTTGTAGGGGAGAAAATAGGAAACATCAAACGACCCCGGAAAGTATCGTAAAATCCATCCCCTCGGTTACTTGGCTTTATAAGATCAGCTTCTAACAAATAATTATAATCTACGCCGGCACCTATTGCGGCATTGTACAAATCGCTTCCCGATGCCGGTGAATATCCTAAACCAAATCGCTTAATTATATCAAGATTATACCCTCGTTTTGCGAGGTAATCCATCGCTTTTTCTGCCTCAGGGTTTTCAACCAAATTCCTGTAATAGAACACCCCTGCAAACTTTAAAGCATGATAAACCCCCTCTTTTAGTTGGTAACTTTCTGTTTGCTCAAATGTATCTTCTTCCTCCGGTATAAATACGCCATAACGTTCAGCCAATTGCCTAACGGCCTCCGGAAATCCTATCCCCTCTTGATCCATCACAAATTTAAAAACGTCGCCAGACTCACCACATCCAAAACATTTAAATATCCCCATTGATGGATTTACATTAAAAGATGGGGACTTTTCATTGTGATAAGGACATAATCCAGAGAAACCGCTACCTGAGCGTTTCAATTTCACATAATCTGAAATAACTTCAACAATATCAGCAGCGTCTTTTACTTCTTCTTTCTTTGCTTCGGTGATCATTTGGAATGATACCAACAAAGAGAGTAATGCACAAAGGGGTAAAGAGACTGAATACATTTTTAACGTAATGAATCAAAAAAACTACGCTTAAAAAGTCATTCTGAATGGAGTGAAGAATCTGCACAACTCGATTCTGGCTGGTTCATTTTTTTGGAAGACTCTTCGCTCCGCTCTGAGTGACTATATAACCACGTTTTCCATTCCAAGTCATTCAGATCCGCCAGCTGGCGGAGAAGAATCTGCACAACTCGATTCTGGCTGGTTCATTTTTTGGAAGACTCTTCACTCCGCTTTGAGTGACTAATCCGGGCAAAGCAGATCATGTTTGAACACAACGTTCTCACCGGTGAAACTCAAACGGGTGCTAATGGCCTCACAATCTCATCTTTCACATTTCAACTTAGCTACTTTGTGATTCTGCCCGTATATTCCCGACCGCAAAAATCACACTTCAAAATATTTTAGAATGAGCGTATTAGTTGGAAAGGATACCCGCCTTATAGTTCAGGGATTTACCGGTAGTGAAGGTAGTTTTCACGCCGAACAAATGATCGAGTATGGTACGAATGTTATTGGTGGCGTAACCCCCGGTAAAGGTGGCCAATCTCATCTTGATCGTCCTGTATTTAATACTGTTGCTGAAACAGTTGAAAAAGAAGGCGCTAATACTTCCGTAATTTTTGTTCCACCAGCTTTTGCTGCAGATGCAATCACTGAAGCTGCTTTCGGCGGTATTAAAGTTATAATCGCTATTACCGAAGGTATTCCTGTTAAAGACATGATTGTGGCTAAACAAATTGTTAAAAGCCATGGCGCAATTTTGATTGGTCCAAATTGTCCGGGTGTAATAACTCCGGGTGAAGCTAAAATCGGAATTATGCCGGGTCATATTTTCACACCGGGTTCTGTTGGCTTAATTTCTCGTTCAGGAACATTAACCTACGAGGCGGTTGATCAACTTACTAAAGTAGGTTTAGGCCAATCTACTGCAATTGGAATTGGCGGTGATCCAGTAATTGGAACTACCCACCTTGATGCAGTAAAGTTATTTCAGGAAGACCCGAACACCGATTCAATTGTTTTAATTGGAGAAATTGGTGGTTCCGCAGAAGAAGAAGCTGCTGCTTATATCAAAGAACATGTAAACAAACCTGTTGTTGCATTTATAGCCGGTTCAACAGCACCTCCGGGTCGTAGAATGGGGCATGCCGGTGCAATTATCTCCGGAGGAAAAGGAACAGCTCAAGAGAAGAAAAAAGCTCTTACTGAAGCTGGAATTACCGTTGTAGAGAGCCCTGCAGATATTGGAGCAACACTTAAAAGTTTGCTTGCCTAAACTAGACAGATTTAAAATAAAAAAGCCTTCTTCAGTAATGAGGAAGGCTTTTTTTGGATCAAAATAAATTTTACTGAATTGCTGTACCGTTAGGGATTTTTTTTCCTTTTGGTACAATTACTATTCCGTCACGAACGTAGTGATATTGGTGGTCGCCATCCGGTAAGTGATCGCCACCAACAATGCGGACATCGTTTCCGATACTAACATTTTTATCGATAATGCAATTGCTGATGTAGCAGCGTTGCCCGATACCCATTGCAGGTTTTTCAGCAGAAACGCCGTCAATGAATTCTTGAGATTGATAGCTATCGTTACCCATAATAATGGAATGATCAACGGTTGTTCCTTTTCCAATTCGAGCTCTTATGCCAATTATAGAACGTACAATTCTACTAGCCTCCACAATTGCCCCTTCAGCAAGTAACGTATTTTCTAATGTTGTTCCCATTACTTTTGATGGTGGCAGTAATCGAGCACGAGTATAAACTGCATTATCACCGTCATACATATTGAAAGCAGGAACCGTGTCAGCCATTTCCAGATTTGCTTCAAAAAATGCTTTTATGGTTCCAATATCTGTCCAGTAACCACCATATTCATAACTACTAACTTTGAAACCTTCGTCTAGTGTTTTTGGAATGATTTCTTTTCCAAAATCAGTGGCGTCAGGATTTTTTTCAAGTAAATTCAAAAGTGTTTTTCTGTTGAATACGTAAATACCCATGGATGCCAGATAATGTTTGCCTTGAGAAGCATATTCTTCAGGTACTTTTGATCCCCAATTCTCGAGCTCATCTAACGATGGTTTTTCAACAAAACTATCTATCAATCCAGAATCATTGGTTTTCATAATACCAAAATCAGTTGCATCATTTGCATCAACTGGAATGGTAGCTACCGTTAAGTGTGATTTATTCTCTTTATGACGCTTCATCAATTTTCGATAATCCATTTGATAAAGCTGATCCCCGGATAGAATCAATACATGTTCATAATTGTGATTCTCAAGGTGACGAATACACTGTCTTACAGCATCAGCAGTACCTTGAAACCAATCCGGATTATCAGCAGTCTGCTCTGCGGCAAGAATATCAACAAAGCCACGGCTGAACATATCAAAGTTGAAAGAGTTCTTAATATGTCGATTTAGCGATGCTGAGTTGAACTGAGTGAGTACATAGATTCGACGTATGTCAGAATTCAGACAGTTAGAAATTGGTATATCAACTAATCGATATTTGCCCCCTACCGGTACGGCCGGCTTTGAGCGATGACCGGTTAATGGAAATAATCGGCTACCTCGTCCACCTCCCAGAATGATGGAAATCACTGAATCTTTCATTATATCCCTTTTTTCAATTTTAATAGTTCGTTATACATGTTTATATATTCTCTTGCTGAATTATTCCACGAATAATCAAGCTTTACAATTCTAGATACTACTTTTTGAAGCGCTTTCTTGTTATTAAATAGTTCAATCGCGCGATTGATCGCTGCTTCGGCTAAATGTAATGCAAAATCATCAAAGCGAATACCAAAACCATCACCTTCTGCTATGTCTTTCACTGTATCTTTAAGACCACCGGTTGATCGTACAATTGGTATAGTTCCATACCTCATCGCGAACATTTGATTCAAGCCACATGGCTCTACCCGAGATGGCATAAGTATGAAATCTGAACCAGCATACATTTGATGTGCCAATTTCTCATTGTACTCCAGAGTTGCATCAAAATACCCAAAATGATCATCTTCCATTCGTGAAAAGATATCGTGCAATACAGGGTCGCCGGTTCCCAACAACAAGAAATTTGCTTCCTGATTTTCATTCATGAAATTTTTGATTAGATCAGGTAGTAAATCTGCTCCTTTCTCACGCACTAAACGACCAATAAATGCGATAGTTGGAAGCTCAGGGTTTAGTCCGAATTCTTTACAGAGTACCTCTTTATTCTTCTTTTTTCCTGATTTAACAGTTCTTGAATTATAATTGAACGCAATTAAGGGGTCAGTTGCAGGATCCCAAATTTCATTATCTATTCCGTTTACAATCCCCCGTGATTTTCCGGACTCTGCTTGAAATAAACTTTCTAAACCGCTGGAAGAATATCCTAATTCTTCCATATAACTCTGCGAAACGGTACTAATCTGCCATGAACATCTCAATGCAGAGGCTAAAGAATTCAATCCTGAATTCCATTCTAATAATCCATAATTGCGTGGAATAAAAGGTGGAAGTAAATCAGCCTGAATCATACTATTTTGACCCTGATATTCCGCGTTGTGTACCGTGAAAATAGTCGGAATATCTTCCAATAAATTAAATCTTACACATTGCTTCATCATAAATGGTACTAATCCGGTATGATGATCATGACAATGAATAACATCGGGAGTATTATGAAAAGTACGAATCCATTCCAGCGCTGCAATTTGAAAAGATAAAGCACGCTCGAACTCGTCCCAATAACCATGACCAGACCATGGATCAACATAAACACCGGGACGATCAAATCGACCGGGAATGTCAATCACGTATAAAGGAAACCCGAGTTTATTATCCTTTTCTTTTAAAATCGAAAAGCTGAAATAAGTATGACCAAGTGGCGCTGTACCTTCCCACACAAAATCATACTCCTGTTCATCTAACCAAGGGGTACGATATTTTGGGATTATGACCTCACAAAACTCCCCTTGCTTGTTTAAATATTTAGGAAGAGAGCCTACTACGTCTCCTAAACCGCCAACTTTTGCAGCCGGATAACATTCTGCGCTTAAATGAATTATATGCATATAATTTTGTAACTCATGGTAATACTTTGCGTAATTCTGCCACTGGTAGAAATAAGAAAACTTTGTTGATCTTGCAATGCTTATGTGTAGCTTCATCAAAGTTTTATCATACATTAAATTAAACTCAAAAATGCATGGAAATTATTCATTTAGAAGAGGTATCAAAGGCATTTGGTAAGAATAAAGCAGTAAGTGAAGTTAGCTTCACAGTTGAAAGGGGGCGAATTTTTGGATTACTAGGTCCAAACGGTGCAGGCAAAACCACCACAATTAGAATGATCAATAACATACTGGCGCCGGATAGTGGCAGGATAACTATCAATGGGCAGATTGCAAGTCCACTCACACAAAAAATGATTGGATATATGCCGGAAGAGCGTGGTTTGTATAAAAAAATGAAAGTTGGCGAACAGTTATTATATCTCACCCAACTTAAAGGCATGCCAACTACTGCTGCGAAAAAAGCGATCGATCAATGGTTAGAGCGTTTTGGTGCTTCTGATTGGAAGAAAAAAGAAGTTGGTGAGCTATCCAAAGGGATGTCGCAGAAGATTCAATTTATTGCGACCATTGCACACGATCCGGACATTTATATTTTTGATGAGCCCTTCAGTGGCCTCGATCCGATAAATAGTGAAACATTGAAAGAAGTAATTATTGATTTGAGATCGCAAGGAAAAACCATCCTCTTCTCTACACATCGCATGGAGCAAGTTGAGCAAATGTGCGATGACATCTGTTTATTCAATAATGGAAAAACCGTTCTTCAGGGGGATTTAAGAGAGGTAAAATCTTCGTTTGGCAAAAATACAATTAACTTAGAATTTGAAGGTGATGGTTCATTTCTTGATAAACTTGAGGGCGTAAGAATTAACAATAGATCGACCAATTTTGCAGAAATTCGAGTTCTAAATGGTCAAGACATGCAGGAGATACTTCATCTGGCAATAGACCACGCAGAAATACATAAGTTTGAACGTGTTCAACCTTCATTAAACGAGATATTTATCGCTACGGTTGGCGAAGATAATCTTAAAAGTGAAGAGGTTGCTTAAGATGGATTTTAGTAAAATTTTATTAGTCTTAAAACGTGAATATTTAACCAGAGTTCGCACTAAGTCTTTCATTCTATCTACCCTGCTTACACCACTTGGATTTGTAGCCATGATGGGGATCGTGATTTATTTAACCGTTTCGGATGGTGATGTTATAAATTCTGTGGGAGTGATTGATGAAACCGGTGTTCTTTTTGAAAACTTACAGGAACAAAATCCGGCTCGTTATTTTGATGTCTCAAATATCTCAACTGATAGCGTGCGATCTGAAGTTTTATCTGGAAATTTAGACGGTTATATCATTTTGTCAGATGCAAATATCGACAATACGGTTGAACCAACTCTAGTGTATGGTGGAAGCGGCGGAATAAGTTTTATTGAATCGGTTGAATCAGATATACGCGGTGTTCTTCGCGAAGAACGATTGGCTAGAAGCAATGTCTCAGAAGAAATTCGGGCAATTTTTGAAACGAAATATAATATTGATTCCATAAAGCTTACTGAAAAAGGTGAAGAAGAAGACAATGCTGTACTTGGCGCCGTTTTCGGATTTATACTTGGACTACTCATTTTCATAGGTGTGTTTGGTTATGGTGCCGTATTAATGCGAAGCGTGATCGAAGAGAAAACATCACGTATTGTTGAAGTGATCGCTTCTTCAGTAAAACCAATCGAATTAATGCTAGGAAAGCTATTTGGGATATGCTTATTAGCCATTACCCAATTTGGTATATGGATAATTTCGTATATCAGTTTATCCGTAGCTGCAGCACCAATTGCTGCCATTTATATGGATGCTCAGCTCAAGAACCTCCCACCCGAAGCAGTAGAAGCCTCAGCCGGTTTTGATCCTTCCCGTTTGGAAGCATTTGTAGTTGACCCTACCATCTTTCTTTACTTCTTTGTCTTCTTCATCATTGGTTTTTTAATTTATGCAGGAATTTTTGCTGCTATAGGTGCGGCTGTAGATTCAGAACAAGATACCCAGCAATTTATGCTACCGGTTATGGTTCCAATAATGCTTGCCTATTTCCTGAATTTGAGGGTGATGGAAAATCCGGATGCTACTGTTTCAGTTGTTGCAAGCTTGTTTCCATTAACAGCGCCTATCAACATGATTTCTAGGATTGCAGCAACAAATGTACCTTTTTGGCAAATTGCACTCTCGCTGCTACTAATGATTGGTACGTTTATAGGGCTAATGTGGCTAGCTGCAAAAATATACCGGGTTGGAATATTAATGTATGGTAAAAAACCATCATATAAAGAACTTGCTAAATGGATCAGGCAAGGTTAATCCATTTTTAGAAAGTAGAACTTGTAGAAAAGGGCGCTAATAAAAGCGTCCTTTTTTATTCGGCTAATTCCTCTTTAACGCCTTGGATCATCAATAAAACTCGAGGATCAAATTCATTTATTTCAGCTGACTTAAGGAATATTAAAGATTCCGGTGCTGATTTAAATCGAGGAGCATGTTCAACAGCCCAAAACCGAATTCGAGGATCACGATCTGAAATTAAATTGTTTAATCGCTGATTCCAACGATCTGCATCTATATCAAAATTATTTAAATGTTCCAACGCTTCTTTACGAATTGAGTATGGAAAATCATCAGAAATGAAGCTATTTGTAATCTCGATTGCCTCTTCGTTTTGATATAAACTATCAGCAACATGAAGGGCCATAAGTGTTTTTAAACCAACCGTATCTCTTCTCACAATACTATTAATGAGACTCAACATTTCATCACCTATTGCAACTTTATTGTACGATCGCAGAGCTAACTCAAAGACTTCTCCTTCCGATCTCATCACTTTAGATCTTAATGAAGATTTGGCGTAATCGTTATCAGGATAATTAGTGAGTGCTTGTATGGACGCTAATTGAATTGCTTGCGAGGAATTTGATAAACCGGAAATAAATTGCTCTTCTGTACCCGTTGCGCCATTAGTCAGAGCCGAAAGTGCCGTAAATATCGCCGCGATAACTTCCTCATTTTCTTCAAAGGCTAGAATGTCGGCAAGTGCGAGTTGTAGATCCGGGTTTTCTGCGTGATTTACCAGTAATTTTGCCGCTGTAATTCGGTCTGTTGGTTTCTCACTACGTAGTTGATTTAATAAATAGAAAAGTGGTGTCTTCCCAATTTTTAATTGCCCGATTGGAAAATCAATTGTCTGAAAAGTTATAAATTCTGTTGTTATCGGAATAGAAATTGTTACCGTATCAGTAGAACCGGTAAAAATGATTTCTTGCGAGCTAACGGCATCAAATTGGTGTTCATTTAAAGTTATTGAATAAATTTCATCACCATCACCTTCTTCTAGCTTAAAGTAAAGACTAAGTTCTGAATCAGCTTCATTAAGACTTAAATCAACGTTATAAATGGAAGATTCAATCGATTCAGAATTGCCTTTTGAAAGTACAATTGGTCTCGGTTTAAAATTTGGAACTCCTGTTTCTTGATACCAAATCTCAGCGTAATCATTAAAGTGTACAATGCCTGAAAAAGATCGCATAAATCCTTCTAAACTTTCTTCAATCGTTGATTTAAAACTTTTAGATTTAAGCCTGTATGAAGCTTGCCATTTATTCCAATATTCAATGCGTAACAAAGAATCAGGATTTTGAATAAATGCTGCAGAATCCATGACTTGAAAATGAAGTGCAGTTGGCAGTAATCCATTTTCGCCTTCGTTTTCAAGATTCAAGTATTGCTCCTTGCGCTGATACTCCCCAAACCACTGCGCGTACATATTTCTAGCGAGTTGATTTTCCAGATTTCCCAATCTCTCAAACAAATAAACTGTACCGGTACCGTGCGTTCTCTCCATCCAGTAATTGTCCGGTAAGATCACAATATTTAGCGATTCCCATGGATATTCGAAAGAAAGAACATCCTCAATTTCCTTTTTCAATCGTGCTGCTTCAACAATTAAATCGGCTGCTTTTTGCCTGTCTTTGGAATGATGAAATAAGCGGATTTTTGTAAATCCTGCAGTCATTTCAGAAATCAAAAAATCTCCCATCACAAAACCTAACCCCGTCATTGGCATTTCTGAATCTGAATTCCATGTCACAATTTTTCTAGCATCAGATTTTGCTTGAACTCCTTTCAAATCGCCATTAAAAAGAACTTCCATTTCGTTCGGTATCTCAATATTCGCCACGAACGAAAATGCTTCACGCGGATGATCAAATCCCGGCAGCCAGTGTCGATGTGCTAAAGGGTTTAAGGATGACCAAAAAGCTCCATCCGAACTACGATGCAAACCAAAATTGGATATACTTTGCCAAGAGATTGAAATTTCAAATTTTTCCTCTGCATTTATAGTATCGGTAAGCTGAATAATTAAAGAATCATTTTGTACTTCGTAATCTACTTCACTTTTATTCACCAAAATTTCATCAATGGATAACTCACTATCATGCAACTGAATTTTAGTAAGTGAATCAATTTTTGAGCGAATTAGATAGGTAACAGTACCGTTCACTAAATGTTGATCACTTTCTAAATCTAATGTAAGTTCGGCATGCTCTATATCGAACGGATGATATGGATGCACAGGATAATCAAATGCAATGTTTTCACAACTTTGGAAATATGAAAACAGTGTGATAAATAAGGGGATGAAAACCGAATAAGGTGTTCTGATCATTAAACTTTTACTGCCTCGAAAATTGCTTTTACCTTCGGATATAAGGCTTTATTTGTTGAAAACCCATTTCCTGAATGAATGGTTTCTACTCCTTCAGTATCACTAAAGATCCCACCGGCTTCTTTTAAAACGGGTAAAAGTGCCGCTGCATCCCAAATATTAAGGATTGGATCAAACATAATATCAGCCCGACCTACAGCAACCATCATGTGCCCGTATGCATCGCCCCAAGTGCGGTGCAGTTTTGTTTTAGACATTAGTTCCTGAAAAGCAGCCTCCATTCCACATTCTTGAAAACGACGAATCTCTGTAATCAGTAAGGTGGAATCCTCCATATTTTCCTTCTCCCGAACAGAACAAGGTTCGCCATTCAATGTTGCACCGAGTCCAATTCCGGCGGCGCAGAGCTCGTCTAAAGCTGGTGCATTTATAACTCCGACAACTGGCTCATTGTCAATCATTATGCCAATCAACGTTGTGTAAAATGGAACACCGTGAATAAATGATTTTGTACCATCAATTGGATCAAGAACCCACTGTATTCTACTTTCTGGATTAGTAACTCCAAATTCTTCCCCTATTATCCCATGATCAGGATATCGTTTTAAAATTTCAGCACGAATGACTTGCTCAGTTTCTCGATCCGCAATTGTAACCGGAGAATCATCCGCTTTGCTAACTACTTCGAAATCCTGTTTGAAATATTTTAGAGTGTGCTGCCCTCCTATATATGCAATTTCCTTCGCTGCTTCTAGAAGCTCTTTGATTTCTGCCATTTTGTTCGAATTTATAATGATGAGTAAGTGAGAAAATGAAGCCCCGAATTTACTGAATAATTAGCCACGTAATTTTTAATTATTTCTGATTTTTTATCCAACTCAAAATAAAAAAGGGTACACCGTTCAAAGCGCACCCTTTGGTTAATAGAGGTATTTTTAGAAAGCGATCACAGCTTCTAATACCAATCTAAAACTATCTACTGCTCGTATTTACGGTAGCTCTATTTAATGAAGAAAGTGTGAAGACATTTACAATTAATTATTTAAGTAGGTAACTTTTAGTGTTTTATGAGTGTTCGATGTTTTTTTAAAATCACCAAATAAACATCTGTAAAAATTCGGCTTGAACTGCTAACGTTCCGGGTGAGTTTGAAGGTTTTTGAGCCGGCATATTGTGCTGTTTGCAGTGTTGCTACTTTTGCCCGATGCTGCTATACATTTCCATCATCTAAAGATGAAAATCTTAGAGAGGTAAAAGCATCATTAACAATTGGAAAGACTTCTCGTTCGGTGATTTTTCCATGAACACCAGCAAATCCGAGGTATTAAATTGCAAAATTAAATATTTTTTGAGTCCTAAAAGTCGGAGTATTTATCCTTTGTTAGATATTACTAAAGCTTAGTCTTTTACCGGTGTGCTTGAGTAGGACTTAATTCCAAACTAAGTATCTTTGGTAAAATATTTATCGAAGATGCAGACAGCCATACAACTAGAAAAAGAACATCATTTTCAGATTTACAATCGATTTCCCGTAATATTGGAAAGGGGTGCCGGTGCTCGAGTTTGGGATACTGAGGAAAGAGAGTACATCGACTTATTAGCAGGAATTGCCGTAAACAACCTTGGGCACTCACATCCGGCAATAGTGAATGCTATTAAGGAGCAATCAGAAAAAATACTCCACACTTCTAACTTTTACTATACAAATGCCCAAAGCGAATTTATTTCTCGTTTATCTTATCTAAGTGGCTTAGAGCGTGTTTTCTTATGTAATTCCGGGATGGAAGCCATGGAAGCATCTATTAAATTAGCTCGCGCTTGGGGGCACGAACAGGGAAAAACAGGTTCCATCATTTCTCTGGAAAATGGATTTCATGGGCGTTCATTGGCCGGCATTACGTTAAGTAAACCATCCTATCAAAATGGATTCACTCCCCTCCCACATGGTTTTAAACAATCCCCTTTTAACGATTTTGAAGCACTTTTGGAAAAAGTAGATGACCAAACCATTGCCATTACTTTCGAGTTGATTCAAGGAAATAGTGGGGTAAATATTGCTGATCGTGATTTTGTATGGAAAGTTGGTGAATTGTGTGATGATCGTAATATTTTACTCATTATTGATGAAGTGCAAACAGGTGTTGCCAGGACCGGTAAATTCTGGTGTTATCAACATTATGACATTATTCCAGACATCGTAGCATCTGCAAAAGCTTTGGCCGGGGGAATCCCAATAGGTGCAATTTTGGCAAAAGAAGAAGTGGCATCAGTGTTAAAAATAGGACAGCATGGAACAACTTTTGGTGGAAATCCATTTGCATGCGCGGTTGGGAATGCTTGTTTAAAAACCATTGAAATGGAAAATTTTGCTGAACAAGCCACTGAAAAAGGCCAATATATGATGGATCGTATCCGTTTAAAAACCGGTAAAAATCCTGAGGTTACCGATGTACGAGGAATGGGATTACTGATAGGTGTTGAACTTAATAAGCCCGCAAGACCTGTAGTTGACAGAATGTTTAATCAGGGCATTCTGAGTAACGCAGCCGGTGGAAATGTTTTACGTTTAGTACCACCTTTAGTAATAACTCAAGAAGAAATTGACATAGCTGTAGATATTATGGCTGAGTGTATTTAGATTTTATTTCTTCAATTTCATCAATGAAAATTCATCAATTTTATTCCGGCGTTTTACTAATTATTGTGTTTGTGCAATTTTTCCTGATCGTGAATTCTGAGGCGCAAACATTTGAATTCGAGTCAACTATTCTTGGAGAGAGTACATTTTCGATTAAGGGCGAATCGAATGTAACCTCAATTTATTGCTCCTATATAACCCCCTTTCCGGCAATTACCATGCGTCATACTTCTGTACTTGATATCTATGTATTTGAAGTTCAAGGTGATTCTCTATTTTTAGATATTGATGGCTTCGATTGTGGGAAAAGAGCCATAAACAGAGATATGCGAAATACTCTCAATCAAGAAAAATACCCACAAATTATAGCTTGGATTGATTACATATTTATTGGTGAATTCGAGGATGCTTTGGCTTCAGTTTCAGTTTCAATATCAGGTGTTGTTAATCAATATGAAATACGATTAGAAAGCTTGGAAGATGATGAAATAATGAGAATTACCGGCGAACATGAAATAAAACTTTCAGATTATAATCTAAAACCACCGCAAGCACTTTTTGGGCTTGTTAAAGTGAGTGATGTATTTACTGTAGCGTTCGATTTATTTATAGGCAAAAAAAAAGGCAGTTAAGTCACTTAACTGCCTCCGAGGTATCCTATGATTAGTTGGATTAGAATCCAATCACAGCTTCAATCATAAAACCATCAAACTCTGCACCTTGTAGATTTGAACCGTCAAATCCGGCATCGTAAGATTGTGTTACGTATTCAAATTTAGCAACTACATTATTAGTTAGGAACCATCCACCACCAATGTTTAGCCGGCTAATTTCACGAGTAGTGGCGCCGTCAACTTGTTCACCGGAAATAGAATTATATCTTCCGCCAACAAATAAATTCTCTTTTGAACCTAAGCGATAGATCACTTCTGCGCCAAGCTGAGTAAATCCACCACCTGTATCTTCGCCATTGCTTACGCTTTCAAATACACCAAAGAATTCCAAGCCTTGATATTTCACAAATGGATTAACTTGAAATGCTGTTTGATAGGCAAATCTAGGATTGAAGCGGCCATCAAAGTTACCACCACCAAGTATACTATAATATCGAGACCCTGCACGATCACCACCATATAAATAGTCGCGTGTACCTTTGTCATTACTATTATAGAACGAACCTGTAACACGAACTCTTAAATCTTCATTTATTTGAGAGTCGTATCCTAGTTTACCGTAAATAACAAAGCCATCATCACCTGGAGTTGGGCGTTGATTCAAACGACCATTTGTCACACCAAGTACACCAATAATTTCGTCTTTCAAGTAGGTAAATTCCATGAATGGTTCTGTAGAAAATGAATCCATTAGATAATTGCCCACAAATGGGTTATAAATTGCCCGTGCATTATCTGATCTTCTGAAGTGTGTGTCGCCATAATTGATATCATCCATACCAACTTTGATTCGAAAATTCGACATTAAATCGGATAGAAAATCCTCTTCAATGAAATCTAAATTATCAATCTGGATATAACCACCTTTTACCCAACCTTCCACATGGTTTTTTGATGACATATAGGTTCTCATGTGCAATCGAATGCCTTTTTCTAGTTGAACATCAATGTTCAAATTAGCGGTTGGCAAATTGAAATTATTTGACAGTTCTGCAAGACTATCACCACTATTAGTTTGGCTTAAACCTTGATATTGAATGGCAAAGTCGCCGCCCACATAAACTTGGATTCCATCAAACGTTGCGTCCAAAGTTTTTGGTGCTTCAAAAACGTTTATTCCTTCAAAACCCGTTGGTCTAAAATTTTGTAGACCTACGGTTTGAGCTATTACACCTGTTGAAAGTACAAGTACAAACAATGTTGTAAATAAGCTGCTGATTAATGTTTTCATGTTTTATTCCTCTGATTGTTGTTGTTTTAAGAAAAAATTAAATTCAATAGTTACTTCATCGCCGGTTTTCAAAGTTCCCAGCATAGCGGTGGGTGGCTCAATCTCGAAATCAGACATTAAGAGCTTTTTGTTACCCGTGATTTTAATGCCGTTTTCCCAAGTGGATATCTTTCCAACAACCATTACTTCTTGCGAGTTACCGGCCATAGTAAGCATCCCAAAAACATTTGTTGAATCCTCATTTGTGGATTGAACTTCTGTTAGTTCGAAGCGAATGTTTGGGAAATCTTCTTCTTTTAACGCACTTAGAATTTTTTTATCCATGATGCGTTTTCCGCTTTTAATGGATTTTGCTTTTGCAAGCAGTACCAGCGATTCGATGTTGAGATTAGCTAAGTCTGCATCGGTTAACGTAATTTCAATATCAAAGTCTTCTACCTTACTTTCCCAATCATGTACGCTAGACGTACCTTGTATAATGAGACTGCTTTCACTAGAATTTAGGGTGTAGATGACTTGTGAAAACCCTGAAATTTGAAATCCAAAGAATAAAAATAGTATTAAGAAAATCTTCATATCCTGCCTCTATTAACAAATGAGGTTAGTGTTTATGAAGATTGATCAATCTTACATTGGTGAATCTATTACTAGAAAATGAAGAAAATATGAACTTCGTTTAATGCTGAACTTTCACAGCTTTTAAACTGATTTGCGTATTTCAATTATTACTTACATTTTCGATCTCAATTCCATAGAAATGGATCAACTTTGATGATGTTTTAATAAAAAAAATTCTATGAAAAGACGGGATGTTATAAAATATTCGGCTCTATCAGTGGGCGCACTTCTAGGAAATACATTTTCAAATTCTTTAATAGCAAAAACACTTGATGTATTCAAAAATGATGAAATTGCTTTCAAACTCAAGCATTTTAAAAATCAACAATTTGAGTTGCTGACTGCCGTGATTGATACGGTACTTCCCGAAACAAATAGCCCTTCTGCAAGTCAAGCCGGTGTTCATTTTTTAATGGATTCCATTATTGCTGAAGTGATGAACGATGAAGAAAAATTAGGTTTGATGGTAAATTTTGAAGCGATGGATAAATACTTAACATCGAAAGAATTTCTAAATCTTAACTCTGACCAAAAAACCGAATTGCTTTCAAACATCTTGTTAGAAGAAAATGATATTGATGATAAAATTTTATGGGGTGTTCAAACAATGAGAGCCTTTTCTATTGATTTGTATTTAGTAACTGAGAAAATTGCGGAAGAACATCTCAATTATATACCTGTACCGGGTAACTATGAACCATGTATTAATGTTTCTGAAGCTAAAAATATTAGGTGGGCAATTTGAATTTGAATATAAATGCTAAAGAACAAAACACATACGATGCGATTGTAATAGGATCTGGTATTAGTGGTGGTTACGCCGCGATGGAACTTTGCACGAAAGGTTACAAGACACTTGTTCTTGAACGTGGCAGGATGGTAAATCATGGCGAATATCCAACGGAGCACATGGATACCTGGGATTTTCCAAATAATGGTGCTGTTACTGCTGAAGAAAAAGCACATAAATATTTTAAACAAAATCGTCTAGGATGGTGGGTAAATGAAGAAAATAAGCACTGGATTAATCGAGATGATGAATATGATTACGAGGAAATAGAACGCTTTGATTGGATAAGAGGGCATCATGTGGGTGGTCGTTCCATTATGTGGGGTCGTCATTGCTACAGATGGAGTGATCTTGATTTCGAAGCCAATAAAAAAGAAGGAATTGCAGTCGATTGGCCCATCAGATATAAAGACATTGAACCTTGGTATGATTATGTAGAAACCTTCGTGGGTATTGCCGGTCAGGCAGAAGGTTTGCCACAAGTTCCGGATGGAAAATTTCTTAAACCATTTCCGCTTAACTGTATGGAAGAACGTGCTAGAGAGAAAATTCTTGGAAAATATCCGGATCGGTTGATTACTCCCGGGCGCGTAGCAAATTTAAGCGAGTATGATCCTAATGTACATAAGGGAACTCGCGGCCAATGCCAGGCAAGGAATAGATGCTGGCGCGGTTGCTCATTTGGAGCTCCATTCTCCAGTCTTTCGTCTACATTGGCTGTTGCAGCCGAAACGGGAAATATGACTTTGAAAGCAAATAGTATAGTACATGAAATTATGTATGATTCTGATACAGGAAAAGCAACCGGAGTTCGAGTTACCGATTCAGAAACGATGGAGCAAAGAACATACACTGCAAAGATTATATTTTGTAATGCCAGTACTGTGGGATCTACCGCCATTTTATTAAATAGCACATCTGATACATTCCCAAGCGGTTTGGGTAATCAAAGTGGTGAGTTGGGTCATAATTTGATGGATCATCACTACGGATTAGGAGCCTTCGGTTCTTTCGATGGATTAAAGGACAAATATTACTATGGCAGAAAACCAGGAGGTATCTACATCCCCAGGTTTAGAAATATCAACAGCTCAACTCATCGAGATGATTACCTTCGCGGATTT
>Ga0316205_10002528_pt1 | contig 18879 bp, 18 predicted proteins | sample 3monthpyrite_MG_FD_204941 | JGI IMG/M metagenome (GOLD analysis project Ga0316205, IMG submission 204941) | Microbial mat bacterial communities from mineral coupon in-situ incubated in ocean water Damariscotta River, Maine, United States -... | ecosystem: Environmental > Aquatic > Marine >... | reverse complement strand
CCTGTTGCATTTGTGGGTAATAGGGAAGTAGCACCGGGCCAGTATTGTCTAATATAAAGAGTGGCTCGCGACTGGTGCCATTGAAATAACCCAGTCCGAGTTCCAGTTCTCCAAAATATTTGAACCAACGCAGTGCATAGTCTATATTGTCTTCTTTATCGGAAGATTCATAGCGGGCCTGATCGGTATCCACAACCGGAAATGAGCGGGGACGTCCTTCAACACCCTGAAAGGTACGCTCTCTGAAATAAGGTAAAACGAAAAGGTCAAGCATGCCCCAGTCTCTTGCAAAACTGGCTTTAATCATCGGCTGGCCTAACTTGTCTTCAAGGTCAATATTTTCAACATTATCTGTTTGATTAATGACATCCACCAGATGTTGCGACTCGGTAACTCCCCAGTAAACCTTACTGATGCCAACGCGCAACTCCCAGCTTTCGAAAACCTGTTCATAAAACAGTTCACGTATATCACCATGACTACGTTCATCATCATATTGATCGATGCGAATAAACGGGGTAAAGGTGATGCTTTTGTTGTCGCTGTTCAGGTCAGAGTAATATTCTATTTCTGAAGATAACGAAAGGTAATTATTATGTTGCTGCGAGTTCTGTGGTTGTGGATCATTTAAAAAATAGCGATTTTGCAGGGTGATATCGCCGGACCATTCAGCCGCACATTCAAACGAGATTAATGTAAAACAAATTAAGCTTATAGAAGTGGATATGGCTTTCATTTTATGGGCTCGAATTTTTCAAGATGTGCAATCTCATCGGTGATTTGTGGTGAAGGCTTATTAAATGAAAGTAACTGATGTATTTCATCGGTAGAAACATGCTCGCCTTTCTTAAGAATAATCGTTTGTACAAGTGCGCTACAAATTAGTTTTCCCTTAAGTTTACCCTTAGGTTCACCAGGGCTATACATTTTATGTTCTATCCAGGTCCACTTATCATCCCAGTATATTACCTGGCTTTGCAGTTCATAAGCCTGAAACAGTTTTAATGGCCGGCGAAAGCGGGTGTGTATTGAGCCTACAACCCCCAACCATTTGCGTTGATGCATTATTTTTAAGAAGCCCGTCCTCAACATAATATCAACTCGGCCCAAATCCATGATGCTGTTAAATCGGCCATTATTCATATGCATGTTAATGTCCAGATCACTGGGCAGTACATAAAATTTAAGTACCGATTTATCCATTAAACCCAGCCGAGGTTTAAAGCGGGATCTAATGAATAAAATGAGTAGTCTGAGGTACAGGTTCATAGTTGTGCTTATGTGTGACTATTTCGCGCGTTTCAAACTGTTGCGATTAAAGTCCTTATCGGTTAAGCCGGTTTTGAACTGATAATCGTTCCAGCTAAGCGTAGTAGACTTGCCGGTTTGATGGTTAACCATATGCATTTCATCCGCTCGCCAGAACTTGTTTAAATATTGCTGATAGCCTGAATAGGTGAGGGTTTTTAATAACACATTTTTACGGTCATAAAAATCAATTTTTTCTGCACGGTATTCCTGCTTGTTTACCCAGGCGACCTGTCGTGTATAACCTGAATGTTTATAAGCGGGATAACGTTCAACGACAAAACAGTCTATTCCATTGAGCTTTTCATCTTTAATATATTTATAGGTATATTTTTCAACTTCCTGTGATGAGATGTCTTCATAGGCAAACTCACTGCCCATAAACGGACCGGACTTATTTTTTGAGCTTATGCGTTTAACGCGTTTTAGTGCTGGCAAGTATAACCACTGCTCATCCGGTTTTAGTGCATGGGAGTAGGTGAGTGATGCGGTGCCTTTAATATCCTTTGGCGTGTTAAAAATAGATAGCCCCTTATCTCCATCACCATTGACTTCCAGAGTTTTAACCTTTACTTCGCGGCTATTGGTTTGCCCCTGTTTGTTTTTCAGTATCATTTTCATCTGCGCGGTAGAATCAACAAATCCCGTATCGCGTAAGTCGGCTTCTTTGGCAATTTCTAAGCCAATTTCTAAGCTTCTGGCAACATCATCTGCAAAGGCTGTGTTTATAGTGCCAAGCAATAAAATAATACTGCTGGCGATAGCTGTGATTTTTATATATTTCATAATTATTCCTTAAGCTTTTTTGTCTGAGTCAATGGCCATTAATAAGGGTGGCAGTAGGAAAAAGTCGAGCACTAATGCAACGCCAATAATGATACTGGTCATTAAGCCCATGCCTGAGTTTAATTCAAAATTCGACTGTGCAAGAATCATAAAACCGGAGATTAAAACCGCTGATGTTACCCACAGTGCGACCCCGACATTATTAAAGGCATAACGTACTGCCTCCTGACTATCCAGGCCTTTTTCTTTTCTTGCTCGAATATATTTACTCATAAAGTGAATTGTATCATCGACCACTATTCCCAACGTCATTGCGGTTACGATGGAAAGTGCGAGGCCAACTTCACCTACTACCAGTCCCCAAATTCCGAAAGATACACCTGCTGGAAACAGATTGGGAATTAAACTGATTAAACCGTACTTAACCGATTTTAGTGCAATAATCAGTACCAGTGAAATTAAAATCAGTGCAATGGTGGTACCGGTTAACATGCTTATAATATTACGCTTGCCTATATGTGCAAACATAATCGATGGGCTTGCACCGTCGGCGACAATGTCCGGGGTATTGTTTTTCATCCAGTTATTGGCGCGCTCTTCCAGTGCCAGTAATTCATTCGAAGAAATAGTTTTTAAAACAACATTTAGTTTAGTTGATTGTTTTGCAACATCAATCTGGTTGTTTAAATCCAGCCCGTAGGGGAGTGACATTTCATAGAGTAGAAGATATTGCGCGCCCAGTTCCCTGTTGTCAGGTAATTTGTAATAGGCTTCATCATCACCGTGCATGTTTTTATTTAATCGCTTAAATGTATCGGTAAGGGTGCTGACATGTAAAACCTCATCCTGGGTTTCATACCAGTCGGCAAATTTTTCTACCTGTGCGAGAAAGGCGGGGCGACTCACGCCTTCTTTCTCACCACTGTCGAGTGAATAGGCAATAGTATAAGTGCCGGTGAGATTTTGTGTTGTGAAATCAGTGTCACGTCTGAATTCTATTGATTCATCAAAGTAGTTAACAAAAACATCGTTTAAATCATTTAGAGGAATCATTGAAATAAAAATTAACACTAACAGGCTCAGGGATGTGAGAAGTTTTTTACGGTTGACCACTACAAAGTCACCAATGGACTTCATTAGACCGGTACCGGCAATAAAGTGCTTGGCTTTAATCGGTAGTATAAACATTATGGCGGGTAAAAATGTGACGGTTAAAAAGAATGCACCTATTACACCAAAAGTAGACATATTACCCAGATCACCAAAAGGCGGAGCATCACTGGAGTTTAAACTTAAAAAACCCAATGCTGTGGTAATGGTTGTTAGAAAGATCGGCATAAAGTTGACCCGCATACTTTCTACAATGGCATCGTGTTTACTCGTGCCCTTGTGTATTTCCTGTAACATGGTTACCAGTAAATGCACCGCCCCGGCAATCGCAATGGTTAAAATGATAATGGGTGCAGAAGCGGAGGGGGGTGTTAATTTAATGCCAAAATGCCCGCCGGCGCCCATACCGATTATAATGGAACAGATCACCAGAATAAGTGTGGCGGCGGTTCCACTAAAACCTTTTAACAGCAATAAAAGCACCACGGCGATGACGCCAAATGCCATGGGGATTAAGGTTTTTCCATCCGCCTGACTGGCTTCAGGAAAGGCATTGTTCATCATTACCATGCCCGCTATACGAAAATCAATATCCGGATAGTTTGCTTTCGCCTCTGCCAGCATTTTTCTTGCATAGGCAACGGTCTGCGGATTTTCTTTCATCTGATCTATGCCGGGTAATTGCACGGTGACATTGACGCCGGTATGTGCAGCATTCAGTGAAATTAATCTTGCCGCGAGAGCGGGTTCTTTTAACGCAACCTGTTTTGCATAGTTTAAGGCTTTTTCATCCATGGATGTCGGGTCGACAACCAGATCATCCACAATTAAATCATCCTCTTCAGCATAGGTGTGCTGAAAGTTGGTGATTGAATCGACACGAATTGAGTGGGGAATCTGCCAGGCTTCTTCGGTGATGGATTTAATGGCCGCCAGATTTTCAGGGGTAAACACCTTGCCATTTTTGGGTGAAATAACAAACAGTACATTGTCATCTTTTGTGTACGTGTCCTGCAGGTTTTCAAAGGCGGTTAACTGTGGATTATCTTTACTGAAAAACACACGATAATCATTAGAAAAAGGCATCAAATTTGGAGCGCCACTTCCAATCAAACCGACCATCACTAATGCCAGTAATATGACAAGGTAGCGCCACTTTAAAATCCATTCGGTGTATCTAACAATCATAGTGTTCTCCTGTTTTATAATTTTTGTTTATAATTTTGGTTTATTTAGGGGAGTGTTATCCAGTTGTTTTTTTAGTTGTTTCATCTCTTCTGAAAATAATTCATTACAAAGTTTTTTGCGAAGTGCGTAAATGTCAAATTCTGTACTCAGAGGTTGCCACTGATAGCTGTCTAATAATTTGTGGCTGTTTACCCACATCATTTCCAGCGGTTGCTGAATGCCGAGTTTATCGAAGGGAATGCCGGATAAATGTAAAAGATTGGAGCCATAACCCATGCTCCATAAACCGAGAAAAATACTGTCGGGAACAAACGGCTGATCGGCAGGAATGTCTCCATCTCTTACCGCATCATTTACAATTTCTACAACGATGTTGGAAATTTGTTGTTCCAGCTGCAATAGTTGAAGTTGTTTTTCCTGGGGAATTTTCTCACGTACCGCGGCGGACTTTATGATTTGTAAGTTCTGTAGTTCATCCGGGTGCAGTTGTGCATAAAAACTATGGGCGATGCCAATGGCGGCAATGCGCTCCCGGTGATTGCCCGCGTAATTTTTAGCGCGAGTAAACATTTTAATCAGGTTGCTTACGCAGCGACAGCTGATGCCGCTAATGATTTCTTCTTTGCTGCTGAAGTGGTTGTAAACCGTCCCTTTGGAATACTCTATTTCGGCGGCGACCCGCTCCATGGTTAAACTATGCAAACCATATTCACGCAGTATTTGCTGTGCTGTATCCAGTATTAACTGTTCCCGCTCAAATAACTCGCGTTGCTTGCGTGTCATTTGAGTGGCTGTATCAGCGTCGGTCGAATTTGAAAAGGGTGTATCTGTCATGTCGATATTTGTCATGCCTAAATTGTCATGGCGGTATAATATGACGCTTCGTCAAATAATGTCAACTGGTATGTTAGTTGGACATATGTATTATTATTTTAGAAAGGTCTAATCACTCAGTATGACAAACCCGGCGTCTGTTTAAGATAGGCGTTATCCGATAACTGTAACAGCATAAAGCGGGCCACATCCTGTCGTGAAATTTTTAGTTTCAGATTTTTTTCAGTGGCTGGGAACCCGGATTTATACTGATCTGAAAGGCTTTTATCCGTAAATGCGGCGGGGCGCACAATGGTCCAGTCGAGGTCGCTATGCTTGACATAATCTTCCTGTAATTCATGGTCTTTAAACACCCGACGCAGAATAAATCCGAACATAATGGTTTTCCAGAATAAATTGAGATTCGCCCAGCTGTCACCTGCACCCAGTGTGCTCTGGCAAATCAGGCGCTTCACCTGCAGCAGCTCCATCGCCTGCACAATATTGCGGCTACCGGCTGAGCGTACGTCGCCGCTTAGTTTTTTAGATCCGAGGGTGACCAGCACCGCATCACTGCCCTTAATCGCATCGCTTACGGCGGCCGGGTTAAGAACGTCACCGGCATATAACGTCAGGTTCGGGTGGCTGATTGACAGGGGGCTCGCTAACAGAGCCCGGGGGCTGCGCGCAAATGCAGTGACCTGATGGCCATCAGCAAGTGCCTTTTTAACTAGATGTGTTCCGATGGTTCCGGTGGCGCCGAATATCGTTAGTTTCATGATTATCTCCTGGCTTGTTAAGAAATAAGTACAATCACTTGACACCGTGTCAATTGATGTCCTGTTAATTTAAGCTTATACTTTACACCATGTCAAGTAAAAATAATGAAACCCGAAATCGTATACTCGATGCCGCCTGGAAATTGCTGGAAGCAGGCCAGGGGCAGGGGGTGCGTATGTCAGATATCGCAAAGCAGGCGGGAATCAGCCGTCAGGCACTTTATTTGCATTTTAGTAAGCGCTCAGAGCTGCTTATTGCAACCACCCGTTATATCGACGAAGTCAAAGATGTGGATGCGCGACTCGCCCTGAGCCGCAACGCCACTAGCGGTGTAGCGCGAATGGAGGCCTATATAGATGCGTGGAGTGACTACATCCCGGAAGTTTACGGTGTGGCCAAAGCCCTGCTTTCAATGAGAGACAGCGACGAAGCCGCGGCGATGGCCTGGGATGACCGGATGCAGGCATTTCGTGAGGGTTGCGAGGTGGCGATTGAGGCTCTGGATCGGGATGGTATGCTTGTGCCGGAGCATTCTATTCAGCAGGCAACAGATATTCTCTGGACTTTGCTGTCGGTTAGAAACTGGGAGCAGTTTACCGTTGACTGTGGCTGGTCACTCGACAAATATAATGAGACAACAAAGTTACTGGCGCATCGTATATTTGTTGCTGAATAAAACCCTACTAACCTCACTAAGAAAGAAAAAATATGCAATACAGTTTTAAAGATCTGGCCTATGCCTACGGTAAACCAGAAATTCGTGGAAAATTAAAAGCACAAAATTCAGACTTTCGTGTGGATGAAATTATGCCGGTGCAAACCTCTGGGGAAGGTGAGCACCTATGGCTGATGATTGAAAAAAATGGTTCAAATACAGATTGGGTTGCCCAGCAACTGGCAAAACATGCGGGGGTGAAATCCATGGCGGTGAGTTATGCGGGTATGAAAGATCGTCACGCTATTACGACCCAGTGGTTTAGTTTGCATTTACCGGGAATGGATGATCCGGATTTTTCTACAATGGATGAAGATGAATTTAAAATTTTAAAAATGTCGCGCCACAACAGAAAACTAAAACGCGGTGCTCTATCCGGTAACCGGTTTCAAATTCGCATCACTGGGTTAAGGGGTGATACGGAGTCACGGGAAGAATCAGCGGAAAAATCATTAGAAAAATCATTAGAAAAAACGTTACAGAATATAAAACAAAAGGGTGTGCCCAATTATTTTGGTGAGCAACGCTTTGGACGAGAGATGGGGAACCTGTCGAAAGCGGAAAAGATGTTTAATCGTGAATTAAAAAAAGTCAAAAAACAACAACGGGGTTTGTATCTGTCCGCCGCTCGCTCATGGATTTTTAACAAAATATTATCCGCGCGCATTGAACAACAAAACTGGTTAACACCTATGTCGGGCGAAGTGTATATGTTAAATGCTAAATCCGCCTGCTTTGCAAGTGAAAACAATGAGGCGGAAGAACAGCGGTTAATAAATAAGGAAATAAACCTGAGTGCATGTTTGTGGGGGGAAGGCGAAAGCATGGCAACGGAGGAAGTACTGGAACTGGAGGAAACAATTGCGGCAGATTTTAAAAATTTAACTGGGGGTCTGGAATCCGCAAGATTAAAGCAGGAGAGACGTTCATTAAGATTGGTGCCAGAAAATTTAAGCTGGAATATTGTAGGTGATGTTTTGGAACTGGAGTTTGAGTTACCCGCGGGTACATTTGCTACGATGGTGTTGCGTGAGTGTGTGGGTGTAATGAATTAGTTATGTTTATAAATTTCAATTCGTTGTTACCCCGTCGACTTATTTAAATATTATGATTGACCTCATATAACGGGTTAAGTAAATGAATGCTTTTTAAAATAGACATGAAAACAATAACGCCACTTCGTCATACCTGGGTTGGCAGCTTAGGTATCCAGTGTATATGGGCTTTTCAAAGCCACAGATTTTTGCCTACGCAGGAATGACAATATTTTAAGATAACGGGACAGTACTAATGTTTTTTATTAAAGATACATTTGTGCAACCCCCGCAATATTATCTTTAGCAAAGCCATTATCAATAGCCCGTTTGTAACTTAAGTGTGATGCAATAATGGTTGGGACTTTAGTATTGATTTGTTCTGCCAGATTAAGCATATAGGATAAATCTTTTTCAACTAAATCAATTGGAAAAAAGGCTGTAAAATTTTCACTGGCAATTAATTGGCCAATGCCCTGCAGTACAGGGCTGGTCGTTGGAAGCTGATTAAATAATTCTACGCTCTGCTGTTTATTAATGCCGGCTTTTTGTAACGCAGCAATAACTTCGCTTAAGGCTGTCACCTGTGTACAAAAATAGGCGTTAACTGCCAGTTTCATGGTTGCTCCGCTACCACTTTTACCGATGTAGTGAATGGCTGAGGATAGTTTTTCTAACGCGTGGGATACTTTTGATAAAACCGTTTCGTTGCCCCCCACAAGAAAAATGAGTGTGGCGGCTTCTGCCTGCGGTCTTGATCCTAAAACCGGTGCATCTAAAAATGCAATGTTATGTTTTGTAAACGCTGAGTTGAGCTGGCTTATACAGTTAACGGACAGGGTACTTGACTCAATGGCAATGGAGGCTTTTTTCATGGCAAACAGTGCGCCGTTTTGTGAATTTAACCAGACAGATTTTGCAGCGCTATCATCAGTTAACATGCTGATAACCAGGTCCGCATCTGCAACAGCCCGCGCCGGTGTTGTAAAGTAATGGGCACCCTGTTTTATTAATTCTGTCGCATTATTTTTATTTCGATTATAAATTGAAATATTGAAGCCTTGATTAATAAAATGTGTGGCAACTCTTGAGCCCATGGCCCCGGTGCCTAAAATACAGATATTTTTAATCATGATTTTTGTCCTGGGTAATTGTAGATATGTTTGAATTAAATTTCGTGTAATGCGTTAATTATGACGGTGGGTTCTGTGCGTTGACGATAATCTCCACCTTCTGATTCGGCAAAGGTGGCTATTGAATCTGAACCAATAATAAAGGTAGCGGATACCGGCAACTCGGCACTTTTGTCATCATAAAAACTATAAAAGTCATAACCTAAATCCGCCATTGTCTGAATCGGTTCCTCGGCATTTTTAAATACCCGGGTGTACTGACGAGCCACTTTATTGCCCGCATCGCTTAACACTTCGTACTCCAGCTGGTTTGTGTCGATGCTGGCTTTTGCACTGTCCGGATTCATGGGGGAGATGGCAAGCAGAGTGGCACCGACCTGTTTTATTTGTGGAAGAAAGTCCTGTAAAAGTTTCAGGTGTAAATTACAGTAGGGGCACCAGACGCCGCGATAAAAATTAAGTACAACCGGGCCCTGTTTTAATAAATTCTGCAAATTAATTATTTTGCCATCGGCATTCGGTAATGAAAAATCAGCTACCCGGTCGCCACGATTGATGGCGAGAGGTGAGGTGTGGGTGCGTCCTAATTGATCCGCATCATTATTAAATACAGCAAATTTATCTGCGGGAAACATGTCTTTTAACTGTGCAACGAGATCGTTAAGGCTGGTTTTGTAAGTTTGTGCAGTGGTCATATTAAAGCTCCGTAATAGTGGTTTTTTGTTAATGGTGGGGAGATTATAATCAGCGTAATATGCGCAATAAATACCTTTATTAGCAATTCATATTTGCGTAATATGCACTAATCAATAGAAGCTAAAAGTGACTCTAAATGGATACTGAAACCTTATACCTCTTTGCTGAAGTGATGCACTACCGCAGCTTTAGTGCGGTGGCAAAATCCAGAGGTATTGCCGCATCATCTGTGTCGCGCAGTATCAGTACGCTTGAGGCTCAGGTGGGTGCGCGACTGTTTCAACGAACCACGCGCCAGGTCGTACCCACGGAAGCAGGCCAGTTGTATTTTGAGCGTATTACTTCAGTGCTTGAAGCGTTAGAAATTGCGGGTCAGCTGGTGAGTGATGCGGGTGGCAGGCCGCACGGTACATTAAGAGTCACCGCCCCTGTTGGCTTTGCTGAAAGTTTACTGATGCCACAAATTATTGAATTTAATCAGCTGTATCCCGAGCTTTCGCTTGAGCTTTTATTGCACGATCGCTACACCGATTTAGTTGAAGAACGAATTGATGTGGCAATACGGCTCGGCACTTTGCAAGATTCATCTTATATTGGGCGACAGCTTTCGCCGATGGAATTTTACATTGTTGCCAGCCCTCACTATCTTGAAAAAAATGGCGTGCCACAAATACCAGAGCAGTTATGTGAGCACCGCTGTTTAATTTTTCCGCGAGGCGGGCATAACTCCAGCTGGTTTTTTAAGCGTAAACAAAAAATACAGGAAGTTAATATTAAAGGTCGGCATTTAATTACCCAGTCTGCAGCGACTAAACAATGTACTTTAGCGGGCATGGGTATATCGCTTTTGCCCGACTGGTTAGTACAAACAGAAATTGAGAATGCAGAACTGATTAAATTATTTACCGACTATCAGGTGACCGCCACAGATTATAAAGCGGCGGTCTGGTTGCTTTATCCTTCGAGGGAATATTTGCCGGCCAAAGTCAGGGTCTTTAGTGATTTTCTTTTTGCGAAGTTTTCGTGAGGGTTTTGTATGTGAATATTAAAAAGAGTAATAGATCAGAGGCGCTCTAACCCTTAGCGGTTTAATTTTTCCAGCAACGCTGCATATTGTTCTGCAGGAAGCGGTGGACTCCAGAAATATCCCTGTCCGTAATCGATCCCCAGCTCTGTTATTTTCTTTAATTGTCCCGCGGTTTCAATACCTTCCGCAACCAGTTTAATTTCAAAGCCTTTGGCCAGTCCAAAAATCGCATTGACTATCGCGATATCGTCCGGGTCGTGCAAAATTCCATCGATAAAAGATTTATCAATTTTTATAATATCAATGGGCAAACGTTTTAAATAAGAAAGCGATGCATAGCCGGTACCAAAGTCATCAATAGAAATTTTAACACCCATATTATGTAACTGATTTAATATGGATTCCGCCTGATTTTCATTTTTGAGTAATGTGCTTTCGGTGAGCTCGAGCTCTATGTGGGTAGCGTCTAATTGATGTTTCTGTAATGTTTTCTGTAATAAAGTGACCAGGTCCTGTTCTTTAAATTGCCGCGCAGAAACATTAATAGAAATATTTGTTACCGGGATTTTTTTGTTCTGCCAGTACTTAAATTGACTACAGGATTTTTCGATAACCTGCTGACCCAGTTGAATAATTAAACCGGTTTCCTCTGCAATGGGAATAAATTCATCCGGTGGAATAATGCCCTGCTGCGGATGATTCCAGCGTACCAGTGCTTCCATGCCACTGGCTTCGCCGGTAATCAAATCGACTTTGGGCTGGTAATAAACGACCAGTTCGTCGTTGTCCAGTGCACGGCGTAAATTGTTTTCGAGCTCCAGTCGGCGGCGGGCTTTTTTACCCAGTTCCGGTGAGTAGAACTCATACGTATTACCGCCCTTTTCCTTGGCGCGATAAAGGGCTGAATCTGCATTACTTAACAAGCTGCCAATATCGGTGCCATCCTGGGGATAAATACTGATACCAATGCTGGCTTTAATATGAATGTCCTGATCCATAATGGTCATGCTGTGTTCAATGGTACGGGAAAATTTTTCGGCCATTAAACCCACGTCTTCAAGTTTCTGTATATTTTCTATTATTAAATTAAATTCATCACCACCACTGCGGGACAGGGTGTCGGTATCGCGTATTTTCTTTTGCAGGCGTGTGGCAACCGATGAAATAACTTTGTCACCATTATTATGGCCGAGGGTTTCATTGATTAATTTAAGGTTATCTATATCCACCATTAAAAGTGCCATCATGGATTTATTGCGCTGTGCTCGAAGTGTCGCAGATTCAAGCCGATCGAGAAGCAAGGTGCGATTGGGTAAGCCAGTGAGGGCGTCATGAAATTCGAGACGCTTAACCTTCTGACGATTTTTCTCGCTTTCGACAATGCGTTTAACCCGTTGCTTAAAAACCGACCAGTTAATGGGTTTGGTAATATAGTCGATTGCCCCAGCATCAAACGCATTGCTAATTGAGGCATCGTCATCAAGGGAGGTGATAATTAACACCGGGGGTGGGTTGGAAATTTGAAAGGTAATTTCCCTGCACGCACTTATACCGTCAACATCGGGCATAACAAAATCAAAGATGGCTAGATCATAGTTAAACTCACGGCATAGCTCAATAGCCTCCATGCCTGAACGGGCCTCGGTTACATCGTAATTGTCACTGGTTAAAATATGTCTTAATAGAAGCAGTATTGACGGGTCATCGTCTGCAATTATTATATTGCCGGCTTTGATAGGGGAGGCATCCATAGCGAATGGGTTATCCAATAAATAATAAATCTCTAATAAAAGATTAGCACAAGATATCTAAAATGCTGGGGGAGAAGGAATGAGTGACTGGAAATGTTTGTTTTATATAATTTGTGAAGCGTTACTTGATATTGATCATTAAGTCGTCATCGGGAAACAGTAAGTAACTCGCTGTGATTCTGTTGCCATTTTCAGCAAAAAGGCGAGAAAATGTTACAATCTAACTTGGTTCGATCAGCATTGCGGGTTATCATTGCAACCTGTATTTATCCTATTTTCATGCCTTCACCGGCACATTATTTTATAAGATTAAGCATGAATCCAAATTTTCTAGAATTTGAACAACCCATCGCCGAACTCGAAGCCAAAATTGAAGAGCTTCGTTATGTAGGCGATGACACTGAAATTAATATTGGCGAGGAAATTACCCGCCTGCAGGCAAAGTGCATAAGCCTCACCGAATCCATTTTTAGTAAACTGACATCCTGGCAGACTTCACAACTGGCACGTCATCCGCAGCGCCCACATACCCTTGATTATATTGACCGCATTTTTACCGATTTTGAAGAGCTACACGGCGATCGTGCCTATGCGGACGACAAAGCTTTAGTCGGTGGTCTGGCAAGGCTTGAGGGCAAGCCGGTGATGGTTATTGGCCAACAAAAAGGTCGTGATACCAAGGAAAAAATTCGCCGTAACTTTGGCATGCCGCGCCCGGAAGGCTACCGCAAGGCCCTGCGCCTGATGAAAATGGCGGAACGCTTTAATATTCCGGTGATTACCTTTATTGATACCCCCGGCGCATATCCGGGCATAGGTGCAGAAGAGCGTGGCCAGTCAGAAGCCATTGCGCGCAATCTGTTTGAAATGGCAGCGCTTAAAACCCCCATTATCTGTACCGTAATCGGTGAGGGCGGTTCTGGTGGCGCACTGGCAATCGGTGTGGGCGATCGGATAATGATGCTTCAATACAGCACTTACTCGGTTATTTCCCCGGAAGGCTGTGCCTCGATTCTCTGGAAAAGTGCTGAGCGGGCACAGGATGCGGCGGAGGCGCTGGGTATTACCTCCGGCCGTTTAAAAGAGCTGGGTTTAATCGACCAGATTATTGATGAGCCGCTGGGCAGTGCCTACAGAGATGTGGATACAACTGCGCGTAATATTCGCCAGGCATTGAAAGAAAGTCTGGAAAACCTTAATCAGATGGGAACCGATAAACTGCTTGATGCACGTTATCAGCGTCTGATGAGTTATGGCCAGTATACAGAATAATATTTCGGGTCATGACTCGAGTCACGGTTCGGGTAGCAGCTCGGGCCGCAAAAAAAAACCTGAGCTTAATGCTGACTATCTGATTCAGCAGTTATCGGAATACGCGCATCAATATAATATTAAAACCTGGTGTCTGGCCTACAGTGGAGGGGTGGACTCGCAGGTTTTATTACATCTGTTACACCTCACCCAATTTAATGTTAGCGCAGTTTATATTGATCATGGTTTGCAGGCGCAATCCACTGACTGGGCAGAGCATTGTCAGCAGCAATGTGGGATTTTAAAAATTCCCTTTCAGGTTATCAAGGTTGATGGCCGTGCCAGGCAAGGTGAAAGCCCGGAAGCCGCTGCCCGAGTCGCGCGTTATGCAGCGTTAAAATCATTAATTCAAACCGACAGTTGTTTGCTAACGGCACAGCATCAGGATGACCAGGGGGAAACTGTTTTGTTACAGTTACTACGAGGAGCAGGGGCCGCAGGTCTGGCGGGTATGCCTGGCATTGCAAAGTTTGCCAATGGTTGGCATGCGCGTCCGCTATTAAATATTTCGCAGAAAAAAATTCTAGATTACGCTCAAGATCAACATTTAAGCTGGGTTGAAGACCCGACGAATCAGCATGTGAATTTTGATCGAAATTATCTGCGTCATTCGGTTATTCCCAACGTCATTGAAAGATGGCCCGCACTCAATAAAACCCTGTCTGTGTTTGCGCAGCAGCAGGCGGAAAATGTTGAATTATTAAATCAGCTGGCGCAGCAGGATTTAACATTAGCGTTAATTGAACATAATGTATTAGAAATAAACCAGTTAAATAAAATGCATGATGCACGGCTAAGAAATGTACTTCGTTACTGGTTCAAAACCGTTAAAAGTCCACTGCCATCAAGAGCTGTGTTAGGAGAAATTGTTCAGCAAATTAAAACCACTTCCCACGACTCTGCAGTGCGAGTAAGTTGGGCAGGCTGTGAAGTGCGCCGTTTTAGAGACAGGCTTTACTGGTTAAAAAAAATTAAACATGATGCAACACAAATATATCACTGGAATATTAAAGAAGTTTTATTTTTATCGTCTATCGAACAAAATTTAAGTTTTAAAAAAGTTAAAACGGATGAAAAAAATATTCCATTTGTTTTAAAACCATTCGTTAACGAAAAAGCAGTATCAGTGCGGTTTAGGCAGGGTGGTGAAAAAATAAAACCTGCGGGCAGAAATGCCAGTCATGATTTGAAGTCGTTATTTCAGGAAGCTTCTGTGCCAGCATGGCAACGAGATCGAGTACCTTTGTTATTTGTCGGTGATGATCTGGTTGCGGTTGTGGGTTACTGGCTGGCGGATGACTATGCGCAAAAGGGCGAGGGGATTTTACCTGTGTCTGAATGACTGTTAATAAAAAAGTCAATAATAGTCATAATAGTCTTTTATAATTACTAATAATTCAAGGACGACTGTTTTTGAATCGCTATTTTTCAGGCTCAATCTGTGTAGCATCCAGCTCAACTCCCAGTGTGCCCCGGGGTACCGTCAAGCTTATTTGTTCACCATCACGTAAAATTTCAACACTGATAAAACTGCCGATTTCACCTTCAATCGTCGCGGCCCGGATATCCGGCCAGCTGAGAATTTTTTTATTGTCATAAGATAAAATAATATCCTCAGGCTCAAAGCCCGATGATTCGGCAGGTGAACCGGTCATTACTGATCTTACCTTTACCCGGTTGTTTTGGTCGCTGGCATATAAATACTGGTCAAAATTTTCATCACCCATTTCGCTGCGCAATGATATTTTATTTTTATTCAACTCGCGTAATTCTTTGCTGTATTGCCGGCGTTGTGTGGGGTTTGAACGTTGTATTAAATTTTGTAATTCGAGACGCCTAAAATTTTGCTGACCAATGCGGCGTAGTATATCATCAGCTTCGTCCGGGTTAATGCCCGCGGCGATGAGGTTTTTTCGGTTTGCAGTTGCTCTTGAAAAATTTCTGGTGGGTTGTTTACTGTCGGAAGCTTGTTTAGTTGTCTTTTGATTGTCTTGCAGTGCTTCAATTTGAATCTGCATGCCTTCAATTTTTAATAGCATAGATTCAAGTTGATATTCTGCGTCAGTTGACGCGGTTTGTTTTGCAAATGGATTTGCAGCATCGGAATTTTTATTTGTTTTTGTAAAATGTTTTCTATCAGTATCGGATAACGTTGAATCAGAAGAAAAACCACCCATGCCTGCGCTGTTATGATTTAAGGTGCTACCTAAGTAACCCCCTATAATGCCGGCCACTAAAGCTATAAGCAGGGTGTGCAGGTTTGTATTCATTTGTGCAATAGCATGGATGGTTTATTGAAAATTAGCTGTTATCTTTTAGTGCGCATTCAGCGGCAGATTTAAGACCAAATTTTCTCATTAAAATTGCCGGAGGGCAAAATCCGGTGAATGAACTTTGAAAGCAGTTAAAGCCGACAAAAAGTGTCACCCAGGTCCAGTTGGGGTGGTGAAATAAGGCAAGTAAAGATGTCAGCATAACCATGATGCCGCCCATTGCAAATAATGCGCGTTCAATTGTCATAAAATATTCTCCAGTTAGTAGTTAAAGCGAATTAACTGTTTTGTTTAAAAAGATTAGTGTCTTGTCTTGTTGCGGTTTTCCCACATGCTGGTTGCCAGTTCAAGCGCAGTATCCGGGGTGTCAGCTTTATTTAATAAGCGCAGGGCAATGGCGGTGGTACCAATAATTGCCGCCTGCGCATACTCATCAGCTTCTTCACCTCGCCAGAAAGGGCCGAGTCGGTTTTCATCAAGGGTCGTTTCTTTAACGTGGCGACGCTCAAAAATAGCAGGCCATTCTTCGTCCCAGGTTTTGCCATCAATGGCATAAGAAACAGTGCATTTGGTGTCCGGGTTACGTTCAACTTCACCGGCTTCACCTTTGAATACGGCAATTTGTTCTTCGCCCATAATATTTGCCGCGTGCTGGTGTACAGACTGGTAACCCGGGTGGAAAATTGCCTGTATTGAGTATGGAGCCTGCAGCGGGTTAATCATCCTGCCAACCGTGTGAATCGGCGATCGCAAACCTAAAAATGGGCGTAATTCGATAATATCTTTCAGGCGATCACTGATGGTTTGTATCGGCATATAGCAAAAGTTATTCTTTTCGATTTGCTGTTTTGCATGATCGAGGGTTGTACTGGTTTCAATGCCCAGGGGCTTTAGTACTTCAGAGGTATACATGCGGCCGGGGGTATGTCCCTCTGCACCGTGCATACACACTTTAATGCCGTTATCGGCGAGTAATAGTGCGCTTAGTACATACCAGGGGGAGTGCCGGCGTTTGCCTGCATAGGATGACCAGTCGAGATCTGCGAATGTTTGTTTGTCCTGCTTAAGAAAGCTTCGAATCGCTTTTACAAATCCTGCTACTTCTTCGGGAGTCTCTTCCTTTACCCGTAAGAGCATTAGAAAAGCACCAAGCTGCTCGGCGGTGACTTTATCTTCCAGCACCATCGTCATGGCTTCAAAAGCTTCTTCACCGGTGAAGCCTCGTGAGCCGTTTTTACCTTTACCTAGAATGCGAATAAAGGGTGCAAAGGGGTGTTCTTCCTGCATAAAAATCTCGAATTGTCGTAGTTTGGGGTATTTTAATGACTATTATAGAGAAGATAAACCCATTAGCGAAAGGTTATATAGTTTCAAACCATATTAATTAAAAGAATAATAAAGCCAATAACCGCAGCCAGGGGCAGGATAAAGCCCATCCAGTCGTTCATTGAGCCCTTTGGGGTATTTGCTACGGCATGTTTCATGCGGGGCCACATAAACACTATCATTGCGACTAGAAGCAACGCGCTGCCTATTTTTAACCAGTCCATACTGTTCTCTATAATATTAATTGGGGATAAACAACACGCCCCGGAAGACCGGGGCGTGAAGGTGGAGCCATATTCAATTTAGATGAAATTAATCATCACCACCAAATGCACCCAGCAGGTGCAACAGTGCCTGAAACAGGTTGATGATTGACAGGAACAGGCTGGCGGCTGCCATTATATAGTTGGTTTCGCCACCATGAATGATTGAAGATGTTTCATACAGAATCAGTCCACTCATCAACATAACAATCGCGCCGCTGACAACCAGGCCCATAATCGGCATTTGCAGGAAGATATTGGCGAGTGCTGCAACCAGCACAACGATCATACCCACCATCAGGAAGCCGCCCATAAAGCTGAAATCTTTACGGGTCGTCAGTGCATAACCTGAAAGTCCCAGAAAGATAACACCTGTGCCACCTAGCGCTGTAGATACAACTGAAGGATTAACCGCAAGGTACATATTAAGCATGGGAGCCATGCCCAGGCCAATCAGGCCGGTGAAGGCAAACATGACCGGAATGCCCGCAGCTGAATTAGCCGTGCGAGGCAGAACAAACCAGAGCAACCCAATGGCTGCAATAGTAGAAATAAGCGCTACGCCCTGTCCAATTTGCATTTGTATGCCAATGAACGCGGTAATTGCACTAAAAATAAGTGTAATAGAAAGCAACATATAAGTATTTTTCAATACTTTGTTTGTTGCCAGTATAGACTCCTGAGAGCGACCTATAGAGATATTTGGATTATTCATTAACTTTCCGTAATTTAAAGTTGTTTAGTTAGGCGTAAGGTTACCACTGTGTTTAGGACAAGGTAAAGTAAATAATAGTTCCAAAAATATACACCAAGGGTCTGGTTTTGCTGAAGATTTTTCTGTATTATACCGCTCCTCGACATACACCCATTTATTGGGCGCCGAACCTGGAGAGGTGGCAGAGTGGTCGAATGCACCGGTCTTGAAAACCGGCGTCGGTTTATCCCGACCCAGGGTTCGAATCCCTGCCTCTCCGCCATATCCATAAAAAAGGCCCCCCTGTGAAAACAGGGGGGCCTTTTTTATGGATATGGCGGAGAGGAAAGGCCATGATGAGAACCAGTTTCGAAAAAATGCAGGAAAGCATTTTTTAGACGCGATGCTTTTACGCGCCCCGAAGGGGTAGCCCACAGGGATGTGGGCTATCAATCCCTCTACCAGTATCTAATGAAAGTTGTTATTAGAGTGATCCCTGTGAAAACAGGGGGGCCTTTTTTATGGATATGGCGGAGAGGAAAGTCCATGATGAGAACCAGTTTCGAAAAAATGCAGGAAAGCATTTTTTAGACGCGATGCTTTTACGCGCCCCGAAGGGGTAGCCCACAGGGATGTGGGCTATCAATCCCTCTACCAGTATCTAATGAAAG
>Ga0316205_10002527_pt1 | contig 18883 bp, 14 predicted proteins | sample 3monthpyrite_MG_FD_204941 | JGI IMG/M metagenome (GOLD analysis project Ga0316205, IMG submission 204941) | Microbial mat bacterial communities from mineral coupon in-situ incubated in ocean water Damariscotta River, Maine, United States -... | ecosystem: Environmental > Aquatic > Marine >... | reverse complement strand
GAGGATTAAGTTCTTCAATATCACCAAGTTTATACTCAATTTCTCCACACTTTAATAACCAACCTTCAATACTTACATAAACACGTTCATTATTTTGAAGCTCAATATAATCTTGGTTAGTTCCTTCGGTATCGAACAAAGTACTTAGGGTAACATTGGGGATTTCATTATCAATTATAAATGTGGCATGACTTACAAAGTCACCAAAATAACCGGACGACAAATTTCGTAATTCAAAGAATACTGTTTCACGATCTTCAAAGAATGAATCATCATTTTGTGGAATCTTAATTTCATAAACGGCATCACCAATCAAACCTGTGAAATTATAAGTGTATTTCCGAAATGAGAGTATATCATTTGTATCTGCAGTACTAAAATCTTCATTCATTACAACATCAACAGTAAGTCGAGAACCATCATGCTCATAAATCGCCACATTAAGCGGTATGCTATCCCCTTCTATTACTGTTGAAATATTTTGATTGAAAACGATAACAGGGGCAGCTAAAATTCTGAAGGATGTTCTTAGGCGTGAAAATGGTTTCTCTGATGTTTTCCAGTTAGATGGTTCTGTAACCATTCTTTTTATCATAGAAACTGTTCCGCTAGCACCATTTTTAAGATAATATTGATGATTAGAACCTTCTCCAAAGTAGATATTTGGAATAGAATTATTAATTGATAATTCCGATACACCATTTGATTGAGTTCCCCAACCAGCTGTGAATAGAATTCGTGAATATTCTTGATCAATCTGAACCAATGTGATTTGCTCACTGATAGGGTTGAGTCTTAGAGTTCCTGCAACATCAAATTGTGTTGAACTATTACCTGAAATATGTAAAGAGCTCCCCGCTTCAATTTTATTTTTTACCGTAATAATCAACTCAGAATCAGGATTACTACTAGATTTAATCGAAAATTGAGTGTTTTCTTCCAGATCAATTAGAGGGACAATCTCCAGAGTGGAGTTTGATCCATTCAATGAAACTGTTAACAAATCGCCGGGCAGAAGCGTAGATTGAGCATACCCATTCCAGGTAATTACCCAGATGAGAAGCAGAGACGTTATTGTTTTTACTAGATTCTTTACGCTCAATTGTAGCTTATGAGCCATAGGCACCTTTACCATTGAGTTGAGTGAAATAGAATTAAAGACTTATTTTCCAGAATGGCATATTAAATATTCAATCAAGTGAAATTTTAATCTTCAAGAATCGGTTCATGTAATTTGCCTTCTGTTGCAGCCACAATGTATGAGACTGCGGCATCACCGGTTATATTAACAACGGTTCTACACATATCAAGAATCCGATCAACACCTAAAATGAGAGCAATTCCTGCAGTTGGCACATTAATCGACTCCAATACAACCACTAGCATCACAATTCCTGCTCCCGGAACTCCGGCCGCACCAACTGAAGCAGCAGTCGCAGTTAACACAATCATCAATTGTTGGGTAAAGCTGAGATCAAGACCTAGAGCTTGTGCAATAAATACAGCTGCCACAGCCTGATAAGCACTCGTACCATCCATATTAATGGTTGCCCCTACCGGAAGTACAAAGCTGGCAACTTCTTCATCTACACCAAGATTTTTTTCAACACGCTCCAATGTCACCGGTAACGTAGCTGAGCTGGAACTTGTACTAAACCCCAATAACATTGCCGGCCGTATAGCTCTAAAAAAAGTTGAGAGTTTCATTCTACCTTTACTAAAGAATTTGAACATCCCTGCATAAACGATAAATATTTGTAGCAACAGGGCAATAATTAGCGTTAAACTATATGTTCCTAGGGCAGCCAAAAGTTCCAGTGCTTTATTCAGATCATCTCCCGCTAAGTCAACGATAAGTCCTGCCATTAAAGCAAATACGCCATATGGAGCTGTCTTCATTATTAAATCAACAACAACAATTATTGCGTCATTAAACGCATCAAACACATTAATCAGCAATTTCCCTTTCTCTCCTCCTAAATGAATAATACCTATACCGAGTAGTATTGCAACAAATACTACCTGAAGCATATTCGAATTATCAGAGGCTGATGCGAAGAAATTGTCAGGAACTATATCCACTAAAATATCAAGTTTCCCCCGCTCAATAACTTCTTGTGCCGATTGGCTTCTGCCTTCGATCGATGAACTATATGTAGCTTGTAAACTTTGTTGTGTTTCTATTGGCAGAGACGCTCCCGGGTTGATCAAATTTACAGCCACTAAGCCAATTGATACTGCAAAAAGTGTGGTACATAAATAAATAAATACTGTTTTTCCACCCATTCGCGAGAGTTTGGTGGTATCATTTAAACTTGTTACACCGGCGACCAATGAAGCCAAAACTAAAGGAACTGCAATTAATTTTAGCAATGTAATGAAAATGGTTCCGAAGGGTTTAATGTACTCAATGGTGAATTCATTGAGACCTACAACGCTGGAAAGAAGACCATAGACCAAACCTAATATTAAACCAAGTACGATTTGCCAGTGTAATTTTTTATACCACATAGAGATATTAATCAAATATTGTTTGTTAGCTAATTATTAGATAGAGGCCAATAGCCAAAATCGAAGAAACCCCTGATGAAACCCAATTCGTTAAATTATTATCAAAGAGTTTACTTTTGCGTTTAAATACTGCCGAAATCCGTTTATGTAGAACTTTGCCTTGTAAATAGGTGCCTATAAGAGAATCGACAAGGCTACCGATAAAACCGGCAGAGACAATAATAATTAAATGGCTAATTGGCATTTGTTGATAAAAGAACCAATAAATTGCGCCAATTAATAAAGCGCCGGCAAAAGTGGTAATAGTGCCAACTATACTCACTCCTCCATCAACACCGGCATTTACTTTCTTAAAAGAACCAAACAACCATGTAGTTCCTTTTACTCTTTTTCCGCCAACCTCAGCACCCCAGGTATCCGCAGTTGAGAATGCCATGGCTGTAACTGCTGCTACCAGAAAAATTGTAGAATTTGTTGAGAACCAAAAAATCAACCAAAATGCAAACCAGAATCCACTTGCCCAAACTTGCATTCCATTCCGTCGAAATTGGTTTAAGGGAATACCCTCAGTACCAATTTCATCTTTCGAAAGTAGAGATGAAGTGATGAAAAAACCAAGTACAACGCTGGCTCCAAATATCCCACCTAATCCTAATGCAATTATTCCAAATAAAATTGATGCCGCTGCACCGTCTAAAGTTAACCAATTGAGTACGTATGCAACCAATACTATTATGAATGATAAAAAGATCGCCAAAAGGAAACGAATTTGATTTTCACCTTCGGAGAACAATAAAAACACAAATATAGTAGCGAAAAAGAAGAAGATATTTAACTGACGATCCAGCAAAATTATGAAACTGACTCTGAATTCGGATCTACTCTATTGTGTTTCATTATGGCAAATATCACAATAATGTAGCCTGCCATAATCACAATTGGTGAAACATATAATGAGATAAATCCATTTACTTTATTCTCTATCAGCATGGCTGTAAAACCACCAACAATAAGTAGTATTGAAATGCCAATCAGGCGATAATTGAAACCGGAAAAAAACATAGGTTTTGAATCGGAGAAGGCTTGTCTAGCTTTTGCCATGTATCTTTATAATTCTTTACGAAATTAAGGTTTGAAACAGATTATTAAGTTATTTAATTATCTAACAACTCCAAAAGGAGAGACGACCCCGTATGCTAAAAATTGTTCTTGCTTCTCAAAGTCCTCGAAGGAAAAAACTGTTAACTCTGCTTGGCATTGATTTTGAGGTTATTCCAAGTAATTCTGAGGAAATTATTACGACCAATATACCTGAGAAATTAGTCGCAGACTTATCCGCTGAAAAAGCTATTGATGTAGCACAACGCGTTGATAATGCTTATATAATCGGATCTGATACCATAGTTGTTTTTAAAGGTAAGATTTTAGGAAAACCTTTAGATGCACATGATGCTTTTAAGATGTTATCAGAATTAAGTGGCCAAGCTCATTTTGTGTATACCGGTGTAACGGTTGTAAAAAAATTGGATCGTGTATTGCAGCAGCATCAGTTTGTGGAAGAGACCAAAGTAACATTCAGTTCGTTATCAGATAGCGAAATTGATGCCTATATTGCTACAGGAAGCCCAATGGATAAAGCAGGTGCCTATGGAATTCAAGATGATTGGGGCGCAGTTTTTGTAAAAGAAGTTCATGGAGACTTTTATAATGTTGTGGGTTTTCCGCTCAATCGATTTTATCAAGAAATGAAAACGTTGGAACCAAATATTTTTCTGAAATCTGAAAGTAATATTCGTCAATGAGATACTCGTTAGCTGTTTTTTCATGCATTATTCTTCTATCCACACTTTCATTGGATATTGCCTTTGCTCAAATTAATTCTTCTTATCAGGTCGCTACTCGTTTAATGCAACAACAACGCTATGAGGATGCCGCACCAATTTTGCAAAGTTTACATAATCAAGAACCTCAAGTATTTGTATTTCTTGATCGTCTTGTAGAATCTCATGTTCAAATGAAAGAATATCAAGTTGCTCGAAGTTTACTGGAGAAGTCCATAAACAATGGATTTAATATTGGCTTCACAAATGTATTACTTGGAGAAATTTATCACCTTGAAGGTGATACGACAAATGCCTTCAATATTTGGGCTGATAACTTGAGTATGTATCCAAATCAGATGCAGTTGTATTACAACACGGCAAATATCATGACAGAAAGAAGAGAATTCGACCGAGCAATCGATGTCTTTCTAAAAGGCCGGGAAATTTTCGATAACAACGATCTCTTCCTAATGGATATACCAAACGTGTATATGCAGTCTGGTCAATATCAAAAAGCAATTGCTGAATGGTTAATTCTGATCGATAGATTACCCGACCAATCAAATGTTTTTAAAAGGAACTTAATTCAATATAACGACCCCTTACTCTATGATGACAGCATTGCAGAAATCGAATTTAAGCTTCGAGAAATGTCTGTAAATGATGCCAATTACCGCACATTCTTTGACTTACAAAATTGGTTACTTTTTGAGAACAACCTCTATCGGAGGGCATATTCAGCCGCACTTAAGTATGAACTTTCAACAACTGATTTTAATTACACCTTAGATTTAGTTGGTCGACAACTTGTCGAAAACAATGAGTTTGAACTCGCAATAAATGCATTTTCATTTTATAGAGATAACTCAAGCAATGAAGTTCGCTTGATGGCGTATGAGAAATTGGCTGATGTGAACGCACGTTGGGCAAAATACTTGCAAGATTATAATCTGGATGAAAATAATAAAGCCAGATATCTTTATAATCGATCTACTCAGTTTCTGGATACTTTAATTAATAATTATAGCTTCTATCGTCGCATTGATCAGATTTATTTAAGAAAAGCAGAATTAAGTCTTGACCAAGTATATGATTTGGAACAGGCAAAACGGGCAGTTGAGTTATTTAAAAAAGTGCCTCGTAAAGCTGAGACGGCTCAAGCTCATTATTTAGATGGTCGTATTCACCTTGCCAATAATGAATATGTTATGGCAAGAATTGAATTTACCCGAAGTAATCGATTGGCTGGTACCGGTTTGCTAGCTGAGAAAACTCGCTATTTTCTTGCTTTAACTGATTTTTATGCCAACGATTTCGAATTCGCAAAAATTCAATTAAAGACTTTAGGTCGGCGTAATACCTCATTCTATGCTAATGACGCGTTAAAACTTAGGCTATGGTTGCAGGAAGGAACACACATTGATACTACCGGCATTGAAATGAGTTTATTTGCTGAAGGCATCAAAGAACTTCGTACCAATCCTTATAGTTTCGATGAAAATATCTTACTTGATTTCATCGATCAATTCCCAAATACAATGTTTATAGATGATGTACTTCTTGCGTTAGCCGAAAGTACCGATGGGAAAAATCCAAAGTTTGTGAATAAACTAAATGAATTCCTCAAATCTCAATTTTCATCCCCCGTTAGAGAGGATTTATTATGGATACGTGCATTGAAGTCTGAGCAATATGGTGGTTACCCTATTTTTGATGAAACGATGACGCAAGAGCAGGCAGCTATTTGCTTTTTTAGCGATTCTTGCGAAAATGTTATCCCAACAATATCCACGCAGGTTCTATATGAACAACTTATCACGGAATTTCCGGATGGTTTTTATGCACCGTATGCCCGACAAAAATTGATTAAATATCCTTCTTAAATCAGCTTATGAAACATTATTCTTTACTTCTTTTACTACTGATTTTGCTCAAATCATTTAATTTAAGTGCCCAAGAGCAAATCCTTATCCCAATGGATGTTGCACAAACCGATCATCTAAAAGCATACGGAGTCGTTTTTAACCACATAACCGATGGATTTCCCGCTAAATGGTTACTCAATTATCGCGGTGGTTCTTTCCTTATTGTTGTTGATAACGATATCGTTCGAAAATCTCTACTTCGTAATGTGAAAATAGAGCAAGTTAGTGCTTCACAGGCTGCTACTATTATCAGTCAAGTTGAATCACCGGGTTCAAATACATCAGTAGTAAATTTAGAAAAAGCACCAAAAATTGCCGTTTATACACCCGGTCAAGCACTTCCGTGGGATGATGCCGTCACATTGGCGCTCACCTATGCTGAGGTAGAATACGATAAGGTTTGGGATATTGAAGTTCTTGCCGGCGAATTGGATAAATATGATTGGTTACATCTTCATCATGAAGATTTTACTGGACAGTATGGCAAATTTTGGGAGAGATATCGTAATAGCCCGTGGTATATAACTCAGGTAAGGCAAATGGAAGCAATGGCTGCCGATCTTGGGTTTGCGAAAGTGAGTGAGCAAAAGAAAAAAGTTGCAAGAGAAATCAAATCCTATGTTGGTAATGGTGGCTTTTTATTTGCTATGTGCTCCGGAACTGATACTTTTGATATCGCATTGGCAGCAGAGAATATAGATATCGCCCCTTCTCAATTTGATGGCGATCCGGTTGATCCAAACGCTCAGGAACTTCTCGATTTCAGTAAGACATTCGCATTTAAAGATTTTAGAGTAGAATTAAGCCCTTATCAATATGAACACGCCAATATTGATGTTCCCGTAGCCATCGATTTACTTGATGAAAGTCTAGACTTCTTCACCTTATTTGAATTTTCAGCAAAATGGGATCCTGTACCAACCATGCTTACTCAAAATCATGTGAGTAGTATTAAAGGATTTTATGGCCAAACAACGGCATTTAGAACTGAAAAAGTAAAATCATCGATTGTGATTTTAGCCGAAGCACCAGGTCGGGACCAGGTTAAATATTTACATGGTAATTATGGAAATGGTACATTTACCTTTTATGCAGGTCATGATCCGGAAGATTATACACATCGCGTGAACGACCCACCAACTGATTTGGCTTTGCATCCTAATAGCCCCGGTTATCGCCTGATTTTAAATAACATCCTTTTCCCGGCAGCTAAAAAGAAAAAGAGAAAAACATAGATCAATGTATAATCATTAATAGTAAGTGTTAAATTGGCTATTATTTAACATTCAGACTTTAACACTTACCATTTTTTATGCAAGCAAGTCGCAATTTCGAAGATCTCATTGAATTAGTTTCCATTTTACGTAATGAGTGCCCATGGGATAGAAAGCAAACTCATGAGAGCATTAAAGATAATCTTATTGAAGAAGCTTACGAAGCGATTGAAGCCATCGACAACAATGACTTTAATGAATTCAAAAAAGAACTAGGTGATGTTCTCCTGCATGTTGTTTTTCATACAAACATGGCAGACGAAAAGGAAAAATTTAATATGGGCGATGTGATTTATACGCTGATGGAAAAATTGATTCGCAGACATCCACACGTTTTTGGTGACCACGTAGTTGAGGGCGACGCTCAAGTGGCCGAAAATTGGGAGAACATTAAATTAAAAGAAGGAAAGAAATCAACCTTAGATGGATTACCGGCTCATTTACCCGCTTTAATTAAAGCCCAACGAATGCAGGAAAAAGTTGCCAGTGTTGGTTTTGACTGGCCTGAATGGCGCCAGGCTTGGGAAAAAGTAGAAGAAGAATTAAATGAATTTAAAACCACATTAAGGTACTCATCTAAAGAAGATCAATCAGGAGAGTTTGGTGACTTGTTATTCAGTTTAGTAAATGTTGCTCGTTTTTTTGATTTAGCCGCCGAGGATAGTCTTCGCTTAACTAATAAGAAATTTGAAAAACGATTCCGTTATGTTGAACAACAAATCACCAGCGAAGGAAGATCACTTAAAGATGCTACATTAGAAGAAATGGATGGTCATTGGGAAACCTCTAAACAAATTCTTTAGGCTTTGATAAAGCATATTTCTGAAGCATTTGTTTCTTCCTTTTTTTTTAAACATACCAACCAATTGAAATAGTTATGGTAGTTGCAGTTGCAGATGCTACAAGCATCCAAAATCGCGCAAACCTGAAGAAACCACTAAATGTTTCAGACCAGAAAGCAGCGTAAAGGCCAATTACCTACAAATTCATAAATTCGTAATGAAATTCCAGCCATGTTTTCTCAGGTTTTTGAGATATGCCGGGATCAAACCACCGAAAAGCGACGCGAGGCTAATTAGTGCTGCAAAGTGAAATGGTCCAAAATGACCAGATAGTTGGTAAATCATCAACGCAGAAAAATTTAGAATCAGCATCATTATAGCATATCCATAACCTTCTTGAATATGGAATTTTGTCCTTTTTTATTAAATACTACAACAGCAGCTAATATCATGGCTACCAAGGCCGAGCCGAAATGAATCCCCCTAAAAGTATAAACTGATAGCCTGTCCTATTTATCCAATTTTATGTTACAAAATTAAACAAAATATTTCAGTGAATTTGAAATAGAAAACCGCTTTTAATTCTTAATATATTCACACTGATTGTTTACCTTTGCAGTCTAAAAAGTATCGAGATCGGGAAATTTTTGGTCAAGAAAAGCATTCCTGTTCTCTGAGATGATCCTGTAAAGAACCACAAAAAAATAAATAGGAAAGAAAATGTTTAAAGACTTACACACCGGCTTTGATGAAACGCAATATCCTCATATTAATAAAGGGTTGGATGGTATAGTCGCGTTTTCAACAACAAAAAGTTTTATTGATGGGCAAAAAGGCGAACTGATCTATGCCGGATACAATATTGATACCTTAGCCGAAAATGCCACCTTTGAAGAAGTTTGCTTTCTTCTTTGGAACGATCGATTACCAAATTCGAAAGAATTAGACGTACTAAATACAGATTTAATTAACGAGCGAGAGCTACCCGAAGTGGTTCTCAATTACCTTACTAGTACTGACAAAAAATCGGAGCCGATGGCTGTTCTTCAATCAGCCGTTTCTATGTTGGCTGATTTTGATCCAACAAAAGGAAAGTATGATAGCGAATTATTTATGAGTCAGGCTATTTCAATAACTGCAAAAATACCCACAATTATTGCTGCTTTCGATCGCTACCGTCATGGAAAAGAAGTTATAGCGCCACTTTCTTCAGGTAGTACTGCAAAGAATTTCCTTTATATGTTAAATGGTGTTGAGCCGGGTACTCAAGCTGAGAGAACTATGGACTTATGTTTAGTACTTCATGCAGAACATGGTATGAATGCCTCAACTTTTACTGCACGAACAATATGTGCTACAATGTCTGATATGTATTCATCCGTGACTGGTGCAATCGGCGCTTTAAAAGGTCCATTACATGGTGGCGCAAATACAGCTGTAATGAACACCTTACTTGAATTAGAAGAGCAAGGTGCCTCTGCTGATGCCGTTGCATTTACTAAAGATAAGCTTGCTAAGAAAGAAAAACTGATGGGCTTTGGTCACCGAGTTTATAAAGTGTTTGATCCTCGTGGGTATCACCTTCAAAAAATGGCCAAAGGTTTAGCCGAAGAAACCGGGCATGAAGAATTATATACTTGGTCTATGGACATGTTAAACACGATGAAATCTGAGAAAAACATCGATCCAAATGTCGATTTCTTCTCAGCAACCGTTTACTATTCCATTGGAATTCAACCTGACTTATATACTTGTATTTTTACGATGAGCCGCATCTCGGGTTGGACAGGACATTATATGGAACAAGCAGCACATAATCGCTTAATCAGACCAAGAGCACTTTATGTTGCAGAAAAGAATTTAGAATGGGTTCCTGTCGAAGGTCGATAAATAATTGACTGTTTTATTTAAACTTGTGAAAGCTCCATTTTTTGGGGCTTTTTTATTTATCGGGAGCAAATTTTAGTGTAAAATGTGCACCGCCCATATTTCTAATATCAAGTGAAGCATCCAATTGTTGGCTTAAACCGGAAATAAGGGTCATTCCAAGAGATTTTTCGTTATTTATTTCGAATTTTGGTGGTAATCCAACTCCATCGTCTGATACGGTAAATGTCAATTCACCTTCATTGTTTGAAATAAATAATGTTATAGTGCCCTTTTTTTTCCCTTTAAATGCATATTTATATGCATTGATTACCAACTCATTGGCAAGCATACCAAAAGGAACCGCCTGATTTACATTCAGGGTTACTTCATCACCAATTACCTGTGCCAAAATCTCTTTATTTGGCGATGCATACGTATCACTTATATCTTGAACAAGCTGCTGTAGATAATTTTTAATTTCGATGCTTGTCAGCAATTCATTTTGGTACAATTTTTCATGGATGGTAGCAATTGACTGAATCCTTGACTGACTTTCACTTAACACAGAAAGCATTTCATCATCATCCAATAAACTTGCTTGCAGACTTAGCAAACCTGAAACTACCGCCAGGTTATTCTTTACTCGATGATGAATCTCTTTGATTAGGATTTCCTTTTCCTTAAGCATTGTTTCAAGATGCTTTTGATGTTGCAAAATTTGCGTGATATCACCGGCACTACCGGAACAACCACTGATTTGTTGATCTGAATCGAAGGTTGGATATAAAGTGCTATTTAAAATTACTTTATGTCCGGATTTATTTTTTAATTGAATATTAAAATTCTGAAAATTCTGACCATGCAACACCTTCCCACAAATTGATTGCCAATGCTCAAAGTCATCTTCATCTATGAATGAAGAAAATGGTTTACCTATCAATTCGTTCATAGAATAACCGAGTATCTTTTCTGATGCCTTATTGATAAATGAGATCGATCCTTTGTTATCTAGTTTCCAAATTAGATCATTTGAGGCCTCTACTAAATTTCGATATTTAATCTCACTTTCAATCAATGCATTCTGTGCCAACTTTGATTCCGAGATATCTTCTATTAGTAATAATATCTTATCAACATTGCCATCTGCATCTCTTAAATGGCTGATAAATTCTCTCAAAAAGACGGCTTCTCCAGCCTTATTTTCTCTCTCAATCTCAATTTGATAACTACCGGCACTAATAAGTGCATCATTAAGGTTTGTTTTCAATTCTTCAAACTTGTTTGAAGGTACGTATGGTAATAATTTTCCAATTACTTCATCCCTTCGCCAACCGAATAGCACTTCAGACTTTTGGTTCCATAACTCAACTTCTGCCTTTTTATTTATCATAACTATGGCAATTGGAGCAGTCTCGATTAAGGTAGTTAAGATGCTGTTGGTTTCAACTAATTCTCTTTCTTGCTTTAAGTTATTAGTAATATCATTACATAATAATAATTTAATTGCCTTTCCGTCCAACTTTATGTTATTACTATATACTTCAACATCCAAAACCTCACCACTTTTACAAAGGTGTCTTGTTTTGGATGAATCTTTATGGTTAGCAGTGAAAGAAATGGGTTCGTTAACATTATCTACATAAAATTCTTCTTCACTTTTTGGTTGTAAGTCTAATTCCGACATCCCAATAAACTCATTTTTTTCATAGCCATACATTTTAATGGCTACCTCGTTAACGTCAACTATTTTGTATTCACCAAATTGTTCAACCAACAACATGGGATTAGGGTTGTTATCAAAAAGATATTTATATCGAATACTTGATTCATTTATATGAAGTTCATTTTCCTTCTCTTCTGTAATATCCTGAAAAGTACCCATCAGTTTTACAATCTCACCATTAACAATAATCGCTTCAGATGTATTTTTCACCCATTTCATCTCACCTTTTGCACTACAGAGTTTTGTAATTACAACAGATTTTTTACCCGTATTAATGGTGTAATTATGTCCTTCAATAATTCGATCTAAATCTTCCTTTTCAAAAAAATCTAACAGCCGATCATCGTTAAATAGTGGAATATCTCCTATGGGTAAATCATAAATGTGAAAGATTCCGTCAGTCCAAATAATAGAACCAGAATTAATGTCTCTCTCCCATCCTCCTACTTTAGTAGTTTCTCCAACTTTTTTCATCAGCTCATTCAAGCGCACCATTTCTGTAACTTCACTAACCACACAAAGTTTATACTCTTGACCATTTAATGATGTAATACTAGAATTTACATTTAAATCTATATAACCTTTGTCTTTTTTAAGCTGTTTGACGACATGTATGTACGGTTCTTTTGTTTCCCAAAACTCAGCATTTAATTGTTCTTCTTGAGCTAGGTTTTCTTTTGGTAGCAATGAGAAGTGATTAAACCCATTCAATTCATCATTATTATAACCGAGCAAATTACAAAAGCTTTTATTTGTGCGAATAATGATCCCATCCTTATTCATTAAACACAATCCAATAGACGAATCGAATAATACTTCCGACAAGGATGCATCATTAATATCTCTGATTTGATCAGCCATTAGCTATTCAATTCATTTAACATGCCATCTTCTACTTTAAAATATTTGATCAAAGAAACACATCCATTAATATACCAACTTCTATTTAACCACTAAATTGATTATTCGACCAGGAACAAAGATTTCTTTAATTAAATTACCTTCAGCTAAGTATTTCTGAATTTTTTTATCTGATTTTGCCAGCGCTAAAACATAATCTTTGTCTTTTGCTCTTTCAGTTGGAACATAAATATCTGCCCTCATTTTCCCATTAACTTGAACCGGGTACATAATTTCATCTTCTTTTAGAAATTTCTCATCAAATGTAGGCCAATCTTCGTAGCCCATAGAACCCGAAAACCCCAAACGACTCCATAGCTCCTCAGCAATATGCGGAGCAAATGGATTCAACACCAGTATATAATCTTGTGCTACTGATTTTGGGATTTCATTCCATTGTGTGGCATCGTTCACAAAAATCATTAATGCTGATATTGCCGTATTAAAGCGAAGAGCTTCTAAATCTTCCGTTACTTTTTTTATTGCTGTATGTAATGCTTTTAATTGATTCTTAGAAGGTTCTGTATCGGCGATTTTCAATTCTCCACTTTCTTCATGAACAAATAATCGCCATGTTCGTTTAAGAAACCGATTAACGCCATCAACACCTTTGGTGCTCCAGGGTTTAACTTGTTCTAATGGTCCCATAAACATTTCGTATAAACGCAATGAGTCAGCACCAAACTGCTCAATTACGTTATCCGGATTTATCACGTTTCCACGGCTTTTACTCATTTTATGTGCGCGGGCATCTATTTTAATGTTTGTACCCTTTTTATAGAATGCATCTCCCTTTTTCTCAACTTCGGCTTCCGACAATTTTGAGCCATCAGCAGTTGTAAACTCCATTTCACCAAGAATCATCCCTTGATTTACCAGTTTCTCAAAAGGTTCTTTTGTAGATACCACTCCCAAATCAAATAATACTTTGTGCCAGAAACGAGCATATAATAAATGAAGAACGGCATGTTCAGCACCACCAACATATAAATCTACCGGCATCCAATATTTTTCGTATTCGGGATCAACGGGTCCACCATCCCAATCAGGTGAAATGTAACGCAAATAGTACCAGCAAGAACCTGCCCATTGTGGCATCGTGTTAGTTTCGCGAATGGCTGCTTTTCCGGTTTCCGGATCAGAAGTATTCAACCATTCGATTGCATTTGCTAACGGAGGCTCCCCATCTCCTGTAGGTTGATATTTTTCGACTTCCGGTAGTTCAAGTGGTAATTGATCGTAACTAATTGCCTTCGCTTCACCATCAACATGAATGATTGGAAATGGTTCACCCCAATATCGTTGTCTGGAAAACAACCAATCGCGTAGTTTATAATTAACCGCTTTATTACCAGCTTTTTTTTCTTCTAACCACTTAATAATTTTGTTCTTGGCATCATTAATATGCAGACCATTCAAAAAATCGCTGTTTATCGCTACACCTTGACCCGTGAACGCTTTTCCGTCAAATCCATCTTCAGGCTGTACCGTACGAATGATTGGTAAGTAAAATTTTTCTGCAAATTCACAATCCCTTTCATCCTGTCCTGGCACTGCCATTATAGCTCCGGTTCCATAGCTTACCAGCACATAATCTGCAATCCATATCGGAATCTCATTTCCATTAGCCGGGTTAATAGCTGTAGCACCCGTAAATACGCCCGTCTTTTCTTTGTTCAACTCCTGTCGATCTAAATCGGATTTCTTGGCTGCTTCTTCTTGATAGGATTGAACCACAGCTCTCTGATCTTTTGTAGTGATTTTTGATACCAATGGATGTTCCGGCGAAAGCACCATGTAGGTTGCTCCAAAAATGGTATCGGGGCGCGTTGTGTACACTCTAAGCTTTTCATCATAGCCGGAAATCTGAAAATCAATTTCCGCCCCTACCGATTTCCCGATCCAATTTCTTTGCATGTCTTTCAACGATTCCGGCCAGTCCAAATCATCCAAATCGTTTAGCAACCGTTCGGCGTAAGCAGTTATTTTCAAAACCCATTGACGCATTGGTTTTCTAATAACCGGAAATCCGCCTACTTCACTTTTTCCGTCGATCACTTCCTCATTCGCCAAGACGGTACCCAATTCTGAACACCAATTCACTGCCACTTCATCTTCGTACGCCAAGCCTTTTTCAAATAACTTCAGAAAAATCCATTGTGTCCATTTGAAATAATTTGGATCGGTTGTATTAACCTCACGATCCCAATCGTAGCTAAAACCAATAGCTTGTAATTGTTCACGAAATCGATTGATATTCTTTTCTGTCGTAGTTTTTGGATGGGTTCCGGTTTTCACCGCGTATTGCTCGGCAGGTAAACCAAATGCATCCCAGCCAATAGGATGAAGCACATTAAATCCGTTCATTCGCTTATACCGAGCTATAATATCCGTGGCGGTGTACCCTTCCGGATGTCCAACATGTAACCCAGATCCACTAGGATAGGGAAACATATCAAGCACATAAAACTTAGGTTTAGAAGTGTCCGTCGGTGTTTTAAAAGTCTTGTTTTCGAGCCAGTATTTTTGCCATTTCGGCTCGATCTCAGCGGGGTTATAAGCGTGCATTTAGCGGGAAATTTCAGATTTATTGAAGGTGCAAAACTAAGGATTCCTCTACTCAGATGTGTTCAAGAAATCAAATAACACCTACGCCCATCAGGTTCTTTCGTCTGGAAGAAATTCCATCTCCATAATTAAATTTTATGAATAAAATATGAATCATAAATAAATAGTTAGATCATATAATTCTGTTTTTATTTGCCCAAAAAAAGATATATTCCCCAACAAATCTACTATTCCAAACATGTTTCGAATGTGGAATTTAAAAAAACTATTCTTTCCTGTCCTTCTGTTAATTCTTTCTTTTAATGCTTCCGTTCTAGCTCAGTCCAACCTAGAAGAAGCAATTGACAGCACAAAGTTTGGTACCGTCTTTTTCGATCTTAATGTAGACTCCGCCTTACTCATCGTTAATAATCAAGTTGTTGAGGCAGGGTTTGTTGAGAATGGAGATTCCCTCCAAATAAAAATAGGACTCATTTCTATCAAGCTATCCGTACTGCATGATTTTTTATTCGAAAAACAATTCTATTTAGAAGAAGACAGCACGGAAATACTCACCCACAACTTTCAGTTTTTATCGCTCACCAAGGAGTTGCTGAATAATAATTTTGCAGCAAGAATACTATTTAATTCAAATGCGTTGCTTATCACAGATGAGGGTTCTGAATTAATACTAAATGATCAAAATAAAGGTACAAGTTTCTCTTTTCTGGATACAAAAACAGGCGAAAACATATTGGTTTCTTCCATTATTGCCGGTAAGAAGTATACGTTTGACTCAAAAAAAACAAAATTTCGAAATTCTGATTATAGATTCACCATTGTTGAAAATTATGTAAAACCGGATTTCAACAAAGCCAGAATGCTAGCTTTTTTTCCAGGATCAAGCCAAGCATATAAAAACCAAGAAATAAAAAGTACACTAATTCGAATTGGAATAGGAATAGCGATAGGATCGGTATCTACTCATGAGTTGATTTATAGAAAAAGGAAACGAGATTTTGAGGATATTCTCCCAAAATATCAAACAAGTGTAAATTTAAATGAGGCTACCAAACTTGGAAATGATTTAGAAGACGTCCATACTAAGATGGAAAGGAATGTAAACATCAGAAACCTATCGCTATTAACAGCCCTATCTTTGTATAGCTACAGTATTATTGATGGTTTTATTAGCAAACCACGTTATGGCTACCGGGAGGTAAAACCTATTGAGTTTTATTTAAGCTCAGATGAATTGAATCAACTAAGTGGCACTTTAAATTTCAATTTTTGATGAAAACTCTATTAATCTTACTTGCTTGCTCTATTCCTTTTTATGGATGTGTTTCTGCTCCAGATTTTGAACGTGATAACGTAAATGATAGAAATGCCGGAATACCTCGCATTTTAGATTTAAGATATACAGTAGATAATGCTGGGTTGATTATGAATTGGAGAGATGGCTCCATTCAAAACGATCTTTTCATTGTTGAACAAATCATTTACGATTATTCGGGTGGCGCTGTTGATAGTTTAGTTAAGACTAGTGAACTGGAAGCAGATCAGACCTTCTTTTTCGATCCATCTAAAGAATTCGGATATCCTTATACCATTTTAATTAAGTCGAGAATTCTTAACGGAACCAAAATTCAAGCCGAAGAAATTGACACCTTAAACATCGAGTTCAGCAAGCTTACGTATCGTTCTAAATCTCAATCGGAAGATACCTTTTATATAAATTGGCAAAATATCCCAAATATTTATTACGCTGATTCTGTGATGGTAGAAAAATTTGAGGATAGCAACTGGCAAATAATTGATTTTATCGCACCAAGGGCACAATCTTTTGAATATCCTGTTTCTCAACTTACCGGGGGTGATAGATTTAGAATCAGTGCTACGGTATTAAACTATAATAACCGACTAAGCAGAACCTCTAGTTTTGAGGTGGAGGTTGATTAAATAACCCCGGCCCCATCCGGTTTCCACCACAAATTTGGTGTCTGTGCCTGACTTAAAAATTCTGTCTCAAATCCATCAATTTTCTGCCCTGCCGTGTAAACCGTTTGTACAGAACTCCCATATTTCTCTTTCAATTCTATCAGTTTTGACTCATCCCCTTCTACCCAATGCAAAGTGAAATCTAATTCCGGAAAATCTTCACTTTCCTGAATCAGAAAATGATCTAGCCAAGCTTGTTCACGTTCGATTGATTTGTTGTAGGCGAATTGATATTGTAGCGCCGGAGTTGGTTGCTTTAATTGTGGATTTTTTAACCAGAATGCTTCTATATAATCCTGAAAATGACATTTGAGTTTGTTAAAACGAATTGGTGACACAACCACAGCCACTGATCTGCATCCGCGACCACCATATCTGAAAATAGCCTCTACTAAATCAGTCACTACTTCCGGCTCTTCGCTAGTGATGTACGCCATTGAGAATTTAGCCGTACGAGTAACCAGCTCGACACGCTCGCTGATTGCTTTAGATTTTCTCAGTTCGTCTTTCACTGGTTCAACGGATTGTTCAGATCCTGCAAAGAGAACTTTATCTGCTTCAAGTCCTTCAAAAGAGTCCAATTCTGTTGAGTAATTGATCTCGTTTTCTAGCCCTGCCTCCTTTAGTGTTGCTAGAAAAGTTGCTAGCATATATGGATCTTTGCTTGATAGTTTTCCCGAATATTCAGCACCGGATAGGATCGTGCCCAACGCATCTTGAAATCCTACCAATGGTAAATTTCCTGCATGCAAACACAGAACCTTCTTCCCTTTCTGATTTTGATCTTCATCCAAATCAGCACGACTCGCCCACTCAGAAATCTGACCTGAATCTACTTTATCTTTTAGCGCTAGAATCGCAAACTTGATATCCTCAAAAGAAAACAACCCTTCAGCAACCGTTCTATCAATGGCTTCTTTTAGCTGGATATTATCTGATCTAAACCAATTTCTAGTGGCTTGTTCAATGAGATGTATGTGGGCTTTCATTGTCATTCGAAAATATGTTCAATTATTATTTCTTCTATTCTCGATATTTCTTTCATCTGCATAATCACCAAATGTATATAACCCCAATTTTTGATTCAAAAAATTGAATTTTGGATTTGTTGTTGCAATAAGGTCATTTTTCTTTGCTCTTCTCCATTTTTTTATCTGCTTTTCTCTAAGTATTGCCTCATCAACATATTGATATTCTTCAAAGTACACTAGATTGTAACAATGATACTTTCCTGCAAATGTTTTGATTTACCGGCATTTAAGGCATGTTCAAGGATTCGCGAAGGAATATCATTAGTCATTCCTACATATATAGTGCTCTTAGTTTGATTAGATGTTATGTAAACAAAGTATGACATAATATAACTTACCTAATTGTCATCTCGAACGAAGAGAGATATCTAAAGACCTATCTATAAACATCACTTTTAGATTTCTCTTTCGCATTCGCTCTCTCGAAATGACAAACAATTTCTTCGTGTCCAAGTAATTATTTGTTTAAGAACTTTGTCATCTCGAACGAAGAGAGA
>Ga0316205_10002526_pt1 | contig 18894 bp, 16 predicted proteins | sample 3monthpyrite_MG_FD_204941 | JGI IMG/M metagenome (GOLD analysis project Ga0316205, IMG submission 204941) | Microbial mat bacterial communities from mineral coupon in-situ incubated in ocean water Damariscotta River, Maine, United States -... | ecosystem: Environmental > Aquatic > Marine >... | reverse complement strand
CATGGCATCATTTTACGTATCAGACCTGCAAAATCAGCCCGAGCTTATCAAACGGTATGGAGTGAGCAAGGTTCGCCGCTAATGGCTGGTTCATCTGAATTAAGTTCGAAGATACAAACTTTACTCAATGATCGAATCTCTGGTGCGTGTAAGGTTCAGCTCGCTATGCGTTATGGCAATCCATCGATTAAAGACGGTTTAGAGAAACTTCAGGCAGAAGGGGCAGAACGAATAATGGTGTTGCCTTTGTATCCTCAATATTCAGGAGCGACAACCGGCTCAGTGGCAGATGCGGTGTTTTCAAATTTATCAAAATGGAGATGGGTACCTGAATTAAGAATGCTTGGCGCTTATCACGATGACCCTAATTACATATCAGCCTTGGCTCAGTCGATTGATGCACATTGGCAAGCAAATGACCATTTAACAAATGAAAAGTTGGATAAGGGTCATAAATTATTTATTTCATTTCACGGTATGCCTAAAGCGACCTTGCTTGCAGGTGATCCTTATTTTTGTCACTGCCATAAAACCGCAAGATTGATAGCGGCCAAATTGAATTTACATGAAGACCAGTGGGAAATGGCGTTTCAATCTCGATTTGGAAAAGCTGAATGGTTACAGCCTTACGCCGCTAAACGATTTGTTGAGCTGCCAGAAGAGGGCGTAAAAAATATTACTGTAGTGTGTCCTGGGTTTTCTATCGACTGCCTAGAAACTCTGGAAGAAATTGCAATAGAAGGGCGTGAAGAATTTATCGCAGCAGGAGGGCAGTCTTTTGATTATGTACCCTCTTTAAATTCATCGGCTCAGCATGTTGAGTTCATGGTTAATAGAATTATTGAGAACGCATCGGCATGGCCTGAATTACAAGAGGTAGATACTACAGTTAAGAATAGTCAATTAACCCTCAGTAAAGACTTAGCGTTAGCAGCAGGAGGTGTTTGAGATGAGTTCAACTAATACTACTAAGGAATCAATGATGAGTGAAAATAATGATGATAAATCTTCACGACCATTACTCGGTGTAAGTGCTTGCTTAATGGGTAAACAGGTTCGCTTTGATGGTGGGCATAAGAAAAATAATTTCATTTTATCTTCCCTATCTAATGAGATGGATTTCGAGTCTGTTTGTCCTGAAGTAGAAGCCGGTTTTGGAATTCCAAGGTCTACTATGCAGTTACGTCAAAAGGGTGAAGAGATTCGTTTGGTGTTTAGTAAAGATCCAGAGAATGATGTTACTGATCAACTTGTTGATTACTCTGAAGAACGAATTAAACGCCTAGCGCATCTAGATGGTTTTATATTTAAAAAAGATTCCCCTAGCTGCGGTGCATTCAGAGTGCCTGTCGTAATAAATAAAGAAGGTTTTAGAAAAAAAGAAGGTGTAGGCCTTTTTGCGAAAATAATGATGGATAGTTATCCACTTATGCCGGTTGAGGAAGAGGGTAGATTAAATGATGCCGCTCTTTGTGAAAACTTTTTTGAACGTGTATATGCCTATAATCGATGGAAAAAAGTCGATCAAGAAAATAGTAGTGTACAAGAATTAATTGAATTTCATTCAACTCATAAACTAATGCTTATGGCACGAGGAAGTCATTTTTATCAGGAATTGGGACGTATGGTAGCAGGAACCACAGCAAAAGATCTAAAACAGAGACGCAATGAATATATACAAAGATTTATGGAAGTAATGAAAGTTACAACACGCCGTGGTCGTCAGGTTAATGTGCTTCAACACATTATGGGGTATTTAAAAAGCTCAATAAGTTCAGAAGATAAACAAGAATTGTTATCTGTGTTTGAATCTTATAGACGAAGTCAAATACCATTAATAACACCGGTAACTTTACTACGTCATCATTTGCGAGTGCATCCGCAAAAGTATATTTCAAAACAGTATTATCTTGTTCCTTTTCCTGAGACATTGGCGTTAAGGTCATTGTGAATGGTTGTGTTATAGAGAAAGTAAACGTTGTAATACATAAAGTTATTCATTGATAACTACAAAGTACAACTAAGTTTTGAAAAAAATAATGTTGAGGTAAATGAAATGGCAAACTCGAACCTAGCAGTTGATTTAACAGAATCAGGATACGTACCAGATATTATTCTCCGTCGTGGTATTCGGCTTTTACTTAAACAAAGGCTTAAGGAAATATCAGCTGACAATAATGAGCTGGGATCAGTGCTACATCATGATTTTGTCGAGCATATGAAATTATCAGCGGTTGCTTTGTTACCAGAAAAAGCAAATGAACAACATTATGAAGTGCCGGCTGAGTTTTATGATCTGGTGTTGGGTAGTTACAAAAAATACAGTAGTTGTTACTGGGATGAGTCAACCAATAATTTATCTGATGCGGAGAAACTAGCATTGGAAAAAACCTGTGAGCATGCGGATTTAAGAAATGATATTGATATTCTTGAACTTGGTTGTGGTTGGGGTTCATTAACTTTGTTCATGGCAGCTAAATTCCCAGAGTCACACATTACTGCTGTATCAAATTCAAATTCACAGCGTCAGTATATTCTAGAAAAGGCTACTCATCAGGGAATTGAAAATATTGAAATCATTACTTGTGATATGAATGACTTTGTTGCTGAAAAGCAATTCGATCGTATAGTATCTGTAGAAATGATGGAACATATGCGCAACTATGAAATCTTGTACCAAAGAATATCAACTTGGTTAAAAAATGATGGAAAACTTTTCAAACATATCTTTGTTCATAGGACCACACCATACCCGTTTGAAGTAAAAGATGACTCGGACTGGATGAGTGAATATTTCTTTAGTGGAGGTATGATGCCAAGCGATGATCTTCCTCTTTGGTTTCAGAATGACTTAAAAATTGAAAATAGATGGCGTTGGTCTGGCGAACATTATGAAAAAACTTCAAATGCATGGCTTGAAAATATGGATCATAACAGACAACAAATAATGATGATTCTGGCCAAGATATACGGTGTTGATAATGCAGGTAAATGGTGGAACAGGTGGCGAATGTTTTTTATGGCTTGCGCTGAACTTTTTGGGTATAAAAATGGCCAGGAATGGTTTGTGAGTCATTATTTGTTTTCAAAAAAATAACTATGAAAATTATGCATAATAAACTGGTAAATTTTGCATTCTATCAGACTGGCTGGCTGCTCTGTGTATTTGGCGCAGTGCATGGCTTTGTTATTTTATCGATCTTGTTTGCTCTTTTTTTTATAGCGATGCATATACGATGTAGTAGTCGAAAGTTAAATGAAGTGTTCTATGTCATGACTGTCATGATATGTGGTTATGTTATTGATAGTTTATTAGTGATGATTGGTCTGTTTAGTTATGAAGCGATGGGTGTGGATTATCTGGCACCGATATGGATTGCTGCACTATGGGCAATGTTCTCAGTTACGATTGGCAGTTCAATGGCATGGATGACAGATAAATATATAACAGCTTCTGTGCTAGGTGGCATATTTGGCCCGTTAGCTTATTACGCGGCTGAGAAGATTGGTGCGGTCTATATCCTTACAAGTCATTCATTGCTTACGCAGGCAATGGTCTGGGCTGTTGTGATGCCACTACTGTTCTTCAGTCATAAAAAAGTATATGAAAATCTGTTTTTGATAAGACAGGAAAAAATATTATGAACATAGATTGGTATGTAACAGCATTGTTATACGCAGGAATATTGTCTTTTTTCACATGGGTCGTCAGCCTTGTTAAAAAAGATGTCAGTATTGTTGATTCTGTTTGGTCACTTATGATGCTGGTGATGGTAAGTGTATATTTTTATAACGCAGAAACAGGTTTCAGGGAGATATTAATTTATCTACTGATGTTGATGTGGGCGCTGAGGCTGGCTGCTCATATAACACTTCGTAGCTGGGGGGAGTCTGAGGATCGTCGTTATCAAGAGATAAGAAATAAATATTCACCAAATTTTGAAATAAAAAGCTTATTTTATATTTTTGTTTTTCAGTTGCTGCTTGCGTCAGTGATTACATTGCCGATGGGTTTTGTGCTTGAATCCGAACAGCCATTGAGTTGGTTTGATGTAATTGCAGTCATACTCATAGCCTCAGGATTTGTATTCGAGAGTATTGCCGACTACCAGCTTTATCAGTTTAAGAAAGATAAAAACAATCAAGGTAAAGTCATGAGGCAGGGGCTGTGGGCATATTCAAGACATCCAAACTATTTTGGAGAAACTGTCGTCTGGTGGGGCGTTTACTCTCTGGTTATGACCACTGGTCCCTGGTATCTACTGATATCACCGTTGCTTATGACATATTTGTTGCTGAAGTTTTCAGGTGTTGGATTGATGGAAGAAGGTATAGAAGAGCGCCGTCCTGAATATATTGAATATCGGTTAACAACCAATGCTTTCATCCCTGGTCCGAGAAAGCAGATTAATAATGCTGGTAATGTGTGATGAAAAATAACCTATTAATACTGCTCAGCGCCATGGTGATATCGTTTACAGCAGATGCTAAAGATCAGCAATGGGATTTTGATGTGTTGTTGGGTGATAGCAAAATCGGAGAGCATTCTTTTGTAGTTACAAATACTGATGGTCAGCAATCAGTGTCTATCAATGCCAGCTTTAAAGTCGAGCTGTTGTTTATGACTGTCTATCAATATCAGCATAAAAACACTGAAAAGTGGAAGAGTGGATGTGTTAACGAGCTGATTTCAAAAACGAATGATGACGGTAAAGAATACAGCGTATATGTGAAGCAGAATAATAATCTATCGATTAGCGTTAATGGTGAAGCAAAGCAGGAAACAATTTCTTGTATTCGTTCCTTTTCTTACTGGGATAAAAAAATAACGACATCAAACCAGCTGATTAACTCACAAACTGGTGAAATTGTACCAGTTGCTTTTAGGCTTGTTGGTAATGAATCATATGAAGTTAAAGGCGAGAGCTTGTTAAGTAAGCGATACGAAATGAAAACAGATAAATTTACGATGCAGCTCTGGTATTCAGCATCAGATGACTGGCTTGGTCTTAGTTCTGTGACAGAAGACGGTCACGAATTACGTTATATATTGAGATGAAATGATGAAGATTTTTATACCTATATTTAGTTTTGTAATTTTACTGATGACTGGTTGCACTCAATATAAGCCAATAAAAACAGTTGAAAATGTCGATTTAAATCGCTTTATGGGTAAGTGGTATGTGATTGCAAATATCCCTACTTTTATTGAAACAGAGGCCTATAACGCAATAGAAACCTATGAAATTAGAGAAGATGCTCGTATACAAACAACATTTGAATTTAATAAAGGTAGTTTTGATGGGGAAAAGATCAAGTACTCTCCTGTAGGTCGTGTTCTTGACGATACAAATGCCATCTGGGGTATGCAATTTATCTGGCCGTTTGAGGCCGACTATCGAATTATTTATCTGGATAAAAATTACGAAAATACTGTGATAGGACGAATTAAAAGAGATTATGTCTGGCTGATGTCACGTAATTCTCAGGTAGATGAAAAAACCTATCAGGAGATTGTTGAATCAATCAAGTTACAGGGCTATGACGTTAATCAATTACAACGCGTACCACAAAGCAAGAGATGATTTTTATATGTCACAACTTATGAAAACATACGGTGTAATATCTGGTCAGCTCAAAAGTATTCTATTGTGGTTAGATACTTCATCTGTTGATAGTGAAAAACTGATTCAGGCAAAACTTAAAGAGATAGATTGGCTGAGAGCTGTTCCATTTATTCTTATGCATCTGGCATGTTTTTTGGTGTTTTATGTTGGTTTTAGCTATTTTGCATTTTTGACGGCAGTTGCGTTCTATTTTATAAGAATGTTCGCCATAACAGGGTTTTACCATCGATACTTTTCTCATCGTGCATTTCGTACTAGCCGATCAATGCAATTTGTTTTTGCATTAATGGGGGCAACGGCTGTACAACGTGGGCCATTATGGTGGGCTTCACATCACCGTATTCATCATGCAACTGCTGATAAAGAAAATGATCAACATTCACCACGAACACACGGTTTTCTCTGGAGTCATACAGGCTGGTTTTTATCGAAGCGTAATTTTGTCACGCATACAGAACGAGTCACTGATTTTGAGAAATTTCCTGAACTTAAATTTCTTGATCGTTTTGATGTGTTAGTACCTGTGCTTATGACTGTAATTATTTATTTCACAGGCGAATGGTTATCAGTTAGTAATCCTCAATTAGATACCAATGGTTTGCAGATGTTGGTCTGGGTGTTTTTTATATCTACTGTTTTTTTGTATCACGGCACCTTCACCATAAATTCACTTGCACATCAGTTCGGGCGTAAAGTTTTCAAGTCAAAAGATGATAGTCGTAATAATTTTTGGCTTGCATTAATTACAATGGGAGAAGGCTGGCATAACAATCATCATTTTTATCCGGGTTCTGCCAGACAGGGCTTCATGTGGTGGGAAATAGATATGACTTACTATGGCCTGTTGTTATTAGAAAAAACCGGTCTGATCTGGGATCTTAAAAAAGTACCCGCTTTTGTTTATGAAAAAAGGAACGTCTTATGAAGATTGCCATCATAGGCACCGGTATCGCCGGTAATGTCGCAGCCTATCATTTATCTAAGCAACATGATGTAACGATGTTTGAGGCAAATGATTATATAGGAGGTCATACGCATACTCATGATGTGTCTTATAAGGGCGATGAGTATTCGATAGACACGGGTTTTATTGTTTTTAATTATAAAACTTATCCTAATTTTATAAAATTACTCGATGAATTAGGTGTAGAGGTGCAGCCTTCATCAATGAGTTTTAGTGTTAAATGTGAAAAGACAGGGCTTGAATATAACGGTACTACGTTAAACAGCTTGTTCGCACAGCGATCAAACTTTTTCAGACCATCTTTTTATAGAATGATTAAAGATATATTACGTTTTAATAAAGAGGCGCTAGAAGTACTTGAAGCAAAAGACGAATCAATGAGTCTTGGAGAATTGTTGTATAAGAACAGATACTCAAAAGAATTTATTGATCATTATATTATTCCAATGGGGGCCGCTATCTGGTCTTCAGATCCATTGTTGATGCATCAGTTTCCGGCACATTATTTTATTCAGTTTTTCCATAATCATGGCATGTTAAATGTTAATGATCGACCTGAATGGTATGTCATTAAAGGTGGTTCTCGAGAATATGTGAAAAAACTTACTGCTGCTTTTAAAGATAATATTAGGTTATCGACGCCGGTAAAAAGAATCACCCGTAAAACTGACCATGTAGTCATTGAGTCAGATAAATACGGTAGTGAGATTTATGACTATGTATTTATAGCATCTCACAGTGATCAGGCTCTAAATATGCTGTCTGATGCAAGCGCACTTGAAAAACAGGTGCTGGGCTCTATTCCTTACCAAAAAAACGAAGCGGTATTGCACACCGATCAGAGTTTATTACCAAAACGAAAACTGGCATGGGCATCGTGGAATTATCATCTTCTAAAAAAAGAACAGGAGAGCATTGCACTGACGTATAACATGAATATTCTTCAGGGTATTAAATCGCCTGATCCCTTCTGTGTGACCTTAAATTACAGTCACGAGATTAATCCTGATCATGTTATTAAAACAATACAGTATGACCACCCGATGTTCACGCCGGCTGGCGTTAGTGCACAGCAACGGCAGCAGGATATTAATGGTATTAATAGAACCTTTTACTGTGGTGCATATTGGCGCTTTGGCTTTCATGAAGATGGAGTAGTAAGTGCGTTGAACGCGTTAGAAGACTTTGAGGGTATGGTGAGTCATGAAAAGCTGCATTTACGTCGGGCAAGTTAGGCATCGCCGGTTAAGTCCGGTGAAGCATGCTTTTCAATATCCTTTGTTCATGATGTTTCTTGATCTTGATGAGCTGCCAGATATATTTCAGAAATATTGGTTCTGGTCGTATCAGAAGAAAAACATCGCCTCGTTTCAGACTAAGGATTATATGGGTAATAAGAGTGTTGATCTGAGTGACGATGTACGTGATTTAGTGAAACAAAAAACAGGTGAATTACCAACTGGACCAGTCAGGCTGCTGACTCATATGAAATATTTTGGTCATGTTTTTAATCCAGTGAGTTTTTATTATTGTTATGAATCCGATGGTCAGACATTACACAGCATTGTCGCTGAAATTACCAATACTCCCTGGAATGAGGCATATAGTTATGTGTTAAAAGTAAATTCTGAAGTAAATACCATGTATCGGTTTGAATTTGGAAAAAACTTTCATGTTTCACCTTTTAATAAGATGCAACAAGACTACGACTGGCGCCTTAAGTTACCCACTGAAAATCTAAATGTGCATATGAATGTTATTGAAGATGAAATAAAGGTGTTTGATGCCACTATGAGGCTTAAAAAACAAAGTATTAATTCAAAAAATTTGGCACTTTGTCTGCTTAGGTTTCCACTAATGACAGTTAAAATTGTTTTTAATATTTATTATCAGGCTTTTAAGCTCTGGATAAAAAGATCACCTGTATATGATCACCCTAACAAAAAGCCAGGAAAGGAGGCGCCTGAACAGGCGAATTAATAATGAGTATATCCATCATTCCATCTGAATCTATCCGTGAAAAAAACGAATCCTGGCTTGATAAACTGGTCCGTACCGGTGTTATTAATCGTCTTAGAAAAATAAATGTCGGTCGGCTAATTCTTCTTGAAAAGAATGAAAGAATGGTCTTTGGAGAAGAACTGTCGGAAGGTTGTATCGAAGTTGTTATCAATGTTAGACATACTCGATTTTATTCATCAATAGCTTTTGGTGGCAGCGTTGGAGCAGGTGAATCGTATATGTATGGTGACTGGGAGTGTGATGATCTGACTTCGCTTGTACGATTACTATTAATAAATAGAGACGTTCTTGATGGTATGGATGGACACTTTGCTCGTCTGAAAACACCTTTCTTTAAGCTGTTTCATTGGCTTAATCGTAATACCCGTGAAGGCAGCAAAAAGAATATATCTGCACATTATGATCTTGGTAATGACTTTTTCAGTCTCTTTCTTGATAAGAATATGATGTATTCATCAGCAGTATATCCTGATAAAGACAGCACGCTGGAGCAGGCTGCTGATTATAAACTTGATCTTATTTGTTTGAAATTACAGCTGACTGAACAAGATCATGTAATTGAAATAGGTACAGGCTGGGGTGGCTTCGCCATACATGCAGCTAAACATTACGGTTGTAAAGTAATCACAACAACGATTTCTAATGAACAGTATCAGATGGCAAAACAGCGGATTGAGAATGAAGGATTATCTGACCAAATCACTGTTTTATTAAAAGACTATCGGGATCTTGAAGGTAAATATGACAAACTGGTATCAATTGAGATGATTGAGGCTATTGGCCATCATTATATTGATACCTATTTTAAAAAGTGTAGTGATTTATTAAAGCCTGATGGTCAGATGCTGATACAGGCGATTACCATTGCTGATCAGCGTTATGAGGAGGCTTTGAAGGAAGTTGATTTTATTAAACGTTATATTTTTCCCGGTTGTTTTATTCCGTCGATCACGGCAATGCAAAATGCACTGACCAAAAGTACCGATATGAAAATATCAAATCTCGAAGATATCGGACCACATTACGCAAAAACACTATATGACTGGCGGCAGGCTTTTTTTAAGCATATCGCTACTGTTAAAGAACAGGGGTATTCCGACGAGTTTATAAAAATGTGGGAATTTTATCTTTGTTATTGTGAAGGCGGTTTTGAAGAAAGAGTGATAGGCAATGTTCAACTGCTTTTAGCTAAACCAGATAACAGAGCTACAATCTGGGGTGCATCAGTCAGATTAAGCACCTGAGTAAATATAGAGTTAAAGAATACTGAGATAAAGTTAATATACTCACTGTTTTAGGCAATAAAGCTAATCGTGTAAGCCACTCAGCAGTAAGAGATTAGAGCTGGAACTTGATTGTATTGGTCTAGTTCATTTTTTAACCGGACTCATCAACATTATGTCGAGGACAGGATGGTGACAGCTTTTAGTTATATTCAGGCCGGTTAGATTTGTTAGGAAGCTTTTAGTGCCTGTATTTATGAAAAAACCATTAAAAACAAACGATTGTGTTAACGGCAAGTGCTCACATTAACAAATGGTATACAATTGAAGGATGGGTTGAGGCGGCTTTTTAATACGTTGCACCGACTATTTTTTTCGAAGTACCTTTAAGTTTTTAAAGAATATACTAATATATATCGAACGAGTATTATCACTGATCAAGGGCATAGGGGTGTGCCGGTGATATACACTTAATTATAACTATTTGAAGTGAGATTAAGAATGATAAAGAAAATGATGTCTGGCCTTGTACTGGTGACTGCTATGTCCTCTGCAGCCGTTTCTGTAGCACAGGAGCTTAAATTAGACCATAAAGGTGTTTCGATTAATGCTTCTCTAGAGATGGCTTCAGGTAAAACGTTCCGTGACCCGATTGTGGTGATGACGCACGGCACGCTAGCGCATAATAAGATGGAAATTATGAGTCAGCTTCAGGATCTATTTAAAGACAATGAAATCAGCACACTAAGCGTTAATCTGGGCCTGGGTATTAGCGATCGTAAAGGAATGTATGACTGCGCGACTACACACACGCACAAACATACCGATGCCGTTGATGAAATTGGCATCTGGGTAAACTGGTTAAAACACAAAGGTGCAAAAAATATTATCCTGCTTGGTCACTCTCGTGGTGGTAATCAGACGGCCTGGTATGCTGCCGAAAATAATGATGCTGTTATTAAGAAAGTCATCCTGATTGCGCCAGCGACCTGGAGTGAAACCTATGCCAAACAGAACTACAAAAATCGTTACAAAAAAGACCTCGATAGCGTTCTCTCTAAAGCAGAAACCATGGTTAAGCAGGGTGATGGTAAATCAGTGATGAAAAACACTGATCATATCTATTGCGAAAATACTTCAGTCACGGCTGAATCATTTGTCTCGTATAACAAACCTGATCAGCGTTTTAATACACCATCATTATTGTCGAGCATCAAAGTACCGGTATTAGTATTTGCCGGTAGCGAAGACAAGGTGGTTAAAAATCTTGCGAAAAAAGTGAAGCCTTTGGTGAAAAAAGGAAAAGTTGATCTAATGGTTGTTGAAGGTGCTGGTCACATGTTCCGCGATTTATATGCGGAAGATATGATGGATCAAATTGTTGAGTATCTGGCTAACTAGAAAAAATTAAGTAAAGAGTGGAGCGGGAAACGAGATTCGAACTCGCGACCCCAACCTTGGCAAGGTTGTGCTCTACCAGCTGAGCTATTCCCGCGAAAGGCCGTTATTATAGTTAAAACGAAGTGCCTGTCCAGTACTATCTTTTCTTTCTTTGAATTCAGATTGCATTACGATTTCAGTTTGAAATCGTACATGAATTTTTCAAAATTATCTTTTGATATGGGTCTACTGAAATAATAGCCCTGTACTTCATGACAGCCCTGGTCTTTAAGGAACTGATAGTGATATTCTTCTTCTGCGCCCTCTGCAATCAGGTGCATATTTAAACTGTGACCCATAGCAATAATAGCTTTTGCAATTTCACTGTTTTCGCCGTTTGATTTAATAGGGCGGATAAAGCTTTGATCAATTTTTAAGGTATCCAGCGGTAGTTTTTGTAGATAACTGAGCGAAGAATAGCCAGTACCAAAATCATCCATTGATGTTTTAATGCCCATCTCTCTGATTGTAGTAAGAGTCCTTACTGCATGATTGATATCAGTCATTGCGATACTTTCAGTAATTTCTATTTCCAGTAAAGATGGAGAGAGTCCTGTTTCTTCTAATGCGGATGTAATGTTATTAACTAACATTACATCCGAGAATTGTTTTGCAGATAAATTAACACCAACTCGGATATTACCAATACCGGTCTCTTGCAGGTGTTTAGAAAACTGGCAAGCTTGTATTAGAATTTCACGGCCCAGTTCGATAATGATATCTGTTTCTTCTGCAAGAGGAATGAAAGTATCAGGGAAAATCATATTACCATCTGGTTCTATCCATCTGGCGAGTGCTTCCATGCCTGTTATTGCAGAGGTTTTAGTATCAATCTGCGGCTGAAAAAAAGCAGAAAATTCTTTATTTAATAATGCTTTTCGCATTTTTCCTTCGAGGATAATTAATTCATTGGCCTGGTTATCCATATCTTTTTGATAAAACAAATATTTGCTTCCACCTTCAGTAATACAGCGTTTATGTGCGGTTGCTACATTATTCAGGAGGTCATATGAATTATCATCATAAGGATAAATAGTTACACCAATACTAAGGGTTGTATGATAATCGGCACCGTCTAAATAGAGTGGCTGCCTAAATAGCTGAATGAGTAAGGTACAAATAGCTTCAATCTGTTCGTTTAAATAAATATTGGAAATTAAAAATCCTAACGTTGTGCTGCCAATTCGACTGACGTCTTTAATTTCAGGAATATTTTTCAAAATTCGGCTGGATGATTCGACTAAAAACTTATTGATAAACTCATTACCTATGGCACCACCAATACTGTTTAATTTATCAAAAGAAACAAAAAGAACGCCAGTCAATGTTTCAGAGTTATCTGACTCATCAGAGTCAATTATTTTGTTGATATGGTGAGTCAGAAACTCTTTGTTAGGTAAAGATGTATCCGGATCATAGTACTGATGAAAGTAAATTTGTTCTTCTGCTTCGATTCTCTCAGTTATATCCTGAAAAGTACCTATTAGAATTTTCTCATTATTGAGTGTGGATAATTCAGCGTGAAGATTAAGGGTTAATTCCAGGCCTTGATTAGACGTAAATGAATGATCCAGCTTAAAGGAAACACCAGTCGATAAAGTTTTATTAATTTCTGACTGTATTTGTAAGGCTTCAATTTCTGTGACAGATTCTAGAAATTCATTCAACTTAAACTTGTTTTTAGTCTGACCAAGCAAAGACATAGCTTCTGTCGACAGTATTAATGTTTGATTGCCGGGGTTGTATTCCCAGTAGCCAATTTTGGCAATATTATGTGCTTTAGTAAGTTTTAATTTACTGGAATTGAGTTCATTAAACAGGTCCCTTGTTCTCAGTGCGTATCGAACACGTTGTGTTAGCAGTGGCCAGTTAAGAGGCTTTGTGATGAAATCAGTTCCGCCAGATCTAAATGCTTTATCAATCGATTCCATGTCATCGAGACCGGTTAACATCAGTATGGGGAGTCGATTGTAATCAGCAATGTTGCGAAGTGCTGCGCAGGTTTCATAACCATTTAGCCCTGGCATAATAACATCAAGTAATATCAGGTCAGGAAGTTGATCAATACATACTTCAATGGCTTCAGCTCCGCTTTCAGCGGTGGCTACCGTATAACCGGATTTCTCGAGAACTTTTTTAATAGTGATGCGTGAAATATTATCATCATCAACGATAAGAATATTTGCATTTTCATGTTGGTCTATGTGATTAAACTGCATCAGCTAAGAAGACCTTTTTCCGCTAAAGCATTTATTGAACTTTTAAATGTTTGTTCAATAGATGACAAAATTTGTTCATGGTCGATGTCATCATGATTTCTTAAACTGCTTTCAAATGCATGACACTTATTAGATAGTAGTTCCAGGCCAATATTTCCAGCTGAACCTTTCATTGAATGGATGATAGTACATAACTGATCATAGTCTTTATTTGATAATGCGGTATAGGCTGTTTCAAAGCTGCTGACAGATGATGTGTTAAATTCATCATAAATTTCAATTAAATCATCGCCAATGATTTCGGTTAAATCATTAATGACTGCGGTATTCAAAATGACTTCTTTATCGTTCATATAATTGATTTTAAGTTTTAATCCTGGTCCATTTTTTTAGTATATCGAGTAGTGCGTCTTTATTGACGGGCTTGCTTATATAATCACTCATTCCGACAGATATGCAACGTTCTTTGTCACCCTCCATTGCATTGGCTGTCATGGCAATAATAGGTAAATCACAATAAAGCTCTTCTGATCGAAGTTGTTTAGTGGCTTCAAATCCATCCATGACGGGCATTTGACAGTCCATCAGTATCAAAGAGTAATTATCATTGTTTAGTTCATTAATGGCATCTTTACCATTGTCAGAGATGTGATGAGAAAAACCTAAAAATGTTAACATTCTCGAAATCACTTTCTGGTTTACACTGTTGTCCTCGGCAACTAATATTTTAATATCACTAAATATATCGGTGTTAACGGGTTTTATCTTGGGTAGGTTGCCATCATTTACGTCACCGATTGTGGACATAATAGTATCTAACAGGAGTGATTTTTTAATAGGTTTATGAAGGCAGGCGGAAATGCCAGATTCTTTTGATTCTTTCTGGATGTTGGCATGGGTTAATGAAGTGAGCATTATTATTTTTAGTTTATCTAGATCAGTATCCTTCTGAATGGTTTGAGCAACTTCAATACCATTCATACCAGGCATCATCATATCAAGTAAAATCATATTGTAATGACTGTCGGGTTGTTTTATTTTTTCCAGACACTGAAACCCATCATCGACACTATCAAAAACTATATTCCAGGAACGTAACATAGATTCAAGAATCTGCTGGTTTGTTTTGTTGTCATCAACAATTAATACATTCATTCCAGAAAGAGTACTAAAGTCCCTTTCTCTTTCTGGCTTAAGTTTGGATATTCCTGAATCAATACTGAAAGAAAATGTACTGCCACTACCTTCTGAAGACTGAACTGACAGGTTGCCACCCATATGTTCTGATAGCTTTTTTGATATGGCAAGACCTAGCCCTGTACCGCCAAATTTTCTGGTGGTGGTACCATCTTCCTGTTTGAAGACCTCGAATATTTTTTTCTGTGCAGCTTCAGGTATACCAATGCCAGTATCTGAAACTTCAAATTTTATTCGGTTGCCGGAATCTGATTTTCTTTCGAGCTTAACGCTTATCAGTATTTCACCTTTCTGGGTAAATTTAATGGCATTATTGGTTAAATTAAAAAGTATCTGACGAAGGCGTGTCGGATCACTTTTAATCATGACAGGAACATTGGTTGAAATATGTGTTAGTAACTCCAGGTCTTTTTTATGTGCTGATTCAGCAAGTAAACTGGCAACATCACCAACCGTATCTTGTAAATTGAAATCTATGGACTCAAGTTCAATAGCACCGGCTTCAATTTTTGAAAAATCAAGAATGTCATTAAGAATAGTTAGCAGGGTTTCTGCAGAATTATGGGCGGTGATTACAAAATCTTTCTGATCTTTTTCCAGGCTGGTCTCATTTAAAAGTTGTAACATGCCAAGAACACCATTCATTGGTGTTCTGATCTCATGGCTCATATTGGCAAGGAATTCGCTCTTCGCTTTAGCAGCATCTTCAGTGATGATAAGAGCTTTTTCTAATTCTATCGTTCTCTCTTTTACAATGCTTTCCAGGTTTTCAGTCATATCTCTTAATTCTGATTCGGTTTTGTTTCTTGTTTCGATTTCAGAACGAAGAGAGCTGATAATAGGTTGACTGATGCCATAGGTAATGCTGGTTGCAATCAGGATAACAAAAAATGCAACAAAGGCAGTGTACGTCAATGCCTCAATAAAAGGTTCTCTTATTTCATCGATGTTAACTGAAGATAATATGGCTACATTAAGCTCAGGAATAAAGGCATAGGCGGATAAAACAAATTCTTTTGAAATTGGATGAGGCATTTTCACAATGCCGCTATTTCCATCCAGAGCTTTTACAAAGATCTGGGCGACATTTGTCTTTGTCGGTAGCTTATCCGGGAATATTTCATGTCGGGTATTTTCTTTAATCAAAAAGTTTATGTTTTGTCTTTCATCAATAAATTCGAACATGTAAAATTCATTGGTATCTATTTTTCTCTCAAATACTGAATGTGCTTTTTTAACCTGACTTATTGTCGCAGCTCTAGGCCCTCCATTGGGTGCATCTTTGCTGTGTACAGAATCAAATTGAGACACTGATCGAATAAGGTTTTTATATTCGAAAATTTTTTCACTTAGGTTTTTCTTCTCTGTATCAAAGGCTGTGTTGTAAAGTATGTCGATAGTCACACCAACACTGATAGTGACAGCTGTCATGATTGTTAAGACTAACAATATAATATTGTTATTGTGTTTGTTCTTTTTGTTAAGACTGGCAAGTAAGGTGGATGTGATAATAAGTAATGTTATGAGAGTAATGGTACCGATAAGAATGGTGTTATCAAAGTTATCAATTTCGACAACTTTATTTGGCACCATTGTATAAATGGCAGCTTCCATTCCTGTGTAGTGCATACCACAAACGGCGACACCCATAATTAAAGCAGCTATAACCATCAGCTGAGAATGGTATTTATGCTTGTTTGAATTTAAAAAATGAATGATCCAAAGTGCTGATATCGATGCGATGATGCCGATAAGAATTGAGATTGTAAACAACAGGCTATCGTAAGAAATACTGGCTGGCATGATCATCGCTTCCATGCCCATGTAATGCATTGCCGATATTCCCAGCCCCATAACAATGCCGCCAATCACAGCTCGCTTTTTTGTAAATTCATTCCAGCCTATGAGATACATGGCTAATGCAGAAGCAGTTAATGCAATGATGCCTGAAAAAACAGTAAGAGCAGGGTCATAACTCATGGGCATGCTCATTTCATAGGCAAGCATGCCTATGAAATGCATGGACCAGATGCCGCAGCCCATGGATGCAGATCCTGCTAATAACCATTTCCTTTTTGAGTGGCTATTAATTAAACGACCGGATATTGATAAAGCACCATAAGATGCATATGCCGCGATGACATAAGATAGAACGACAAGGTAATAGTTATACGAAATTTCCATAAATAACAGAACGCTACAAAGGCCTTTTTGTTGTTTTCGGTCTGTTAAAAGTATAGATAGGAATAGGAATTTTTCTATCTATTACGGGGATTTAGAGAAATTATTTAATATGAAGTTCATTTATTTGATGATCGGCATTGATATTGAGTGTGACATCCGACCTTTCAGGCATTTCTTTGAGCATGTGCTGTGTAATTCTTTCAAAATGCATAATAAAACGCTCAATTTCTAACCCGGACATGATTTTATTATTTTTATCAGAATCTGTTGTCTGCCTGAGTTTTTGTTCCTGTAAATTGCGCCACTGATAAGCCTTATTAAAGTCTGGTATTTTAAGCATAACGAGTTTATCAATCAGTGAAAATAAGCTCTGATAATCTGTGGCCAGCTGATGATTGACATAAGTACGCCAGATTCGTTTCTGATCTTCATCTTCTTCCAGGCTGTTTATCGCCGTCTGTAGTTGCGATTCCTGTTCAGGAATCGCGCCAACACACCAGCCTTCAAACAAAATAATATCGACCTGATGATCAATCTTAATCCAGTCATCTTTTTGCAGTCTGTCATCAATGGCTTTATTAAAAACCGGAATATCAACAGGCTGCCTTTCTTTTATCTGCTCCAGTACGAAGCAACCAAGCTCAACGTCATGTGTACCGGGAACACCACGCGTTGCCAGTAATGAATGCACTGATTCTGCCAGTTCCTGCCTCTGTGCATGCGTTTTATAAATATCATCAATCGATAGACTGATTACTTTTTTATCAAACGAATGTTCCAGTAGTGCAGAGAGAATTTTGCACAAGGTTGTTTTGCCTGAACCCTGTGAGCCATTAATTCCAATTACAAGTGGTGTCGACTGGTGTTGTTCTGCTGCCCAGCTTGCAAGTGGCAAATAATAGTTGTTAAGACTCTGATGTAGTGTTGCTTCGGCTGGTATTTGCTCGCTGATCAGAATTTGTTCAACCAGCTGCTGTAATTCGTCATCTGTTTTATTGGTCTGCATAGGTGAATAATAACAGTTCTAATTTGAAGGCTGAAATAAGCTTCCAAAGGTTCTCAAAATGTTCTACACTTTGTTCATAGAGAACATTATGAGAACTTATGGGGAAGCGCTATGTTAACAAGTGGGCAACATAAAACACTGGATTTTATTCGTCAATACATTGCCAGAGAAGGCTATGCACCGACATTAACGGAGATTGCATTTGGTCTGGGAGTGAGTTCCAAAGGTTCGGTTCACCGACAGGTGCAGGCGCTGGCGGAGTCAGGATACATAGAGCTGGTAGCCGGTCGTAAGCGTGGCATTCAGTTGACTGAAGAGTGGCGTGAAGCCGCGACCAGCATACCGTTAGTGGGTTGCATAGCGGCTGGTTTGCCAATCGAAGCCATTGCCGGGCAGGACAAACTGGATTTGTCTCCCATCATGGGTACGGACCGGTATGCACTGATCGTGAAAGGTGACTCGATGATGGATATCGGCATTCTGGATGGTGATACGGTCATTATCAAACCCAGTGATACTGCCAGAGATGGAGACGTGGTCGTGGCCCTGATTGATGAGAGTGAAGCCACATTAAAACGTCTGTATCACATTGATGGCGATATGCTGGAACTGATGCCAGAAAATCAAAATATGCAGCCAATGCGTTATGAGGCTGAGCGTGTTCGTATACAAGGAGTGTTGGCTGGTCAGTTACGTTTTTATCTGTAATGTCTGGTCGTTCATTCAAACCATGGCCAAGAGCAATAATACTGGTCGACATGAATGCTTTCTTTGCATCCGTCGAACAACTCGATCACCCGGAATGGCGTGGCCGACCGGTAGCCATTACTAATGGAAGAACCGGCACCTGCATTATCACCAGTTCATATGAAGCGCGTGCTTATGGTGTGAAAACCGGTATGCGTTTAAAGCAGGCGCGAAAAATTTGTCCGGGTTTGATTCAGTGCCCGGCTAATCCGGTACGTTATGCAGAAATTTCAACCGGCATTATGAAATCGCTGGAAGACATCAC
>Ga0316205_10002523_pt1 | contig 18900 bp, 16 predicted proteins | sample 3monthpyrite_MG_FD_204941 | JGI IMG/M metagenome (GOLD analysis project Ga0316205, IMG submission 204941) | Microbial mat bacterial communities from mineral coupon in-situ incubated in ocean water Damariscotta River, Maine, United States -... | ecosystem: Environmental > Aquatic > Marine >... | reverse complement strand
CAGAGCCGACGACTGATCTGCCTAGTGGGTTAATTGGATTTGTCATAACTTTCTCCGGGTGTAAGCACCTGATTTTTACTCTCTCGCAGTCTTTATCGGCCGACTATAAAATAACTTTAGCTAAAAATTGATATTAATTTATGCTTACAACACCGGCTTCTTTAATTATGCCTTCTACAATGCGTTTTGATGAGGAGTTTTTAACCTGAATTCTTTCTCCCCTAGCACCACTATTCAAGGCGGTTCCAGTCATTTTAACCGAATATCCTGTGTTTTCTGCAATGATAGATACAAGTTCGCCTCTTTTTACTAACGTGGGTGCTTTTACATAGTTGGCTTTAATAATACGGTTCTGTGGCAGGCGGCGTTTTAGCTGTTTTCCAATTAAGTTTTCTTTAGAAGTGAAGTAACCGTACTTAATACGACTCAAATCCTCTTCAACGGCGTGCAAGTCGTCATTTCTTATAATATGGCCTTTGGTTAAAGGGCTGGCTGTTTGAATTATTTTTCCATAAAGATTTATTTGCGCACTAATATAAACAGTCCAGGGGCTGGAGCTGTTACAACGTAAATGTACGGTTGTCTTGCCCGAAAACCCGCTTCCAGGCGCTAATGTAGAGGTTAGGGGAAGAGGGCATTGAGTTAGCTTGAGTCTTGAGTCTAATTGACTCATTTTGATATTGATTCTGGAAAACTGAGACTTATCGATGTTTGCGTCAAGAAACTGTCGGGCAGTATTGGAGACATCCTGATGGTTATGTAGACTTTGTTTGTCTGGGCTTGCTGTGGAGGGGGCTGCGTGTACTGAGAGGCTTGTAAATGCTAGATATATCAGAAATAAGCTATAAATAGTGTGTTTACTCAATTTTGCAGACCCGGTGTTCATGTCGAATTAACCTCGTTTAATAAATCTTCTATGTGTTCAAACAGTTGGTTGCTGTAACCGGCCATTTCCTGAATTTTTTGACACGCGGCATCTGTTTGACCCTGTAATGCTAAAGAAGCAATTTCTTTGCCAATTTCATGAACTCGAGCGTGTGGAGGCTCCATTTGTTTGAAAGCATCTATGTTACCGAAGTGTTGTTCGCCTTTACTGTAATACCATTGACCTAAACGGCATTGGGTGTGGTCTTTAAGTTCGTCATCAGGAATGACCTCGCCGCCCATTGCCATTGTGGCAAGACGAATCTTCCATGTAACATGATCTGCTTTTACTGTTTGTAATAAAATCTGGTCCTGATTTAAGCCAGCTAAATGATTGAACTGACGTAATATAGCCGCATTTAACTGTTTTGCATGATGTGAGATTTCGTCTACTTGCTGGTTTTCATGTTGTACTGCGAGTGTGATCTCATTTAGTTTTGAAGCCATTTCAGCAGATACGGCTTGCTGTTCATCTGCTGAGGCGGATATGGTCTGTACCTGTTCAGTTACGTCATTAACTACGGCGGTAACATCACCGAGCGCCATGGCGACTGTTTCAAGACTATCAAGACTTGTGGTCAAACGGTCCTGGCTAGATGTCATTGAGCTGCTGACTTCACCCATTAATGAATTCATGGTGTTAGTTACAGATTCAATTTCCACGGTTGCATTTTCAGTCTTAGATGCAAGCTGCTTAACCTCGTCAGCAACAACGGCAAAACCTCGACCGGCTTCTCCGGCACGGGCTGCTTCTATTGCAGCATTTAGAGCAAGTAAATTGGTTTGATTAGCGATATCACGTACAGTTGCAGTCAGGTTATTGATTTCATCAGTAAAACCGGCAAATTTTTGAACTTCACCAAACATGGATGACATGGCACTCTCTAGCTGGTCCATATCACCCATCATAGATGAAATAGCCATATTGCCTTCTTCGGTTTTACTATAACTTTCTATGGCTCTTTGTGCGGTAGATGTTGAAGATTGAGATATTTCAGAAGCAGTAGCTGCCATTTCTTCAGTTGCTGTCGCAACTGAAGAAATAGCATCATTAATATTGATTGCTTCTTTCTGTAATTGCATATTTTTGGTTAATATTTCATAGGTCTCAGAGAGACTGTCAACGCCTGCTGCTGCTGCATCTGCAGTTTTTTGGTTACGATCTTCGATGGTGGTAATAATGTCCGCAATGGCCGAAGTAGAGCCCGGGTTATCATCTTTTAATTGTTTTAGCCGTTTAACATCAGAATCTAATGCGGCTTTAAGTATCGGCAGTACAAGTTTTGTCAGAATAAATGGACTGGGCATGCTTCTCTCATTAGCTATTTATTATTTTTATATCAGTTTAGCGTTATTTACTAGCGCTTCACTCTATATAGACTAATATCTTAATTAAACCTACAAAATGTCTGAAAAAGTGAATCAGATGTTTTGAGTATAGATTAAAAAAATGAAACTATGTTTTAATTATTAAGCATTATTAATATTCATAGTAATTGTGTAATTTAAATGAATGATTAAAAAATCACTGTTTGGAGTCTTCAATGGCAGGTGTATTAGATAGTGTTGATAGTCGTACCCAGCTGGCTGGAACAAACCGACTCGAATTATTGCTTTTCAGGTTGCAGGGGAAACAACGATATGGGATTAATGTATTTAAAGTACAGGAGGTAATTCGTTGCCCCAAACTGACACATATGCCAAAAGCTAATCACAGAGTTGTTGGTGTTGCGCATTTAAGAAATCGCACTATACCGGTGATTGATTTAGGCTTAGCTATTAGTAATGAGCCCATCGAAGATAGAAAAAATAGTTTTGTTATTGTTACGGAATATAATCGCTTTATTCAAGGCTTTATGGTTGCTGGCGTAGATCGAATTACGAATATGGGCTGGAAAGAAATTTTACCCCCACCCAAAGGCAGCGGTGCAAGTAGCTATCTGACAGCGGTTACTCATGTTGATAATGAGATGATAGAAATTCTGGATGTAGAGCGGGTATTCGCAGATATTATGGGTGTTAATGAAGAAATATCTGATGGTGTGCTGGATGGTGCAACGGAATTCACGGATGAAAAACCTAAACATATTCTGGTTGTAGATGACTCGTCTGTTGCCCGTAATCAGATTAAAAGAGTGTTAGAAAAAGTGGGTATCGAAGTAACCATGGCAAATGACGGGCAGGAAGGATATGAAGCTCTGGAAAAAATGCTTGAAAATGGGCGGCCGTTAAGTGAAACAATTTCACTGGTTATATCAGATATAGAAATGCCAAGAATGGATGGTTACACTTTAACTACGAAAATACGTAAAGATCCGCGCATGGAAGGGCTTTATGTTATGTTGCATACATCGTTAAGTGGTGTGTTCAATAACAGTATGGTTGAAAAAGTAGGGGCAAATCATTTTGTGCCTAAATTCAAACCTAATGAGCTTGCACATTCAGTAATTAACGTTATTAATAACAAAGAGCCTTCAGACGGAATGGAAAATATATCTGATGCTTAATTTTCCTGTAGAATCTATAATTAAAATACAATAAATAGAAATGCCTCTGTAAAGAGGCGGATTAAACTTCATATGACAGCAAGCTTTTCTCCCGATGAATATAAAAACTTTCAGGTTTTTCTGGAAAAAGCATGTGGTATTGTTTTAGGAGCAAACAAACACTATCTGGTTTCCAGTCGCCTTAATCGGTTAATGACAGAGAGCAATATTCCGACTTTGCAGGGTTTGGTTGACGCGCTTAATAAATCGATAAATTCAGCATTACGTACGAAAGTTATTGAGGCAATGACCACAAATGAAACCCTCTGGTTTCGAGATACCTACCCATTTCAGGTGCTAAGTCAGACTATATTCGAAGACTATAAACAGCAGAATAAAAAATCCATTCGAATATGGTCAGCTGCGTGCTCTAGTGGGCAGGAACCTTATTCAATTAGTATGACAGTGGATGAGTATCTGAAGAAAACTCCGGGCTTTAAGGTTGATGTTATCGCAACTGACATATCTCAGGAGATATTAAATGCGGCAAAAATGGCAAAGTACGATGCTTTGGCTCTAGCCAGGGGTTTATCAGAAGAACGTAAGCGACAGTACTTTTCACCCGTGGGTGATCAATGGCAGGTAAATGCTAATATTCGTAGTCGGGTTAATTTTCGTGAAGTAAACCTGCTACAGAGTTATTCAGCTTTAGGAAAGTTTGATGCTATTTTCTGTCGAAACGTTTTAATCTATTTCTCTGCGGAATCAAAGAAAGATATTCTTAATCGTATGGCTGATGCGCTGAACCCAAGGGGCTTCTTAATGCTTGGCGCATCTGAGTCAATTACTCAATACTCCGATCGATTTGAAATGGTCAGGGCAAGTACGGGTGTTGTATATAGACTTAAATATACTTAATGATTACGTCATAAGTCAAAATCTTCAAGCCTGTTCATAGGCATTGCGTTTTTTAAGTAATTTTTAATGATCTTAGAGATGACTTTACGTTTCCTGTTTTTTTTCCGCCTGGCGGCAACACTTGCCGCTTAATCATAATATCAATTGCCTCCTTACCTCTAACTTACTGAAAAACTTATAAATTATAAACTGGCACTGCTCTTGCAATATCACCTGCAAGAGGAAATATTAATGCCAGTGAGTTTTGATAAAGTTTTTGGGGTACATGATGATGCGTTGTTGCTTTTTGAGCGACGTAATCAACTGTTATCTGAAAATATAGCTAATGCCGATACCCCCGGTTATAAGGCCCGCGATATAAATTTTGATCAGGTTTTACAAAATGCTCAAAATTCAAATTCACAAAGTGTGAGTGGCGCCCAGTTAAAAACGACTCACCAGGGGCACATTAATGTTCAGCAACAGCCTTACACAGGCGATATTCAGTACAGGCAGGTTGAGCAAAGTTCAGCAGATGGAAATACCGTTGATACACAGAAAGAAAAGGCAGCCTTCGCAGAAAACGCGGTTCGGTATCAAACTACCTTAAGTTTTCTTACGCGTAAAATTTCCGGCTTGAAAACAGCCTTTAGAGGTGAGTAGTGAGTGAATTAATTAATAAAAATACTTACTCCTTAACGAATATAGCAATGATTTTAGTTAGTAGTATTTGTATAAAAAATAGATCAGGAGTTATTCATGTCCGTTTTTAATGTTTTTGATGTTGCTGGTTCTGGCATGAGTGCTCAGATGTTGCGTTTAAATACGGTGGCATCGAATTTAGCGAATGCAGAAACTATTTCTGGTAATGAAGGTGATGTTTATCAGGCTCGTCATCCTGTATTTGAATCGGTGTTACAGGAAGCAGGAAATAATAGTGATGATGTTGCCGTTGTTAAAGTACGTGAAATTATGCAGGAGCAAACAACCGCAATTCCACATTATCGTCCAAATCACCCTTTAGCAAATAATGACGGTTTTGTTTATAGCCCTGATATAGATACAGTTGCAGAAATGGCAGATATGATTTCTGCATCAAGAAGCTATCAGAATAATGTTGAAGTAATGAGTACAACTAAAGAGCTTTTATTAAGAACCCTTCAGTTAGGTCAGAGGTAAGAGGATAAGGTCATGGAAATAAATAGTTTCGAAAATATTCCGGGTATACGAACAAATGTTGATGCAGCCGCTGAAGAAAACAGAACGGAACTTGGACAAGATGAGTTTTTAGAGTTAATGACAACTCAGTTATCAAACCAGGATCCATTTGAACCTATGGATAATGGTGAGTTTATGGGTCAGATTGCGCAGTTTGGTGCTGTTGATGGTATTAATAATTTGCTTACGTCATTTAATGACTTATCAACGAATCTTCAATCATCTCAGGCATTGCAAGCCTCAAATATTATTGGTCGTCAGGTTTTAGTCAATCATGATCAGGGTTATTTACCTCAAAGCGGAACGCTACAGGGTGCAGTTGAATTAGATTCAAGTTCATCCAATGTAGCGGTAAATATTTATGATGCAAGTGGTGAAGCTTTAGGTCGAGTTGAGCTTGGAGCTCAACCTGTGGGACTAGTTCAGTTTAACTGGGACGGTACAACTTTCGGTGGTCAAAGAGCACCAACAGGTCGTTATCGCATCGAGGTAGAAGCTACCTTTGGTAACACTACTGAGGCATTAACCCCACAGGTGGTTGATCAGGTTCAAAGTTTAACACTAGGTAGTGCTGGGCAGGAGATGCAGGTTGAATTAGAAAATCTTGGAACTGTTGGATTCAATCAGGTAAATCAAATTCAGTAAATAATTCATCAGAGATTTCATCATCATGATAATGATGTTGTGGTGATTAATAGAAAATTTTTAATTTATTTTTAGAGTTTTAAGGCGAGGAGTTAAGCATGTCATTTAATATTTCACTCAGTGGTCTAAATGCCGCATCTTCAGATCTGGATGTAACCAGTAATAATATTGCTAATGTTTCAACGACAGGTTTTAAAGGTTCTCGCGCAGAATTTGCAGATATTTTTGCAGCGTCACCCTTAGGTACAACATCCAATGCTGTTGGAGCAGGTGTTCAATTAGCTGCAGTGTCACAACAATTCGGCCAGGGTAATCTTGAGTTTACAGAAAACACTTTAGATATGGCGGTAAGTGGAGAAGGCTTCTTCGTTATGAGAAATAATCAGACCAGTGCTGATTTATCTTATACACGAGCAGGTGCCTTTCAGGTTGATCAAAATGGACTGGTTGCGAATAGTGCGGGACAAATTCTTCAGGTATTTCCGGTAGATCCTGTAACTGGCGTTGTTGGTACAACCAGTTTAACAGGCACGGTTCCTTTGCAGGTTCCGAATACTGTTGGTAGTCCGCAATCAACAACGGGTGTGAATATTAATTTGAATTTACCGGCGGGTATAACACCGGCAATTGATCCGGCAGCGGTTGGTGGTATAGATGCAGAATTTACTACTGCGATTGGTGCTGGTACAACAGTTACACCGAGTACTTCAAATTTTCATAACTCAACTTCAGCAACGGTTTTTGATTCTCAGGGTAACTCACATATATTGACAATGTATTACGTGATGACAGATGAATTAAATAACACCTGGGAAGTACGTTCAACAATGGATGGTTTTCCAATGCAAATTGGTGCCGCTTTATCTCCGGCAACACTGGATTTTGATTCATCAGGAACACTTGATTTAGTTAACTCTACCGGTGCTGGTGCTTTAAACTTTGATGCATTTACATTAACTAATGGTGCGGCCCCAATAGATTTAACAATTGATTTTAATAATGCGGGTAATACGATCACACAAGAGGCCCAGGGTGGATTCTCTGTACAATCTTTAAGCCAGGATGGTTTTGCAACCGGTCGATTAGCGGGGCTTGAGGTTGATGATAGTGGTCTGGTTCGTGCGAGTTTTACTAACGGACAAACAACGGCTTTAGGCAAAGTTGCCTTAGCACGGTTTGATAATCCACAGGGCTTACGTCAAACAGGTAATACGTCATGGGTTGAAACGGTTGACTCAGGCGCTGTTATTGGTGGTGAAGCTGGAACAGGTAATCTGGGTTTAATTCAAACCGGTGCACTTGAAACATCTAATATCGATTTAACTGCAGAACTGGTAAATCTAATTACAGCGCAGCGTAATTTCCAGGCTAACTCCAAAGCAATTGAAACTGCAAATACGATTACACAAACAATCATTAATATTACATAGATTAACTAAGTACCCAATCGCGAGCTAAAGGCTGCGCCTGTATTTTTCGTTCTCACAGGAGTGTTCTTTAGATCACGGTGTTATAGAAGTGACAGAGGTTTAAGATGGATAAAATGTTATACACAGCAATGAATAGTGCAAGGCAGGCTTCGCAGGCGCAAACCGCTATTTCGCATAATTTATCTAACGTGAATACAACAGGTTTTAAATCACATTTTAATACCTTCACCAGCTGGCATGTAAGTGGTCCCGGTTATAACACTCGTGTAATGAATCAGCAGGAGGCAGATAGTATTGATTTAACAGAAGGTTCGTTATCTACGACGGGTCGTGAACTTGATGTTGCGGTTAATGGAGATGGCTTTATTGCAGTACAAAACCAACAAGGCGGAGAGGCATTCACCAAGGCAGGAGACTTAAGGCTTGATAATACAGGTCGATTAACAACCGGCGCTGGTTTTGCTGTTTTAGGCAATGGTGGTCCTATTACTATTCCGCCTGCTGAAAAGATAGATATTGGCAGCGACGGATCTATAAGCATTGTGCCTGTTGGGCAGTCTGCAGAATCATTAGTCATTGTAGATAGAATTAAACTGGTTAACCCGAATATACAAAACATACAGAAAGATGCAGATGGCTTATTGCAGTTAAGCGGGGGAGGAGTTGCGCAGGCGGCAGCGGAAGTGAAGCTCGAAAATGGAGTGCTCGAACACAGTAATGTCAATGCCGTCGGCCAGATGATTCAGCTGATATCAAATGCGCGTCAATTTGAAGCAAGTATTAATATGATGAAAGAAGCTAAAACGTTAGATGAGGCGTCTGCTAGTTTATTAAGAAATAGTTAAATATATTGAAAAATATGACTGATAAAAGAATAATTTTTGGAGATAGAATATGAACCCCGCATTGTGGATTTCTAAAACGGGTCTGGACGCACAACAAACCAGACTGTCTGTGATTTCAAATAATCTGGCAAATGTCAATACAACTGGTTTTAAACGTGATCAGGCGATTTTTCAGGATTTGATTTATCAGAATAAAAAACAGGCAGGTGGAAACACAACTGAAGATACCCGTGCTCCCTCTGGATTATCTGTCGGTACAGGTGTGCGTGTGGTTGCAACAGAAAAATTGCACACACAGGGGAATATTTCTCAAACAGGTAAGCCGTTAGATATGGCTATTCTGGGAAGAGGTTTTTTTCAGATTCAACAGTCAGATGGTTCAACTTTTTATACTCGTGATGGTTCATTTCAAATGGATGCCGATGGGCAGGTAGTTACATCACAAGGTTTATTATTACAGCCCGCATTAACAATCCCACAGGATACACAAAGTATCACGATTGGTGCCGATGGTACGGTGTCAGTACTAACAGGAAACAATACGGCGCCTTCACAGATTGGTAATGTCCAGTTAGCGGACTTCGTTAATCCAGCCGGTTTACAACCAGAAGGTAATAACTTATTTGCTGAAACCGCTTCCAGTGGTTCGCCTACTACGGGGACTCCTGGGCTAACCGGTTTAGGTTCATTAGAAAGTGGTGCGGTTGAAACATCAAATGTAAATGTTGTGGAAGAGCTGGTAAATATGATTGAAACACAACGTGCATATGAAATGAATTCAAAAGTTATTTCTACAGCTGATCAGATGCTGCAATACGTGAATAATAATTTATAAAATGGTTAAAAGTTTTAAGAGCTGAACCTTAAACCAGAATGGTGAAAAGAATGAAAAAATCACACATACTTAAATACTCGTTGTTAGCGATAAGCATTCAGTCGTTACTGGGTTGTAATGTAAAACCTCAGGAGCTGGCAGACTTTGAACCGATTGTAAGACCGGTGGCACCTAAGCCTATTGCTTATCAGAGTGGTTCTTTATTTAGTTCTCGTGGTGTTTTGTTATATGAAGACCCCAAACCGCACAATATTGGTGACGTATTAACCATACTGCTAAATGAAAAAACCAGTGCCAGTAAAACAGCCGGTACCAGTACCAAGAAAGAAGATGAGCTGGTTATGGCAAATCCTACGTTGTTTGGTGTGCAGCCCACATTTAAGGGTAATAATGTTCTGGAATTTAGTGTGGCCCCCGAACGTGAATTTTCAGGTGAGGCTGACAGTTCTCAAAGTAATAGTTTAACAGGTGAAATTACTGTAACTGTTGTTGATGTATTACCAAATGGAAATCTTGTTGTGCAAGGTGAAAAATGGTTTACATTAAATCAGGGAAAAGAATATATTCGTATTGCTGGTGTTGTCAGGCCGCATGATGTATCACCGGATAATACATTGCCATCTTCCAAACTTGCTGATGCACAAATTGCTTACAGTGGTGAAGGCTTCCTGGCAGATGCAAATACTCAGGGGTGGTTTGGTCAGTTTATGAATGGGAAGTGGTGGCCTTTTTAAATGCTAAAAATTAAAGTGGGGGCTATTATATTATAGAAACGGCCACCATTATATTTTTATATTATGGTTTGATATAGACATAACCCTGTTGTTGTAATTTCACTATTGTAGACACGCCTCCATCCTCTAAATAAGTAACGCCTTCAAATAACTGTTGTCTGGAAAGGTGTTTGTTTTTTAATGCAAAAGAGCAAACATTTACAGTTGCGTCCTGCTGTAAAATTTCATCTAACTGTTTACGAGATGAAAACGTAGTCGAAAATCGTGCAACAGCGGGCCCGTTTACTACAATAGCAATTTTTGCGTCTTCATTTAACATCATTCTGAGATTTTTAACATTGTTGACTAACATGGTCATTTTTAAAGGATTGTTAATGTGCAAGACAACTTTGTCTGTTTGTTTGGCAGATACAAGATTGCTTGTGAGGGCGGAGATTATTATAAAAAAGCTAAATATATTTGATGCTGATTTAAAAGGCTTCATTCTAGTTTTACCTATGATAAAGGGATATATAGATATTAGTTGAGTTTATTAAATTCTGCAGAAGCAATGAGATATATGATATTGGCCCTACTTTTGCAGTGATACAGGTAGAGAACTAATTATCTGGAGAGTGCCAATGTTTTGGCAGCGGTTTTTATTAGCAATATTATTCATAATCTTGATTCCATTTAGTACATATGCTGAACGAATTAAAGATATAGCAAGTGTGGCAGGGGTTCGAGATAACCATCTGGTGGGCTATGGCCTTATTGTCGGACTCGATGGTACCGGTGACCAGACTTCACAAACCCCTTTTACCGTACAGAGTTTCAAAAACATGTTACAGCAGTACGGCATTGTGTTGCCGGCAGGTGTTACACCGCAGCTGAAAAATGTTGCCGCTGTTGCCATACATGCAGATTTGCCAGCGTTTAGTAAACCGGGCCAAAAAATTGATATCACGGTTTCTTCCTTAGGTAACTCTAAAAGCCTTCGTGGGGGAAGCTTATTAATGGCCCCTCTCAAAGGGGTTGATGGAAAAATATATGCCATCGCACAGGGTAATCTAGTTGTTGGTGGTTTTGGTGTTTCCGGCAGTGACGGCTCCAAAGTGACGGTTAATGTGCCCAGTGTTGGGCGTATACCCAGTGGCGCAACCATTGAACGTGAAGTGCCTAACCCGTTTGCGAATATGGAAAAAATTGTTCTTAATTTAAATCGGGGTGATTTTACAACGGCAAAACGAGTGGTTCAGGCAATTAATAATATTTTAGGCCCGGATAGTGCTCAGGCATTAGATGCTGTTTCAATACAGGTATTAACGCCGCCGACAACGACTCAAAAAGTTGAATTTGTTTCTTTTCTTGAGAACCTTAAGGTCTCACCGGATAGTGCGCCTGCCAGAATTGTTATTAACTCAAGAACAGGCACCATTGTTATTACTGATGATGTGCGTGTGAAACGTGCTGCGGTTGCTCACGGTAATTTGGTGGTTAGTGTTACTGCCGACCCAATTGTGAGTCAGCCAGGTGGTGCCTTTAATGATGGCACAACAGCTGTGGTTGGTCGTGATCGTATTGATGTTGACCAGCAGGATTTACGTATGTTTTTATTCCGCCCTGGTATTAGTTTAAGGGAGTTGGTCGATGCCGTAAATCGAGTTGGTGCCGCACCGGGTGATTTGGTTGCGATGTTGGAAGCATTAAAAACCTCAGGCTCTTTAACTGCTGAGTTAATAGTGATCTAGATGATTTCCGATACAGGAATAGCTAACGATTTTCAATCGCTTGCACATTTAAAAAAAGGCGCAAGAGAGCAGAGCCCTGAAGCGATAAAAAAAGTCGCAAAAGAGTTTGAGGCGTTATTTGTAAAGATGATGCTTAAAAGTATGCGCGATACGGTTCCTGAAAATGAATTGTTTGGTAGTAAATCTGAAAAAATGTATCAGGATATGTACGACAAGCAATTGAGTACAGAAATATCAAACGGCAAAGGAATTGGTCTGGCAAAGGTTATTGAACGACAGTTAGGTGGTGAACCTGATACTTTCATATCTGAAAAACGAATTGAAGATTATATAAACAACCCCAGACCTGTCATACCTTATTCAAAAAGTGCTGCAACAGTTTCCAGATTACGCAGTGACTTTATTGGTGATGTTTCTGCTCAGCAAAATCAACAAATTACGCATGTTGATGAGCCCGGTAATCCTGTATGGGCGTCAACACAGCAGTTTATAGAAGACGTATGGCCTCATGCTTTGCGCGCATCTGAAAAATTAGGTGTCGATGCTGAAGTATTAATGGCTCAGTCTGCACTAGAAACAGGTTGGGGAAAACATCTGCCAGTCAATGAGGATGGATCAAACAGTTTTAACTTGTTCGGCATAAAAGCGGATCATCGTTGGGATGGCGATAAGGTTGAAATTACCACAAGAGAATTTCGTTATGGTGTGATGCAGCATGAGAAAGCTGAATTTCGCTCCTATGATTCGGTGTCACAGGCATTTGATGATTATGCCAATTTCATAATGGATAACCCGCGTTATCAGAAAGCGCTGGAGCATGGATATGATGCATCAGCTTATGCTCGTGAGTTACAGAAGGCCGGTTATGCGACTGATCCTGATTATGCGAGCAAGATTAACCGAATACGCAGCAATGAAGAGCTGCAAAGCAAAGTCTCAGAATTAAAGGCTTTAACAAAAGTGCCGCTAACCTAGGTGATAACAGATGCATAGTTTTTATACTAATTTTGCGTCTGCTTCTCGCTCAGGAAGGCGGTTGTTAAGAATCAACACTGTAAAATAGGAAGTGAGGCACTATGCCTGATTTACTCAATATATCTGTAAGCGGCCTAAGAACCTATCAGGGTGCTATGTCAACTACATCCCATAATATAGCTAATGTGGGTAATGAGGATTACACGCGTCAGCGAGTTGAGTTAGATGCGCGCTCACCTATTCGTGAAGGCTCCTCTTTTTTTGGGCAAGGGGTTGATTTAACAAGTGTTAACAGAATAATTGATCAATTTAATAGCATTGGCTTACGTGATACCACCTCCAATGTTTCACGTCTTGAAACGTTTGATTCTTATGCGGTGCGTGTAGAAACAATTGTTGCGGATGAGCAGTCCAGCTTAATGCCTGCATTGGATGCTTATTTTAATGCTTTAAATGACGTGGCAAATGACCCTTCAGCTAATGCGCCAAGAGTGGCTTTGCTAGGTTCTTCAGAAATTTTACAACGTAGCTTTCAGTCTATTGGTTCAGAACTACAGTCCATAGAATCTGAAATAAATCAAAGAGTACGAGCGGAAATTGGTGAAATAAATTCAATAGCCACGGAGCTGGCCAAGCTGAATGAAAAACTCACTTCAATAAGTTCTGTTGATAACCGCCCGAGTGATTTACTTGATAAGCGTGATGCACTCTTAAAGGAGTTGTCGGAAAAAATATCCGTGACAGTTGTCGAGCAGGCAAATGGTAATTTAAATGTACTGGTGGGTACGGGCCAATTACTGGTTTCAAATGCAACTGCGCTTTCTCTGGTTGCGCAACAGGATGCGGCACAACCTGACAAAATTTCAATTGGCATACAAAGTAGTGGTGGCATTGTAGATGTGACCGATAACCTGGTGGGTGGTGACTTAGGCGGCTTGTTAGATGTAAGAGATAACTTATTGAATGACACTCAAAACCAGATGGGACGTTTGGCTATCGCTTTATCGGAGTCAATGAACGCCCAACATATTCAGGGTTATGATCTAAATGGTAATTTTGGTGGTAATCAGTTTAGTACGGTTAGTTCAGGTCATTTACAGGCGCAATTTGGTGGTGATTATTTAAATAATGGTTTTGCTGTAGGTGAAACCATCAGCTTTGATTTGCAGTTTGATGGCCGCACGGTAAACGCGGCTTACACAGTACTGGCAGGTGATACAAATCAGGATGTCGCAAATGGATTGTTGTTTGGCGCCGCCGGAATAGATGCTGACGCTAATGTAACAGATAATGCCGATGGTACTTATACTTTAGCTGGCACTACACCCGGTGTAAGTATGACGTTTGAGCTTTATGGCAGTAATATAAAGTTTGAGACAGCGGGTGGGCCGAGCCCTTTAGGTAATAATCTGGTGATTACCAATATTACGGATGGCGTAACGGATAACGCAACATTGTCTTTGTCTGCTCTTGGCTCAAGTAGTACACGGGCAACAGCAGGTGTCGTGTCTACAGGTAATCCGGCAACATTTATCGGGCCAAGTACAGTGGCTTTACCGAACCAGGCTAATACAGGCACAGGGGTAATGAATTTTTCAATTACCGATGTGAGCGCATTAACAGTTTCAGATTATGAAGTGGGTTTTGATGGTGTTAATTATAATGTAGTCAGATTAACCGATAATGTTACCGTTGCGTCAGGTGCTGGCCCATTTGCAGTTGACGGTTTAGAAATTACAGCAGGTGGTGTGCCCGTAGTTGGCGATTCATTTTTTATTAGGCCAACTGATTTGGGCGCGGTGACTTTTCAGGCACTAATAACAGATCCGACACAAATTGCTGCAGCGGGTCCGGTTAGAGCCAGTACTAATATTAATAATATTGGTTCTGCTGAAATATCTTCACCCACGGTGACCGATGTTTTCAATGGTGATTTAACAGATACAGTTGATATCTTTTTTGATCCAGCCAATCCAGCAGGCACGTTTGATGTTGTTGATCGTGCTAGCGGAACCGTATTACAAAATGATGTTATTTATTTTACAGGTATTAATGTTACTCAAAATGGCTGGCAGGTACAGTTAACAGGTCAACCTCAGACAGGTGATACGTTTACTGTTCAGGACAATACGAATGCCGTTTCCGATAACCGGAATGCTTTATTGTTAGCAGGTTTACAGTCTACGGGTATACTGGATGGAGGTAATACTTCATTTGAACAGTCTTACACTGTTCTTACATCTAAAGTAGGTGTGGTTACCCAGCAGGTTAAAATTAGCCTGGAAGTTGAAGAAAGTTTATTAGAAGGTGCTATTGAAAGACGTGAAAGTGTCTCTGGTGTTAACCTTGATGAGGAAGCCGCAGACTTAATTCGCTTTCAACAGGCATATCAAGCCTTAACTCGAGTGGTTCAGGTTTCACAGGATATTTTTAATTCTCTATTAAGCGCGGTATAAATCATGCGAGTATCGACAGCATTAATTCACAGGCAAGGTCTGCAAAGTATACTTAAGCAGCAGGAAGATCTGCAGCGTGTACACAATGAGCTGTCTACAGGTAAAAAAATATTATCCCCATCGGATGATCCTAACGGTGCTGCTCGCATAATAGATATAAACGAAGCTTTAAATCAGATTGATCAGTTCGGTGAAAACGCAGGTTATGCAACTCAACAGTTAAATCTGGAAGAATCCACTCTTACGAGCTCTAATCTTGTGTTGCAGCGTGTTCGTGAATTAGCGATACAGGCGGCGAATACTGGTGTTAATGATCTGCAAAGTAATCAGGCTATTGCCAGTGAAATAAAAGAAAAACTGCAAGAATTATTCGATTATGCCAATGTAAAAGATGAAAACGGTGATTATATCTTCTCCGGTTTTCAATCTAAAACTCAGGCTTTTTCAACAGACGGTGCGGGCAACTATTTCTTTAATGGTGATCAAGGACAAACGGCTATTCAAATAGGTAGCAGCCGACAGGTGACTGCGAATGATTCTGGCGCTGATGTGTTTCAGAAAATACGCATGGGTAATGGTGATTTTTCAGTTGATGCAAATCGTACGAATGCGGGTACTGGAAGAATTTCGACCGGTTCGGTAATTGATCGAACCGCTTTTCAGAGCCATGATTATACTGTGCGTTTTATAGATGCAGATAATTACGAAGTTTTTGATAATACCGCAGGTGCTGTGGTGGGGGTTACACCCCGACCTTATAATGACGGTGCTGCAATTACCTTTGATGGTATAGAAGTGGAAGTTTCAGGTGTGCCTGTCGCAGGTGATGAATTTACTGTAGACGCAAGTCGAAATCAGGATATTTTTACCACTTTAAGTAACCTGGTTAGAGAATTAGAAACACCGGGTACCGGTGATATAACCGGTAACTTTGGTGGCGCTTATCTGGCAAATGGCTTTGCTGCAGGTGATGCGATTGGTTTTGATCTGGCATTTGACGGTGTTACATTAAATGTAGCCGCGGTAGCGGGAGCAACAGACCTGGCGACTGCGGGAAACTTAACAACGGCTTTAGTTGCTGCGGGTGTTACTGATAATCTTGATGGTACCTTTACATTAAATGGGACTACACCGGGTTTAAGTGTAACTTTTCAGGCTAACCCCACAACTAACGCCATTGAGTTTAGAACTGATGGCGGGAATGGGGACGTTTTCAGTAATCTAAATTTAAGCAATTTAACTGATACTGGCAATGATGGTGTGATGTTATTGAATAATAATGGCAACACTGTGGCATCTGTTGCATCAATTACATCTGCTATTGTTGGTGACTCCGGTTTTTTTGCTGCGGGTGCGCCGAGTAATTCTTTTTTATCTCAACAAATAGATAATGCGCTGAATAATATTGATCAGTCAATGGACAGAATTATCAATGTGCAAACTAGCATTGGTGGTCGAATTAATTCTATAGATAGTCAAATCGACGATAATGAAGCAAAGTCTTTATACCTACAGGGTATACGCTCAGAAATTCAAGATCTGGATTTTGCAGAAGCCATTAGTAATATGACCTTTCAGACTACAGCGTTACAGGTAGCCCAACAAACCTTTGTACGTATTCAGGGTTTAAATCTGTTTGAGTTTATATAAAGTACATTCACTTCCAATTCGGAATCACCTCATAAACTGTTACTACTAAGGTTCATCTCCATCGGGGATAGACCTTGCTTTTTAAGCTCTGTCCCCTAAACCTGTACCACCAAGAGCTGATAGTGTCGTTAATCGACTCCGCAAAACTCTTGATGGCATCAATAAAGGGGACAGGGCGCCAAAAAACGTCGACCTTTCCCCGAGTTTGATGAATCATACGTGTGACTCCGTCAGTATTTTGTTGCAATCCAGCTCATCCGAGCGGGCATTTTTCCCTGAAAATAGTTGCTAAACTCTTTATTAAATTATGATAAATATTGTTTTTTTTATATCAGCAAACTCTTCTATATACTGGTAAGTCATTAAAAAACAATAAGTTAGGGTTGTTTGGCGCTATATAAATAAAACCAAAATAATCCTAAAGGTATCTGCGAAGTGGACGATACATACAGTGAGAACGAATTAAACGTAATTCGCTGCAACCAGTTACAGACCTTGAGTCGCCTGGTAAGGCGACTGAAGCTTAGGAGACAACCATGCCTCAAGTCATTAATACCAACTTTCCATCATTAAATGCCCAACGTAATCTGAATACGTCACAGAGCAGCCTGCAAACTTCATTGCAACGTCTGTCTTCTGGTTTACGTATCAATAGTGCGAAAGACGATGCAGCGGGCCTTGCGATTTCAAATCGTTTCACTTCACAGATTAAAGGTTTGACACAGGCTGTTCGTAACGCGAACGACGGTATCTCTTTAGCGCAAACCGCTGAAGGTGCACTTGCTGAATCTACAAACATTCTGCAACGTGTTCGTGAGTTATCAATTCAATCAGCTAACTCAACAAACTCATCACAAGATAGATTAAGTCTTCAGTCTGAGGTTAATCAGCTGGTATCAGAGCTAGATCGTATTGCAAACACAACTACGTTTAACGGCCTGAAATTACTAGACGGTTCATTTACTGCGCAGAGCTTCCAGATTGGTGCTGAAGCGAACCAGACAATCAATGTGAATGTATCCGGTGCAACCGCTGATACAATTGGTATAAACAAGGTTAATACAGATAATACAGATGTAGGTCTTGAAGTTGCAACTTCAGGTTTCTCTGTTGCTACTTCAACTACCGCCTTCAATACAGCAGCTTCTGATGCAACTTCTACAGCCGCTCTAGCGACATTAATGGGTGATCAGGTTATTTCTGTGACAGGCCCAGGTGGTACAACAACAGTGAATGTTGATGCGGCGAGTAATAACCGTGATGCATCTGATATTGCTACTGCTCTGAACAATATTAATGGTGTTCGTGCGACTGCTGAGCCTAACTCTGCTTCATTCGCTGCCACTGCAGCACCTACTAATGCGAATAACGGTGATGTTGTAACCTTTGACCTGGTAACGGGTGATGGTGCACAAAGCGAATCAATTAGTTTCACAGTTGATACAGCAACGTATACAACAGACTTCAACGCTGCGGTTCAAACAGCGGTTGATGCTATCAACGTTTCAAACGGTAATGATGGTGATCTGACCTTCAATGCTACAACTCAAACCCTAACAAGTGCTAAAGGCGCAAACGTTGGTATTGAAAACTTTGATGTAGACGATAATGCTTCTATCACTCTGAGTAACTTTGTAGATGATACAAGTAATGATGGTACTGGTTTAACCTTCACTATTGACGGTAATGCGGTAGCCGTTGTGACTTCAATGGCTGGTAGTCAAAACTCTATTGCAAGTGCTGTGCAAACTCAAATTAATGCAATTGGCGGTATAACAGCAACCTTAAATGGTGCAGGTACTGGGGTTATAGTTAGCAGTACTGCTGAAGGTGGGCTGGACATTGCTACACTTGCTGTTTCTGGTGGTACTACGGGTGACGGTGGTTTTGATGTTGCTGCCAACACAGGTACAACTGCATCTGCAACGGTACTTCGTGAAGGTGCAACAGTTGCCTCAACTATTGCATCAGTAGTTGTTGAAACAGATACAATTAGTTTTGCTGGCCAGACTGTGACAGAAACAGGTGGTGCGGGTAATGAAGCTGCAATTCAGGTTGGTAACCTAACGGTTCTG
>Ga0316205_10002522_pt1 | contig 18910 bp, 22 predicted proteins | sample 3monthpyrite_MG_FD_204941 | JGI IMG/M metagenome (GOLD analysis project Ga0316205, IMG submission 204941) | Microbial mat bacterial communities from mineral coupon in-situ incubated in ocean water Damariscotta River, Maine, United States -... | ecosystem: Environmental > Aquatic > Marine >... | reverse complement strand
ATCGCATCAGGTGATAATCCATTTATTGAAATTGACCATTGGTCTGAAGAGCAGCAAAATAAATTCATAAAGTTGCTAAATGATTATGAGTTTATTGGAGGTCAAGACAACGCCCCAGCACTAGCGGAAGCTCTATTAAAAATGGAACGTTTTCATGATGCGGAAATTTTATGGATTCACTCACCTCAACCAATTGTGTTTGCGGAGGGTTTGTCGAAGTTAGAACAAGTGATCGAACGATTACCCCAGTTGCCCCTAATAAACTCATACGGTTTGCGTCTTGGCCAAAATAAGTTACTCAACAAATTGAGTTCAAGTTTCAAGTGGACATTAAACTCAGGAACTATTGCGAAAAAAGACTCAGCGGAAAATGATCTAAAAGAATATTTTCTGTCGCGCTATTCAACCAACAAGCAACTGGTGTTTGAACGTATTGCTGTAGAGAATGTGAAGGATGTACCCCAAGGTTCAAAACACATAGCGAGGCTATGGGCGAGGGATAAAATTCGTGCATTGATGCGAGACGACCCAAAAAATCAAGCTAAAGCAATTGAAATTGCGGCAAAATATCAACTAGTCACTTTAGTTAGTGGCGCGGTGGTTCTTGAGGATCAAAAACAATATGATGACAATGGACTAAATCCAGTTGACGCGAATAGTGTGCCAACGATTCCAGAGCCTCACCAGTGGGTTTTGGCTTTTATAATTTTATTGATGCTTTTATGGTTTTTGAGACAAAACAAGTTTACTTTAATAAAACCACTTTAATTTGGTTATTATTAGCTATGCTGATGCCCCTAATCGGGTTTTGGCATAGTTGGCTATGGTATTATCATCGAGTTGGCGCTTCTCTTGAAGAGGCGCTTGGCTTAATTGCGCTGTTTACCTTTTTAATCTTTCTTGCGCTGCGAACCGTCAGACAGAATAAAATCATCTATCAATTTTCCTTGTGGCCGGTGATAGCTTTTTTGTTGCTCTATGGGTTGTCTTTTTTTCTTTCTATTCCATCGATTATTAAAGCTGCGCTAGCGTTTATGACTATCTCAGTTATCGTTTATTGGTTGTCATTTGGTCGGCAGCCGCCTTTTCCATTTTGGCTATTAGTTAGCCTTTCATTACCCGTCGTACCATCATTGCAATTTTATTTGGGATATCCAGCACGATTTATTTCAGCGAGTTTGTCCGTGCCACTTTTACAAATGAATGGTCTTTCTGTGACTCAAAGTGGTACTTACCTTGTTTGGCAAAATCAAATGATCCAGTTTGATGCGCCATGCAGTGGCGTGACTATGTTATGGGCAGGATTATTTTTTAGTTTGTTTGTGAGCTTGGTTTTTAAGTTTGATTTTGTTAAGACAGTCTTCGCATTGTTTATCGCTAGTGTTTTGGTTTTGATTGGCAATGTATTGCGAGCGACCAGTCTTTTTTATTTGGAAGCCGGACTAATTGATAGTTCTGAATCTTGGTTACATGAAGGTGTTGGTGTCATTGCATTTGTTGGCACGGCTTTTGGTATTTTATTTACTCTTACTCGGTTTCAGCAATGGACTTTATCAAAGAAAATATAATTCAATATATTGTTCTAGTTATTGCAGCTTTAGTTGCGGGATTAGCACCGCTATATTTTGCAAGAATGTCCAGTGTAAACCATTTATCGTTGGGATTTCCCGGCTGGCCTAGTGAGTATGAAGAGAAAGAGTTGATCCAATTACCTTTAACCAAAAAAGAACAAGGTTTTGTACAAGATTTTCCCGGCAGTATCGCCAGATTTAGCGATGGTAATAGAGAATTAATTATACGCTGGGTCAAAGAGCCAACTCGCAAATTGCATCCAGCAGGTGATTGTTTTAAAGGGATAGGTTATGCCATAAATCCACAACCGATCAGAGTTAATAAAAACGGTATTAATATGGGCTGTTTTACCGCTGAAAAAGAAACAGATAAGCTAAATGTTTGTGAATACATTGTCGCAGAAGATGGTGAAACTTGGTCGGATATTTCTTCCTGGTATTGGGGAGCGCTTTTTGGAAATGATGAAAAAGGCTGGTATTCGTATGTGATTGCTGAATTTTAGCAAAGCTTTCAACTGATCGTCGCTTGACAAAATAGTGGTAGATTGCATAAACTAGACCGACTGGTCAGAATGTCGTGACGGGAGAGTGGTATGCAGAATATTTGGCAGCTTCAAGATGCAAAAAGCAAATTTAGTCAATTGGTTGAAAACGCGATGACCGATCAGCCCCAGATTGTCACAAAACATGGCAATAATGCTGTTGTCGTGCTCTCCTTTGAAGAATATGAAAAAATGATCAAACCTAAGACAAGTTTAGTTTCGTTTTTAAGATCTTCACCATTGATGGATATCGAGTTAGACACTCAAAGAAGCAAGGACTTGCCACGAGATATGGAATTGTGAAATATCTCTTAGACACTTGTGTTATTTCAGAAATAGTAAAACCTAAACCTAACGATAATGTTATTTCATGGTTGCAATCTCAAACGGAAGATAGTCTATATCTCAGTGTATTAACATTTGGCGAAATAGAAAAAGGAATAACTAAAGCTTCAGATAAAATTCGCAAAAAAAAATTACAACTCTGGCTTGAAGACGATTTGAAAAAGCGTTTTAAAGGTAAAATTATCCCCATCGACTTAGAAGTTTCGATCAAGTGGGGTGAAGTTCAAGCGATGACAGAATTACAAGGGAAACCTATGCCAGCGATTGACGGATTGATAGCTGTTTCAGCGTTGGTTAACAACTGCACAGTCGTTACTAGGAACATTTCTGATATGCAGCAAAGTTCAGTTGAATTGTTAAATCCTTGGTCGGCGTAAATTCAAAACGGCAAAATATGACCTACGAAGAATACAATAAATTCTGCGGAGCTTTTCCTGCAACATCTTATGTTGTTCAATGGGGAAACTCCCACGTTTGGAAAGTAGGAGGCAAAGTTTTCGCGATTGGTGGCTGGGAAAAATCAGATAAACCAGCCTTTACCTTAAAGCGTCTGATCATAATTTTCAGGTATTACAAGAACAACCTGGATTTCGTCCAGCGCCATACATGGCATCCCGTGGCATGAAATGGCTTCAGCAGTATGATGCATTTGGTGAAGATTACGATGATCTAAAATATTATCTTAAGGAATCTTATCGGCTAGTTTCTTTGGGGTTGACCAAAAAGAAACAGAAAGAACTGGGACTTAATCAGGATTAATTCTTGTGTCATTAGATTTGTTATGGAAATAATTTTAATTCGACATGGGAAACCAACGTCAGCAGTTAATTCAGTTCTTGGTGCTGCGGAATTTACCAATTGGGTTAGACACTATAATGCTTCGGATGTTTCCGAAAATAGTCGTCCTCATGATAGATTATCAGAGAGAGAAAATTTAGGTCATGTGGTTTCAAGTGACTTAAAACGGGCGATCCATTCTACGGAAATTTATACAGACAAATTGCCTCAGGAAACTTTTCAATTGTTTAGAGAAATGGAAATACCAAGATATAAATTGCCTTTTCGATTAAGGGCATGGACTTGGGTGTATTTGAATCGTGCTCTTTGGATGTTAGGTCTAAAAGGATCATTTGAGTCTTATAAACAGGCGAAAGACAGAGCCGGTTTGGCTGCAAATAAGCTTGCGGAATTAGCAAATGAAAAAGATAAAGTTGTTTTGTTTGGACATGGGTATATGAATCTTCATATTAGAAAAGCTCTAGTTAAACAGGGTTGGTTACTCGATTGTAAGAGTAATGAGTTTTGGGGTGTGACCAGGCTTTCGAGTTAAAAAAGTTATTCTTGCATTACGGAAACTTTAAATTTCTTGTGGTTAACAATATTGCTAGTATATCACTGTCCCTACCATTCTACGATTTTACCATCATCAAATACCATTCCCGAATGTGCATGTCGGTGATTTATAAAAATGTTGTCTATATTCATTTTGCTATGAGAAGAAATGCTTTTAGCTAGTGAAACAAGCATCAATTTTATGGTTTCATTGTTATTAAAATCTGGAGTCAATAAATCTACAATAATAGGGTGGTGAGATTGTGGATGAAAATTCGGAGTATTCTCACCTTTAGCATATTGACCTGATAGATAAAACTCCCAAGAAGTATGGATATGGAGTACTGAAATATTATTGGCGATAGAGAAGTCTTTACTTATAGCCGCGACGACTTTTGAAACATCAAACGAATTTTCAAAAGGTAAGGATTTTATTTGTATGAACGGCATAAAATTTTCTCATTTATTCCGCGTCTTGGCTGTGTCCTTCAGAATTAATTGGCTGCTAAATATTCATCACACAAGCGGACTACAATTTTATAATAAAGGTTAATACTCGGGCGGAGGCTGCTGGCAACAGAAAAGCGACAAGCGTAGTAAAGATGACACCAGCCAACGTCGCTAAAGCGTAAATTCCAAAGCCATCAATACTTGAATCAAAGTGCGATAATATCCAACATCCCAAGATTCCTAACAACATACCTATGGGTAAGCTAAAGATAGAATAAATAACTTTATCCCAAAAGCTATAGTCCTGTTGGCTCATAGGGTTTTTACCTCGAGTGATTTTAATGTCGTAACCACAGTCAAAAGATTATCCATAATAAAACCGCGAGCTAACTGGCTGAATTTGTCTTAAATACCTTTTGCCCCATAGTGACAACGACCAGCAAAATGATTCCGGCAATAATGCCAAACACAGCTCCAACCAAACTCTCCGTCAGTAGAGACAAGATTGAACCAATACCAGGAACGGTAATTGCGACTTCTTCCATTTGAGTAACAAAAGGATCTAATACATGAACTCCATGAAGTAGAATGCCACCTCCAACCAAAAACATTGCTGCCGTACCTAACACGGACAAAGACTTCATTAAAAAAGGTGCAAAAACGAGCAACCCTCGCCCAAAAGCTCTTTTAAACTTGCCCCAAAAATTTTGAGCCGTTTCTTTAATTAAATAAAACCCTGCGTCGTCGAGCTTAACGATCCCTGCGACCAGACCATATACAAAAACAGTAATTAACAACGCAATAGTGGATACAACTGCGGCCTGCAATCCAAACTCAGCGTCTTTAACTGTTCCTAGTGCGATGACAATAATTTCCGCTGATAGAATAAAATCCGTTCGGATGGCCCCTTTGATTTTAGCTTTTTCAAACTCTACCATATCAACTTTAGGGTCCGAAACTGCCTCAATAATCTTTTTATGTTCGGCTTTATCTTCATCTTTGCTATGTAGAAATTTATGGGCAAGTTTTTCCACCCCTTCGAAGCAAAGAAAAGCGCCGCCCAGCATTAACAGTGGTGTGATCAACCATGGAATAAAAGCACTAATCGCCAATGCTGCGGGAACCAAAATAAGCTTGTTAATAAAAGAGCCTTTAGCAACCGCCCAAACGACGGGTATTTCTCTTTCTGCTCGAACGCCAGTTACTTGCTCAGCGTTAAGCGCCAAATCATCGCCTAGAACACCGGCGGTTTTTTTTGCTGCCACCTTAGATAGTACTGCGACATCATCAAGTAGCGTTGCGATATCGTCGATTAAAGTGAGTAAACTCGAACCAGCCATATAAAATACCTGTTTAATGTGATTATTTCAGTTCAAAACGAGTATATTACTCGATTTTTGGTGGTTTGGGGTAATTCTAGACCAAGGGAATGTTTAAATTGCAAAAGTCTGTTTGACGGATAATAAAGTATAGGAAAAAGAGATGTCCATATATACCTGCTTTTAGTTGTCATTAGATCTGTAGTTGACTTAAAGTTGGAGATAGGTAAGTATCTTATAGCGATAAAAAATCTGAACTTAGCTAAACTCTCGTTTTATTGATAATGAGATTTACTGCAATGGATTCACGTTATGCAGGAAAATAACAGACAGGCGATTAATAGCCATTATCTTAAATCCAGTTTGCTGTGTAGGGATCTGCCTGTCTGCTCTTGGTTTTTGAAAAATTATAGACTATCGTCATATAAATTTAAGATCCCTTACACCAAGCATTTTTGAAATTGAAACGCCGTGTTATATGATTTACAGACAGTCATAGATTTTCCTTTCTATCTCTTTAAATTTAGTATACATAGGATCAAATTCTTCCAGACATTCAAATACCTCACTTGGATCAACCATTTCTTCATAATTTTCAGTTTGATATAGCTCTAACGTATCTTGAAAATACTTCTTTGCTTCTGATATTTTTCCAAGTTTATACAAGCAATAACCAATTTGCTCTTGTAGTTTTACATATCGCCATATTGGAAACTCGGCTTTCAACAATTCACAATCAACTGTTAAGTATTCGCGTAGAGCTTCTTCAAACTCGCTTTTGTCGTGGTAGCAGTGTGCAGAATATAACCTTGCCATATAGTACTTTGTGTCTTTTTTCAATGATTGCAAAAAATACTGATGTGCCTCTTCTATATCGTGCTCATTTTTCGACATATGATAATAAGTGCGGTAGGTTGGGGTGGTTAACCCCAACAAAAATGTTCTAAATAAAATCAGAATGATGACGTTGGGGTTCGTAAACTCACCCGCAACCTACCACTGAATGACAAGAATTACACATGAAATTTATTAAGATTCAATAACGGCAATTGCAAAACTAATTTCTCCGCCAACTCAAAATCAATCTCACCAATATCCGAAAGCCCATCAGTCAGCTGACTCAAAATATCCTCCTGAATAACACCTCTTTCTTTTGCCTCAGAATACGGCAAACGATGAAACATTACCATTGAATATCTTGGACAAAACCGCTTTGGAAACCGTTTTTCTAATTCAAACGCCAATTGATTTTTTAAAATAAACTTTTCATCTCTAACTGAATCCCGCATGGTGATATAGTTTTCAATAGCCATATCAGCGATGGCATCACCATTTGGCTTTCTATTTTTGTCAACCATGGAAAAAACAGTTTTCCAGTCAAGAATAGGATTGTTGAATTGATCAATAGTGTTTGCAAGTTCGAGCGCATCTTCAAATCCGCAATTCATCCCCTGACCATGAAAAGGTACAACCGCATGAGCCGCATCGCCGAGTAAAAGTGCCTTATCTTGATAGTGCCAGGGCGAGCATTTAACTGTGGCGAGATGACCTGTTGGATTGTTAAAAAAATCCTTCTCTAAATCAGGTAAAAGAGAGACCGCATCGCTAAAATTAGTTTGAAAAAACAGATTAAGTTTTTCTTTTGAGTTAACCGACTTAAAACTTACTTCGCCTTCATTCGGCATAAATAAAGTAACGGTAAAGCTGGCATCTTCATTGGGCAGCGCAATTAACATATAGCCACCTCTTGGCCAGATATGCAGAGCATTTTTTTCGATTTGAAATTCGCCATTTTGCCCCGCTGGAATAAGCAACTCTTTATAACTATGTCCCAGGGGTAAAATATCGTGCTGAGTTGATTCAATTTTATGGATCGCTTCTCGCACCGAAGAGGCACTGCCATCGGTTCCAATCAACCGATTAAAAGAGCGGATTGATTGTTCGTTGGTTTTGCTATTGGTTAGTACCAAGGTATTGTTATTTAAGTCGACGGATGAACAGGTTTGATTGAAATGAAAGGTAACTAAACCTGTTTCTTCTGCCGCGTTCATACAAATTTTATTAAGTTCCGCTCTTGATACAGAATAAATGACTTCTTCGCGCTTTTGTCCATAGGTCTGAAAGTTTTGTTCGCCTTTTTCGTCGTGGATCATTCTTCCTTTCATGGTCGTTAATATGGGTTTAACTTTTTCCATTAACCCCGCTTGTTCGAGCGGAAAGATACCACGATTAGCTAATGCCAAATTAATTGAACGTCCTGCACTAATGTTTTCTTTTCGCATATCAGCGCGGCGCTCAAATAATTCAACTTTAAAACCTCTTTTTGCTAAAAGTACTGCGAGTAATGAGCCGACTAATCCAGCTCCAACTAATGTAACCTGACGGGCTCTGTGAGTTTCTTCAATTAGAGTCATATTTTCACCTGAACCGCGTTAGCTAATATGGTGACAAACCGATAAACATCTTCATAAGAATTATACTGCGGAACTGGTGCGACTCTGATCACGTTTGGGTATCGCCAATCACCAGTTACGCCATTTTCTTCAATGGCATCGAAAACTTGTTTACCCTTATCGGCAGGATCACCGTCTTGTAATTTGAGAGCAAGTGATAGCTGGCTGCCGGAAAATTCAGTTTCTGATGGCGTTAGAATATCTAGTTTATCACTGAGCTCAGACTCCAATAGAAAACGTAAGAAACCTGTCAGTTTGATCGCTTTTGCTCTAAGCTGACTGATTCCTCCGGCTTTTTTGATGGTATCGAGTGAACCTCGGATCGCTGCAAGGGAAAGTACCGGTGGATTAGACAGTTGCCACGCTTCAGCAGATTTTATTGGTACAAATTTATTATCCATTTTAAATCGAGTGCTTTTATCATGCCCCCACCAACCTGCAAAACGTGGAAGCTCCTTATTATCATGATGATTTTGATGAACAAAACAACCTGCCACAGAGCCTGGACCAGAGTTGAGATATTTATAAGTACACCAACAAGCAAAATCAACATTCCAATCATGCAAATTCATTTCGATATTTCCTGCCGCATGCGCGAGATCAAACCCAACCATGCATCCTTTCTTATGGGCAATCTCTGTAATAGATTTCATATCAAAAACTTGCCCCGTATAGTATTGAACACCAGGGAGCATGACCAACGCAATCGAACCGCCTTCTTTTTCGATCAAAGATAAAACATCTTCGTTTCTAATCGTTTCTTCGTTTTCTCTTGGTTTGAGAAATAACATAGACTCTTTAGGATCTAATCCATGAAATTTAATTTGCGATTCAACTGCGTAATGATCGGATGGAAACGCATGTTCTTCGATTAATATTTTATGACGGGTTTCCGTCGGACGATAAAAGCTCACCATCATAAAATGTAGATTTGCGGTTAGGGTATTCATGCAAACTACTTCATCAGTTTTCGCGCCGACTAAATCTGCGAAACCTTCCGACAAAAACTCATGATAAGGCATCCAAGGAAAGTCGCCATCAAAATGTCCTTTTACCCCAAGTTTTGCCCATTGGTCGAGTTCTCGTCGAACATATTCGGCTGATAGTGTTGGTTGTAAACCAAGAGAATTTCCGCAGAGATAAATTTCATCTTTGCCGTCTGGCATTTTTGGAATTGAAAATTCATTTCGTATATTGGCGATAGGATCTTGCTGATCCATTTGTTGTGCGAATTCTAAAGTGTTTTTATATTGCATTTATTTCTCATTTTAAAAATAGTCATTATTCCCCTCTTTGTAAAAGATTCCTACACGGATGTAGGTCAATAGGGCAATGCATGGAGCAATTACCGAGGGGTTAGGGGAGATTTAAAATTTTCCACTTCAAAATAGTCTAAACATTTTGTAATTAAAATCAAAGGAAAAATCCCCCTTAGTCCCCCTTTATTAAGGGGGAGAGCTAATGACGTGACAATCTCCTAATGCCGAACTACCTTAACGGGTACAACACCGGTCTCGACGGAACTGCATCAGTTTCTATTTCTGGTATTTGCAAATTACACAAATAAAATCCATCATCAATTTCATCATCAACGTAAATCATTTCAGTAATGGTCTTATTGGTCAATGATTTTGGATTCAAATTCTTGTCATCTATTTTTACATTCCAAAACATTCGATGATTACTCAACATACCATCATCATACATTTTATCGACCGAAGGAAAGTCTACCATTAAATGCTTCACATTACGTTCGATTAGATATTCCATCGCATCGTTGGTTAAGTAAGTAGGGTAATTCTCTTTGTCATAGATTTTCGACTTTTTATTACTATCATTGGGTGTTGTTCTAATCACAAGTCCTTGCAACTGCTCGTCGGAATATTGTGCAAGAGAGTTTTCTAGTAATTCTTTTGTTATTACTTTGTTATCATCGTCAAAAAAGGGAAGATAACTTTCGCTAGTTTCTATGGCTACTTCTGGTTCTAAACTTAACAGAACACAAGGAAAAAAAGATTGCTCGATTGATTGGTAAACAGGAACTAATTGATTAACAATATGTGATACCGATTCAGTATGTGTACCATTGCAATGAGGAATAATAGTTAACTGCTTGGCATTGCAACTTCCATCTCTTTTGGTATCACCAATAAAGCTACCCGAAATAAGTGTTGCGCTGGTACATTCTGGCGCGCTAAAATGATTCGGTTGCTTACCATTTGGCAACATGGTGATAGCTATACTTCTTCCCAAACTTAGATCGCAGGTGTAGCTTTTGTCATCAACTGTCAGAGAGATTTTCATTGGTCTAAAAATCTCTCTGCGTTTATGCCTAGCCATTCTAACGCCGTGCCATGTAATAATCTTGCGCGAACATTTTTATCTTTTATGGTTTCGTTAATTAGCTTTCCCGGTTCTAGCTCGCCGAGAGGAAAAGGGTAGTCCGTTCCAAAAGCTAATCGTTCGGCACCCATTAAATCGACTAAATAATTTAGCATCGCAGGATCATGAACTAAGGTATCTAAATAAATCCGATCTAAATATTCCTTAGGATTTATATTATTATCTTTTGCAACTAAATCTGGGCGGCAATTAAAACCATGCTCGATCCGTCCGATGGTTGAAGGAAATGAACCGCCTCCGTGTGCAAACGCAACTTTTAATTTGGGCAGTTTTTCAAACACACCACCAAAGATCATCGAGCAGATCGCGAGCGATGTCTCCGCTGGCATCCCTACTAACCAGGGCAGCCAATAATCTTTCATTTGTGCAGTTCCCATCATATCCCAAGGATGAACAAAAACCGATGCACTTAAATCTTGTGCAGCTTCAAACACCGCGAATAATTCTGGTGCATTCAAATTCCAATCGTTTACATGAGAGCCGATTTGCACGCCAGCAAGTCCAAGGTCGTTCACGCATCTTTCCAATTCTTTTATCGCTAAATCTGGAGATTGCAATGGAATCGTTCCAAGCCCCGCAAAACGCGTTGGGTGCATATCACAAATACCGCCGATATGTTCGTTAAGTAATTTTGAAATATCCAAAGCATCAGCGGCTTTTGCCCAATAACTAAACATAACAGGAACAGTTGAAAGAACTTGAACGTCAATTTTATGTTGATCGCATTCTTTGATACGAACTTCAGCGTCCCAACAATTTTCATCGATCTCCCGAAAGAAATGATCTTCTTTCATCATGCGCGCACAACCGCATTTGTGGTGATCTAAATGTATCCAGCCACCGTAGCCGTACTTTTCTTTTAAGTCAGGCCAATGTTTTGGCAAAATGTGAGTGTGAATATCTATGGTTAGCATTTGCTTAATCAAACTCATATTTATTATGCGGCATCAAATGCCCGCAGCTATCACAAGTGCGAAGCTCTTCGCTAGATAAAAATCGGTCGAACACTGCGCCAAAATCGTTTTCAATATCTTTCAATGGGAAAAATTCCTCATAAAGTTTGTGATTACATTTTTCGCAAAACCACATTAAGGCATCTGTTTCTTCTGGTCGTCTGACTTGTTCAATCACTAAGCCGATTGAGTTTTCAAATCTTACTGGCGAATGAGGAACTTTTGGTGGCAATAAAAATATATCACCTGCGCCTAGTCTGTACTCAACCACTTTGTCATTTTGTTGAGTTCGTAATAATAACTCACCTTCTAATTGATAGAAAAATTCTGGACCTTCATTGTAGTGAAAATCTTTTCGCCCGTTTGGTCCGCCGACGACCATAATGATCATGTCTCCTTCACGATAAACTTCTTTGTTACAAACGGGCGGTTTTAGTTTGTCGCGGTTTTCGTCGATCCATTTTTGGAAGTTTAGGACTTGCATTGGAGCGCTCATGATATTTTCCTTAAATTTAAAAACAAGTTCAAAAGATTTTTACCAAAGCTTGCCCCGTGAAACGTTGTGGGTACGGAGACACGGAGGTCACGGAGAAAGATTTCCAAGGTAGAAATTAAAATAAGTTTTATTTGACTGTTGCTATGCATTTTAATTCTATGGCTATTGGGGTTGGTAGGCAGTTGATTTCGACGGTTGTTCGGCATGGTTGGTTATCTGCGAAATATTCTGCATATATTTTGTTGTAAATCTTAAAATCGTCTTGCATGTTGGTCAAAAATACAGTGACATCGACCAACTCCATCCAGCTTGAGCCAGATTCTTGTAAAATGGTACGGACGTTTTCGAATACGCTACGGCACTGAGTTTCGATATTATATTCTTTTATTGAGCCGTCATCATTCAGAGTGACTCCGGGGATCTCGGTTGTACCGGCTTGGCGTGGACCGACTCCCGATAAAAATAGCAAATTTCCGACCTTTCTGGCGTGCGGATATAAGCCGACGGGTTTGGGGGCTTTGTTTGTGCTTATTTTTGAATTTTCGGGATTCATTGTCTTTAACTCATTGATTTAAAATAACTAAAAGCAATTCGAACACTTGGTCTAATTTATTTTGAGATCTATATTATCGGAAATTAAACGCTAATCAATTGAGAATAGCATATTTATCGACAACAACAGAAAAGTGTCAATAACAAAAGAAAGAGGTTAATTGAGGATAAACTTGCATCCGCCCAGACTGGCGAAAATATTGAGAGAACTTTTCGGTTTTTTGTATAAAAACATGATTGACCGAGTACAGTTAATTGAGTTGCTATTTTAATCACCTGACGAATAGAATGTAAAGCCTAAAAATAATCAAATTATTAGGAATATTAGCAAAATAGGCTCGTTATACGCTAACAACATACAATTTTACCCCTAGATAGCGTAGAATTTAGCGGTTTTTGAAAGAATATGGTTAATACAAGCAACTCAACGAAAGTTTCAATAAAGGATTACACCATGCAGGTGTCGGACGAATTCGATCAGTGTCGCAAGCAGGCTTATTCTCTGGCTTTGCGAATGCTCAGCAATCAGGATGATGCGTTAGAAGTAGTGCAAAGCTCCATTGAAAAAGGACTTAATCATCCAGGCGCGCCAGCGATGGATCACGCAGAATTCAAGCCGTGGTTGTTTACCGTGGTGCGAAACAAGTCGATTGATATTTTACGCCGCAAAAAACGCCTACCTCATATAGAGCATGAGGAATACCATACTCAAGCGCCGCAAAAGAATGAGCCAGACCGATCTTTGCAGCAACTTCAATTAAAAGAAACCATTGAGCAAGCGTTAGAAATGCTTAATATGCAGCAAAAAGAAATTGTATTACTTCGTGATTATCATAATTTTAGTTACGCAGACATCGCAAAAATTTTAGGTATCGCCAAAGGTTCCGTTATGTCACGTTTACATCGAGCGAGAATGGCTCTGAGGGAAATATTAGTCGATAAAGGCGTTTCTTTGGGAGGTCAGTCATGATTGAAAACGAAACACCCAAGCCAGATCAACCAAAGCAGACCATGAGCATGCAGCAGCAAAGCCAATCATCTAAAACGTTGGATAGTTCATCTATTCAAAGCCAGAGTATGGCAAGCAGCAAGTATGAATTGTTGTCTGGGTATGTTGATGGCGAATTAACTCAGCAAGAAGCTCAAAAAGTGATGTTGCTATTAGACAGTGAGCCCGATTATAAAAAACTTCATGACGAAATGTTAATGATGCGTCAAGAAGTACAATCGCTTAGTTTGCAAGACAGTGAGTTAGAGCATTTAGATAAACTTTTTCAAGAGCCTGTGACTAAAACATCGCGGTTGTTTGGATTTGCTCTTATTGGGGTAAGCTCGGTTATTTTAGTCGCCTTTATTATGTATTCGGTTTTTATTAACGCGGCAATTAGTTTGCTGGTCAAAATAGCGGTTGGACTACTTGGTGCTGGTAGTTTGTTTTTATTATATAGCGTTTTACGTCAGCGAATGATGAGTACCAAAAAGGACAAATATAATCGGGTGAAAATATGAGTCGCGTTATTTTATCGACAACGGATGTGATCCATGGAAAAAATATTACCAAGCACTTAGGACTAGTGCGAGGAACTAGTATTCGCACCCGTCATTTAGGTCATGATATTTTGGCAAAACTGCGAGGATTAGTCGGCGGTGAGATCCACGAATACACTAAATTAATGGCGGAGAGTCGTGAACAAGTACTCGACCGTATGATGGATGACGCCAGAGAACTTGGAGGTAATGGTATTGTTGGAATTCGTTTTTCTACATCTCAAATTGCAACGGGAGCGGCGGAGTTGGTGGTTTATGGAACGGCCGTTGTAGTTGAAGATGCGGACGACTTGATTGATGATCGTCCTGCGTGAAGGAGGATTGGTTTTATGAGCAAAACTACCACAGTTTTCTTAGTACTCATCGCAGCGGTGATAGGTACTGTAATAATCATTTTTGGAATAAGCTATTTTGAAATTGAACCTGGTCGAATAACAGAATCAAAGGGGGAGCTTTCTTTTGGCGTTACCAGTAGTTTGGGTTGGATATTAACACTTGGTTTTTTCGTTTTATATTTACTTTACTTATTTTTTAGACACCTATATCTCAAGATAACAGGCAGGATGTAGGCATTTATTTAAGCATCTACTCGGATATTCGTTCCAACATATTCATCTTCTAACTGCCAATTAAATTTTCTATCTGAGCGAGTTCCTCTTCTTTTTCTTCTGCAAGCTACGGATTTTTTTTCGGTTTTTAAAAGGTTCTTTTTTGATAAATCTTGCTGAGGGTTATCCGCTCGATATTCGGCATCAGCCAGTACTATTTTATAGGCGCGCTGCAATAGCTTGAATTTTTCTTCCGCAAGAAAATTATCAGGATTTTTATCTGGATGAAATTTTACCGCAAGATCTCGAAAGGCTTGTTTAACCTTTTCTGGTGTTGCTTGCTGGTTTAATCCCAAAATTAAGTAGCCAGTATTGAGCATAGTTCGTTTTTTATTATAATCTGCACTTGTGTTGTTATTGTTGCAAAATCTCGTTACGAGATTGTTAATGGTAACAAAGAAAGGGCTAAAAATTTTGCGAAATAGTGCTCATTTGGAGACTTGTCAATTAGGAATAGGCGAATTTTCACAAAAGTTGAGGCAATTATTGCTAGTATTTTCGAATTTGAACTAGGTTAAACGGATCGAGTTGTTACTATTTAAAGGGAGAAATACTGGTAAATAGCGATAATAATCGGTTGAGTGCAAATACAAGGTTCAGGGGGATAAAATACTCTCGGTTTAGCGCGCTAAAAATTCTTAGAGAAAGTCAGCTTGATCTCTGGTCGACGTAATCGATTTGCTATCTCTGTCGCTTCAAAAGTGCCACCTCGATTATCTTCATAGATAAAACGTGTTCGATCGAATTCCCCAGTGTTTAATTTATCGACTTCTAACTGAATCTTCATACCAAAAAATTGACTGGTTTCTATAAAAGCTTTTATTCTTCCATTTCCGCTAAAGGTTTGCCTTTCATCGACGAAAAAATTGGTGTCGGTAAAGCTACCAGAGTATTCCAATCCCCATGCTAATTTTAAATCCGTAATATCCTGGCGAAATGCGTAACGAAGCCATCTTGGGGTGTAGCCGTTGATTGTTCTATTTCCATTGATTATAGGATCATCAAACGTTGACTCGCGAAAAAAATAGGAGATTTCTAAAAGACCGTTTTCTAAAATAAGATCGAGCGGTAAGTTTAAATCAGTTTCGATACCCCAAAATCGAGCATCGCCAGCATTTCCAATCCCTTGACCACCAGAAGGCAATAAGATCTGCTCGAGGATATCTTCTTTCCATTGGTGGAACCCTTTAATTTTTAAACTGCCTCGTTTATTAAAACTCCAATCATAAGTAATCGCTAACTCGGACGTTTTGTCTGGTGCAAGATTTGGATTACCTGAGGTGGTACGATCTTCAGAAGTCTCAGAGCTTGCCGCAAATGCAGAAAAATTCAGCTGTCCCACTCGTCGCTCTAATTCTAAGGTGACTTGATGGTCGGGATCATACTTATAGGTGGCGGAAAGGCGTGGTTTTAGAAATGTAAAACTATGCTGTTCATTGGCATCGCCCGTAACCTCTATTTTGGATATTTCTATCGTTAAGCCTCCCTCGAGAGTTAATTTTTTAGACGCTTCATAAGTAAAGCTGGAAAATACTTCAGCGCGAAGTTCTCCAACAATGGTGTCACCACCATTAAGTGGTTGTAATGCATCGTCCTGATATAAGATGGAGGTATTGTCTAATTTATTTTTAGCTAACTCAAAGCCAAACTCCGGTTTAAAAGACGAGCCTTCTACACGTCCGAGAGTGATTCGACCTATAGTTTCAGTGTTGCGCGAGTCTTGAGAGAATTGACTGTTAAAAGAATCATTTCCGTCGATTAGGCTTTGAAAGTCAAATAGGCTGGTAAAGTCGTCATCCGATATCAATCCGAGTCCGATAACGCGCCATTTCCAATCTTCTTTTGTTTCACTCCAGTCAATGCCTAGTTCTGCGGTTTTAAATTTTGAAGTGATGTCGAGATCCCAAAATTTGTCGCGCCCAGCATCGTCTGGCGGTCTTCCTACATAAATATCACGGGTGGTATCTTGTCCATATTGCGCGCTACCAATTCTGGTGTTAACGGTCAGTTTGCCATCACCAATTGTTTTAGCTATTTCTCCATTGATAAAAGCAAATTCATTTAACTCAGTCAAGCGCTCTTTTGCACTACTGATAAGTAAATCATTAGCATCAATGGTTTCTATGTTAGCACTGCGATATCCCGGACCTGCTCCAATATCGAGATCGAAGGAGGAGTCCCATTCTCCCAATTTTGTGGAGATTGCGGCTTCTAGATTTGGCTGAGCATGACCTTTGGGAGCCCATCTTTCCTTAAATGCCCAGCTTCCAGAAGTTGTATCTTTCCTACGGATAATATTAGCGACTATGGATTGACCAGCTGCTTCACCGGAGCTGACGCCTCCTCGCAATATTTCAACACGCTCAACTTGAGTTGCTGGAATGCGTACTAACGCGCTGCGTAAACCGCCGGATTTTGATGTCGGGCGTGCACCATCAATTAAAACATTACCCGCATTTCCACCAAAGCCGCGTGCATTAGAACCTTGATCAAAGTTAAATCCAGGGAGCCGTTCGACCATTTCTAGCGCATTTTGAGGTAGGTATTGATTAAAGAAATTTGATGGATAAACCGAATTTTCAGTAGACGATGATTCTACTTGTGCGTCAATGCTGTCATCAGCACTTATCGAAAAAATAGATAAAAATGCGACTAGCGTAAATGCAGTAACGCTTATTTTGAGGCGGTTATTCAATTAATCACCGATGACCATGTTAAGAATTGTCTAAATAGGGTGCAAGACTATGATTAATTGTAGACTAAATCTAGGGCTGCAAATATTTGCTTACAATATGCGAGTATATATAGCGTTTATAAACAATTGTTTACATTTGTAACAATATCGAGTCATTTTGTCGACTTTGATCATATTGCTAAGCGTGGTGGTTCAGTATTTTAATAACAATGGTTTACTTGTAAGAAAAAACGCCTTCAGCTTTTGTTCAGTTAGTTGCGCCTAAACTATCACCAACAGTTAAGAAAAGCCGGAGCAGAGAAGATGAAAAAAGTTATATTGGTTGGTGCATTATTTGGTTTGATGATTGCGAGTAGTGTGACTGAAGCGGGTAATCGACAACAAGATCGTCATCACGTTGAGCGACAAGATAATAGTTCTCATCAGTCTAATTCGCATCGTAACAAATCGCACCATAAAAATGCGCACCGCAAATCACACCATAAAAACTCGCATAGACGGCATCATTCTCATCACCGAGATCACCATGTAAGTCATCCGCGTCGTCATTACTCTGATCACAGCAGTCGATATTATTACTCTCGTCATCATGATGATTATCGATATGCTAATCAACACAGTGATTATTATGGAAAGTACTACGGTTACTATGATCGGTATGGGAATTATCAAAGTTATGACTACGGATATTATGACAGCTATGGGTATTATCGGGCGCATAATCACAACTCACGTTGTGGGCATATAAGAACTCCATTGTTAGGTGCGGTTGTTGCGGGAGTGGTGATTGCTAGTATATTTGATCGTTAGTTAATTTTACTTTTAATCACTTAAGCTCTAATTCCCCGCAGCTTGCTGCGGGGATTTTCATTGACGAGTATTAGGTCGTAAAATCAATTTTTCAATCGAGTAATCCTGCGATTTTGGCTGAGTTAGGGATTTAATTTTCTGAGTTAAAAGAGCCAGTAGTTAGTTGCTGGCTCTTTCGTTAGTGAAGAATTAATTAAGGTTAAAACGATAAGTACCTAGATTATTTATTACAATCAAATTTTCACCCGTAGATGTTGGATAGTTGCGTCGATAAATTTCTTTTATTGGCAGTAAGTGGAACTCTTTTTCTATTCTTATCAAGCTGTCGCAAGCATCATTTCGTAATGACAAATAGCCGTTGAGAGTTGTACCGGATCTGATTCGAAAAAAAATTCATCCGCAAAAAAACTAAAAGAGTGCGACCAACAGCCTCCCGATACTTCGAACTCAATCGTTAATGTATCAGCGGTGATATTTGAGTTTATGATATCAAAACCAGCGTTGAATATATCGAGAAGTGCTCTAGGATAAGGTTGAGAATTGCAAAGTAGAGAGTGCACTTTATACGGAACCGTAATATTGGTAGACTGGATGTCAGGTAGAATTCTTTCAAATGGAATAAAAATAGCTGATGATAATACTTGTTGCAGGCATAATTGTTTTCTTCGCGGTTCATCTATTGCCGAGTTTTCCGATATTAAAAACTAGTCTAGTCAAGCGCTATGGCAAAACGCGTTTTAAAATTACTTATTCTCTTTTTGCCGCCTGCGGATTGACTAGCATCATTATCGGAATGATTTATGCTGAATATATCCATCTTTGGTTGCCTCCTA
>Ga0316205_10002520_pt1 | contig 18925 bp, 15 predicted proteins | sample 3monthpyrite_MG_FD_204941 | JGI IMG/M metagenome (GOLD analysis project Ga0316205, IMG submission 204941) | Microbial mat bacterial communities from mineral coupon in-situ incubated in ocean water Damariscotta River, Maine, United States -... | ecosystem: Environmental > Aquatic > Marine >... | reverse complement strand
TGTTATCCTCCAGCCCCACGCGCACATTGCCGCCAAGGGCGATGGCTGCGGCGGCCATGGGCATTTGCATCCGGCTGATCCCAAAGCTGGCCCAGCTTGCACCGGCCGGAAGCTGCGCTTTCATTGCCGCCATGGTTTCGACCGTCTGATCTGCCCCCCAGGGGATGCCGAGGCACAGCTGGAACATCGGCGGGGCATCAATCAGCCCTTCTTCGACCATGGCTTTGGCAAACCGGATATGGCCCAGATCAAACACTTCAAGTTCGGGCTTCACCCCCCATTTCTGTGTCAGTTCGGCCATGCGCCGCAGGGTTGGCGGGGTGGAAATGTAAATCTCGTCGCCATTGCCAAAATTCAGGGTTCCGCAATCAAGCGAACAAATCTCGGGCAGGCATTCCTTGATATGGGCCAGCCGTTCTTCGGGGCCGATCATGTCCGTCCCCGGCCCGGGTTGCGCCGGATCATCCGCCGAGGGCACCCAATCGCCGCCCATCCCGGCGGTGAGGTTGATCACGACATCCGTGTCACTGGCGCGCACGATATCAACGGCCTCTTTGAACAGGGCCGGATCGCGCGATCCCTTCCCCGTTTCCGGGTCACGCACATGCAGATGGGCAATGGCCGCGCCTGCATTGGCCGCCTCGATCGCGGCATCGGCAACCTGCTCAGGCGTCACCGGGATATGTGGGCTTTTGCCGACGGTATCACCGGCACCGGTGACTGCGCATGTGACGATCACTTCAAAATTCATCTCAACCCTCTCCTGCCAGACGTGCTCAGTTTGCGACGGACATCTTGGAAAAGTGTCGATTATTCGCCAGCTATTGACCTATGATGGCGGATAATCTGACTTCGCCACCTCCAATCGACCGGGATATTCACCATGACTTCGCCCTCGGTACACACCCGTCCGCCTGCTCGAATCGTTGCCATCCTGCTGCCACGCTTCAACATGATGAGCCTGATCAGCCTGATGGAGCCTGTACGCATTGCCAACTATCTCTCGCCCGGCACGCTTTATGACACCGTGATATGCGCCGTAGAGCCGGGTGAGATCACAGCGAGCAATGGAACGCCCGTCATTTGCCAACGTCTGCCCGACAAGCTGGGGCAGGATGATCTTGTGCTTTTGATCGGCAGCTGGGGGGCCGAGCATTACAGCGATCCCAAGCTGCTGTCGTGGTTGCGACGCGCCGACCGGCAGGGCATCCGCCAATGCGCGGTCGAGATGGCGCCATATGTGTTTGCCCGCGCCGGGCTGTTGGCAGGAAGGCAAGCAACGGTGCACTGGGCCTATCTGCCCGGCTTTCAGGAGTTGTTTCCGGATATCCTTGGGGCCGAACAGCTGTTTACCATTGATGGGCGCGTGATGACCTGTGCGGGGTCAACCGCCGGGCTGGATTTCATGTTACATCTGATCCGGCAGGATCACGGCAATGCGCTGGTGGGCGAGATTTCGGACAATATCCTGCATCATCCCGTGCGCGATCCAGCGGCCCCACAGCGCAAAAGCCTTGGACGTGGGTTGGATGAACTTCCACACAGCGTGGCCGAGGCCGTCGAGCTGATGGATCAGAACCTGAGCGAACCGGTATCTGTGCCCGAGCTGGCAAAACGCGTGGGACTGTCACAACGCCAACTGGAACGACAATTCAAACGGGCCGTCGGCTGCAGCGTGGTGCAGTTCGGGCTACTGCTAAGACTGCAACATGCGCGTGTCTTGCTGATCTCGACCGATTTGGGCGTGCGCGAGATTGCCACCGCATCGGGGTTCAACTCGCTGTCGCATTTCGCCTATTCGTTTCGCAAGTGCTTTGACCGCAGACCCCGGGAATATCGGCAAGCCTGGCCCGAGAACAAGGAAGCGCCGGATTGGCCCGGGACACTGTCCGCCTATCTGGACACCCTCAAGCAGGCGCAAGACACGCCTACGGCCCCTGACGAAGCGCATTGAGCACGGCAACGATCTGCGCATCCCGCTCGGCGGCCATCTCTTCAAACGGACGCGCGCCTGCCATGGCGTTGCAGCCGTCGACCATCCGGTCGCGCAACTCCTGCGTCAGTTCGGGGGCCTCAAGCCGGGTCCATGGCCATTTCAGCGCCGGACCAAACTGATCGAGATTGGTGGCCATGCCGCCTTCGCCACAAGCGACGTGAAACGCCATGCATTGCCCCTGCACGGCCATGCGCGGGGCCGGTCCGTTGATCAGAGCGGTGTCGATATCCTCGGGCGTCGCCTCGCCTGCGGCCACCATATGCAGCGCCTCGCGCCACAATGCCTCTTGCAGACGGGTGGCGACGAAGCCGGGGATTTCCTTTTTCATCACCAGCGGGGCCTTGCCCGCCACCTCGTAGAAATGCGCGGCCCATTCAACCGCAGCCGGATCCGTCTGTTTGCCACCGACAATTTCGACCAGCGGCAGAAGGTAAGGTGGGTTGAACGGGTGCCCGATCACGCAGCGCCCCGGCGTCGGGCATGTCGCTTGGATCTCGGTCATGGTGAGGCCCGAGGTGGACGAGCCGATCACAACGTCGCTTGGCAACACAGCGCCCATCTTTTCATAAAGCGCCTGTTTGATGCCCAACCGTTCCGGGGCACTTTCCTGTACGAATTGCGCGCCGTCCAATGCCGTTTCCAGATCCGTTGTCACGGTCAGCCGGTCGCGCGCGGCACCGGGGGCAAGCCCAAGGGCGATCAAGCTGATCCATGCCGTGTCGAGAATGGCATCGAACGCCGGACGTTCCGCGTCGTCATGGATATAGGCGGTCACGTCATAGCCTCGTGCCAGAAAATGCGCGGCCCAGCCACCGCCAATGGGCCCAGCACCAAGCGAGGTGACGTGGCGAACAGAATGTGGGTCGGGATACATCATTCGCCCTTGAACTTGGGTTCGCGTTTTTCAACGAAGGCTGCAACCCCCTCGGCGGCGTCATCGGATTTCAGCATCTTGCGATAAGTCGGCATCGGATCGGTGCGCATCTTGTGAAAGGCTTCTTGCAGGGGATGACACTCGATCTCGCGCTGCACTTCCTTGACAGATTGCATCGCCAACGGGGCTGACCAGGCGATTGAGGCGGCCCATTCGCGGGCGGCGTCCATCAAATCCGCCGATGGCACGACCTTGTTGACCAGCCCGTAATGCGCCGCTTCCTCGGCGCTCATCCGGCGGCCCAGCAAGAACATCTCCATCGCGATATTATGCGGGATGCGGCGCGGCAGACGTTGCAACGCACCGGCATCCGGCACGATACCAAGCGGCATTTCCGGCAGGCCGAATTCGACATGATCCGCCGCGATCAGCAGATCACAGGCCATCGCCATCTCGAAACCCCCGCCAATCGCCAGCCCGTTGATCGCGGCGATGACCGGTTTGTTCAGCGCCCAGTTCTCGGTCAGGCCGGTGAAGCCGCCAAAACCATATTCATCCGCCTCCCACCAATTATCAAGCTGCATCTCGCCTTCATTCAGCGCCTTGAGATCCCATCCGGCCGAGAAAATCTTTTCGCCCCCGCCGGTCAGGACTGCACAGCGCAACTCCTTGTCCTCGTGCAACTCCTGAAAGGCCGCGGCCAGCGCCTGACTGGTGGGCACGTCGATGGCGTTCACCTTGGGGCGATCCAGGGTGACCTCCAGCACGTGGCCATTTCGCACCACCTTCACGTCGTCCGACATTGGTTTCTCCTTATTGGAACGCGGGCATGACCCGGTCACAGAACAGTTCCATGGACCGCTTCTGCGCATCCAGATCAAGACCCATCGAGGCATAATAGATGAATTCATCCACCCCCAGCGCCTGATATCGTTTCAGCTTTTCGATCACCTCGTCCGGGCTGCCAAAAAGCAGGTTTTCTTCCAACATGGCCGGGTCGTATTGTTCGCGCCCCTCCAGTTCATCCAGCGGGATTTGCCTGGGGAAGCCGTCATGCACGTCGCCTGCGTTGCGGAACAAGTTCTCGAACTGCCCCAGCACGAGGCGGATGGCATCCAAGGCGTGTTGGCGGTCAGCGGCGTTATCGTAGACCGCCGTGTGACGCATCATGGCAAAGATCGGGGAGAAGCCATTGTCTGCCTTGGTAATCGCCTCATCAAGATGCTTTTTATAAAGTTCGGCCTCGTCAAAGCCCCGTGTCAGCGGCCAGCTCATCACATGGCATTTTTCCCGCAGCGCATAGTCGTATGTGATGGGCGAACGCGCGGCGACCCAGACAGGCAGCTCGCTTTGCACCGGCTTGGGGCAGGACGTGGAGCTTGGGAACTGCCAAAACTCGCCATCATGGGCATAATCACCCTGCCAAAGCGCGCGCACGGCAGGCAGCATTTCCTGCATGTAGCGCCACGCATCGGGCTGTTTCAGCCCCGGTCGCATCCGGTCAAATTCACGCTGATACGCGCCCGATCCGATGCCGAATTCCAGCCGCCCATCGCTGATCAGGTCCAAAAACGCGGCCTCCCCGGCAAGTTTGATGGGGTGCCAATAGGCGGCTGTGGCCACGGCGGTGCCCAGGCGGATCGTGCTTGTATGTTGCGCCCACCACGTGAGGATTTGGAACGGGTTCGGCGCGATGGTCATCTCAAGCGCGTGGTGTTCGGCGGCCCAGACGATGCCAAATCCGCCCTGTTCGGCCATGCGCACCATATCGAGCGTATGATCGCGCACGGCACGCATATCTGCACGTGCGTCCATGCGTTCCAGATTGATTGCCAGTTGAAATTTCATCTCTGTCCTCCCTCAGCGCATCACGAACGGGTTGGCCATCGGTTCGTCGGATGTATTCATCCAGACCGTCTTGGGGCGAGTGTAGTCATACATCGCCTGAAACCCGCTTTCGCGGCCATAGCCCGACCCCTTGATGCCGCCAAACTCGGCAATCGGGGACACAACGCGGTAGGTATTGACCCAGACGATCCCGGCGCGCACCGCATCGGCCATGCGCAAGGACCGCGCGCTGTCACGTGTAAAGATGCCTGCCGCCAACCCATGCTCGGTATCGTTGGCCAGCTCGATCACCTCATCCTCGGTCTTGAACCGTTGTACGCAAAGGACCGGCCCGAACAATTCAGTATCGACAATGCGCAAATCCTGCCGTGGGCAGGTCAGAATGGTGGGTTCAAAGAACAGGCCGTCCATTCCATTGGGGCGTTTGCCGCCGGTCAGGATTTTGGCCCCTTCGCTGACCGCATGGGCAATTTCGGACTCGATATGATCGCGCTGCCCGGTGGTGCAAAGCGGTCCCATCTGCGTGTCCTCCAACAACGGATCGCCAATGGCGATCTCGCGCGCCTGCGCCACCATCCGTTCGAGGAATTCATCGGCGATATCCTCGTGCAGATAGAGCCGCGATCCGGCCACACAGCTTTGCCCCGTCGCCCCGAAAATCCCCGCGATCGAGGCGTTGACAGCACTTTCGATATTGGCGTCATCAAAGACGATGAAGGGGGATTTGCCGCCCAACTCAAGGCTGACCTCGGCAAAGTTGTTCTTGGAATTATCCAGCACATGGCGCGCCGCCCCCGGCCCGCCAGTAAAGGAAATCCGGGCCACCAGCTTGTGACTGGTCAAGGCCCGGCCACAGGGATCGCCGTGACCGGTGACGATGTTGACCACACCCGGGGGGAAGCCTGCCTCTTCAATCAGCTTGCCAAATTCCAGCATCGCGGCGCTGGCATGTTCGGACGCTTTCAAAACCACGGTATTTCCGGCCGCCAGCGCCGGGCCGATCTTGACCGCGACGAGAAACAGCTGGCTGTTCCACGGCACCACGGCGGCCACCACGCCCAATGGCTCGCGCTTGGTGAAGACGAACAGATCGGGCTTGTCGATGGGCAGCGTGTCGCCGGAAATCTTGTCGGCGCACCCTGCGTAGAACTGAAAAAACTCGGAGATATACTTGGCCTGCCAGCGCGTTTCCTTCAGCATCTTGCCGGTGTCGATGGTCTCAGTACGGCCCAGATCCTCGGATTTGTCCGCCAGCAATTCGGCAAGGCGACGCAGGCATTTGCCGCGCTCGGTCGGGGTCATTTTTGACCACGGACCCTTCAAAAACGCCTCATGCGCGCTGCGCACGGCCCGATCCACATCCGCCTCGGTCGCTTCCGGGACGCGGGACCACACCTGCCCGGTTGCGGGGTTCACGCTGTCGAAGGCCCCGCCATCCGAAGCATCCACCCATGCGCCGTCAATCAGCATCTGGTAGCGGATCACATCTGTCATCTTTGCGGCCTCCCCTTGGTCTGATTCTCATCTTGGGCGGTTCTCGGCCTCAAATGTGCGATTTATCGACATACTGTGGCGAAAAAAGCGTTCATTGAGATGCAAACAGGATCGTACCGTAGGCGCGAAGGAGTGTCGGATGCCCAGATTACCAGATGGCACAGCCTATGACCGCACAGGACAGACAGGCACCCCAACCGTGGTGTTGATCCACGGGCTTGGGCTAAACCACGAGGTCTGGCAATGGATGGTGCCAGCGTTCAGCGACGCATATGATGTGATCACTTATGACCTTTACGGTCATGGGCAAAGCCAGGGTCCGCCCGCGCGGCCAAGCCTGACCCTGTTCTCGGACCAGCTTGCCAGCCTGATGGCGTCATTAAACATTCCCGACGCGGCGATCGTCGGCTTTTCACTTGGCGGAATGATCTGTCGCCGTTTTGCGATGGATCACCCCGAAATGGCCCGCGCGCTTGTCATTCTGAATTCGCCCCACCGGCGCAACCCCGAGGCACAGGCCGCCATTCTGGCCCGCGTGGATCAAGCCCAAAGCCAAGGGCCACACGCCACTGTCGAGGCTGCCCTTGAGCGCTGGTTCACCGATGACTACCGCGCGAAGAACCCCGATATGATGGCGCTTGTGCGGCAATGGGTGCTGGCCAACGATCCAAAGATCTACCCGACGATCTACAGGGTGCTGGCCGAAGGGATTGAAGAGATCACCGACCCGGATATCCGGCTTTCGCTGCCCGCGCTGGCGATCACGGCCGATGAAGACTACGGCAATGGCCCAGAGATGACCAAGGCAATCGCAGAGGGGATTGAAGGGGGCACCGCGCTGATCCTGCCGGGGTTGCGGCATATGGCGCTTGCCGAGGACCCAGACGCGGTGAATGCCCCGGCGCGGGCGTTTCTCGATCAGCTCTCAGAGCAGGGCGCGTAGCTGTGCCATGCAGCCTGCCAGTTGATCAACAATCATAAGCTCGTCAGGCCAGGGCCGCGTCGGCAGTGCGTTCCTGTTCGATGAGCACCTCAAGCTGGCGACGATACCGCAATTGCCCGCCATCAATGGGCAAATCGATATGCGGTGTGCGCTTGGACGCCATACCCTTCTGCACATGGTTCAGAATCTCGCGATCCTCCTCGAACGCATGTTTGACATCCGCGCTCATCATCTCGGAAAGATCCGCATCTTCGGGACGTATATTGCGCAGTTGGAACCAGTAATAGCGAGTGCGGTCGCGGGTTTCAGGGGTCATGAAATTATAGCTGTCCATCACGAACACCTTGTCGTGCAGCGGTCCACCTTCGCCCCCAGTGCCCGCAGGCGTAAACACCGCCTTGATCAGCGCATGACAGGGATAGCGGACCTCGTAGTGCTGCAAGCGATCGCAATTGCCCTCGAACTCCACGATCTTCTTGTAAAAAGGGGCCGGCTCCACGTCCATCATCCAGCGCCAGACCGTCACGCCATCCTCGGCCTTGGTGATCCTCAGCGGCGTATCTGCGGTGGCGGCCTGCCCGAAGGAAGACTGATGCACCCATGCGACATGGGTGGGATCAAGCAGGTTGTCGGTCACGTAGAGATAGTTGCAGTCGATCTCGAGCGCCTTACCCCGGTTCATCCCCCAATTTGGATCGTCGAAATGCTCGATCTGGAAAATCTCGTCAGCACTGGCCAGCGCGGGGTTGCCCATCCATATCCAGACTAGACCGTATCGCTCTTCCACCGGGTAGGCATGGACCTTGGCGTTGGAGGGGATGCCGCCCTTGCCGGGCGCGCGCACGCATTGGCCGGTGCCATTAAAGGTCAGCCCGTGATAGCCGCATTCCACCGTGTCGCCCTTCTTGCGCCCCTTGGTCAGCGGCAGCTTGCGATGCGGGCAGGCGTTTTCCAACGCGACGATGCCGCCCTTGCTGTCGCGGAACATGCAAATGCTTTCTTCCAGCAGGGTGATCTCTTGCAACTCGCCGGAGATTTCATCGCCCCACGCCGCCACATACCAGGCATTTCTCAGAAACATAGTCGCCCTCTCATTTCGCCCAATTCGTGATCACGGATTTTATGTCCCAGCAAATAAGCTTGATAGAATCATTAAACTGTGATCACATTTTTGAAGACTGTAAGATTCATGTTTTAGCAAAGCAAGGTGCTGTTTGATGCTCGACAAGGCCAATGATGAGGTCAGCCGTATCCGGCTTGAACTGGCGGACCGGCTTGCCCGCCCTGCCGAACAGGCCTGGGCCATGCCCGCCGAATTCTACACTTCGCCCAAGTTTCTGGAGATCGAGACCGAAGAAGTCCTGCGCCGCGAGTGGATGTGCGTGGGCCATGTGGGCGAGCTGCGCAACCCGGGCGATTTCTTCACCACAGAACTTTTGGGCGAGGAACTTTTGGTGGTGCGCGATAGCGATGGCGTGGTGCGTATTCTGTCAAATGTCTGCCGTCACAGGGGCAACCGCGTGGCCGAAGGCAGTGGCAATGCCCGCAAGTTTATCTGCCAGTACCATACCTGGACCTATGACACGACCGGCGCGCTGAAGGCGGCCCCGATGATGCGCAAACAGCCCAGTTTTGATCAGTCGAAATGCGGCCTGCCCGAGTTCGCCAGCGAGATCTGGAAGGGCTGGCTGTTTGTCAATCTCGATGGTCTGGCCACGCCACTGGCCCCGCGTATCGAGGGCCTGTCAGAGGTGATCCACAACTATCATCAGGAAGATCGCTACCTCGTCTTCATGGAAGAGGACGTCTGGAACTGCAACTGGAAGGCGCTGTTCGAGAACTTCATGGAAGGCTACCACCTTAGCGCGACGCATCTGACCACGTTGCATCCGATCACGCCCACCAAGCTGTGCAAGAAAATGCGCTCGGGCGAGGGCTGGACCGGCTATCACGCCTTTTACGATCCAGACTACCCGCCGCGTGGCCCGTTCCACCCGGATCTGACCGAGGACGAGAAAAATAATTCACCCATGTATGGCGTCTATCCCAACCTGATGGTGGGGATGGGCACGGATTTCACGCTGTTCATGATCATCCGGCCCGATGGACCGGACAAAGTGCGCATTCGCTGGGGCGTGACCGGCCAGAAGGACGAGCCGACCTCGGGGGCGACGCGCGGCTATGTCGATCTGTGCCGGGCGTTCAATGGCGAGGACAAGGAGAAGCTGGAAATCCTGCAAAAGGCGCTGCGGACACGCGGCTATCATGGCGGACCATTGGCCCCTGATGACGTGGAGGGGACGATCTGGGATTTCATCCAATACATCGCCCGAAAGACGGGTGATGGCTAAGTGGTGCGCCTAAATATCGAAAAATGGACGCTTGGGCCCAGCAAGTGGCGAAAAATCTAAAATAAGGCAGGCGATGGCTGGCCTTAATGAAATCAATAATAATTCAACAGGGAAACGCAAAATGAAAAAACAGACAGACAATCTTGTCCTTGATCGCATCACGGCCGCTGGTCGGCGCCGTGGTATCAGTCGCCGCAGCTTCATGGGCCATGCCACGGTGGCGGGCCTTTCGGTCACCGCCGCCTCAGCATTGTGGACCAATCAGGTCGCAGCAACGACCCCCTCGCACGGTGGCACCTTCCGCGCGGCGATCCAGGATGCAAATACGTCGGATACACATGACCCGGGCCAGTATCTTTCGGTTTTCATGATCCAGCTGGCACACTGCTCGCGCAGCTATATGTGCGCGATCGAGCCCGACGGCTCGCTCGGCCCCGACATGGCCGACAGCTGGGAGGCCACGGCGGATGCCAGGGTCTGGACCTTCGCGCTCAATCAGAACGCCTCGTTTCATGACGGGCGCAAGTTCACCTCGCGCGATGCGCTGGCCTCGATCAAGCACCACCTCGGCGAAGACAGCACCTCGGCGGCCAAGTCACTTCTGGCCAATGTGGTCGATGTGCGCGCAGATGGCGACTATACGCTGATCATCGAACTCGATCAGGGCCTCGCCGATCTGCCCTATATCCTCACCGATTATCACACCGCGATCGTGCCCGCCGATGCCGATGGCAATGCCGATTGGGAAGGCGGGATCGGGGCCGGCCCCTACCGGATCACCGATTTCAGTGCCGGTGTGGGCGCCTCTCTGGTCAAGCATGATGGTTGGCACGGAGAAGGCGCGTGGTTTGACGCGGTCGAGCTTCTGGCGATCAACGACCCGAATGCGCGCCAGACGGCGCTGATCTCGGGCGATGTGGATGCCAACTCCTCGATCGAATACAAGACCTTCGAGCGCCTGGCACAGAACCCGAACCTGGAAGTGCTCAACCTGCCTTCGGGCTCGGCGATCACTTGCCCGATGCATGTCACCACGGCACCGTTTGACGACAATCATGTGCGCATGGCGATGAAGCTGGCGATGGACCGCGACGAGTTGAACGAGAAAATCTTCTTCAACGCGGGCACGGTGGGCAATGATTTCCACATCTCGCCCAACATGCCCTACTATCCCGAAGGGATCGAACAGCGCGTCTATGATCCCGACAAGGCCAGATGGCACCTCAAGCAGGCCGGTCTCGACAGCTTCTCGATCAACATGTCGGCCTCGGATTCGGTGCAGCCGGGCGCGGTGGATTTTGTCACGCTCTATTCCCAACAGGCCAAGGCGGCGGGTATCGACATCACGCCCGTGCGTGAATCGGGCGACGGCTATTGGGCCGATGTCTGGCTGAAAAAGCCGTTCATGTTCTCCTCCTGGGGTGGGCGGCCCACGCCGGACGTTATCTTCAGCCTCGCCTATCAGACCGGGGCCGCCTGGTCCGAGGCGTTCTGGTCCAACGAGCGTTTCGACCAGCTTCTGCTCCAAGCCAAGGCCGAGCTGGATGACAGCCTGCGCGCGGACATGTATCGCGAGATGTGCATGATCGCACGTGACGATGGCGGCTCGATCGTGCCGCATTTCACCAACTATGTGTATGCGCACAACAAATCGGTTGGTCGCCCCGAGGTCGTTGGCAACACCTGGGAGCTTGACGGCGCGCGCGCGTATCAGCGTTGGTGGTTCAAATCCTGAGTCCTCTGAAATGAGGGGCGCGCATGGCACATTGCCGAGCGCGCCCCATTCGTGCCAGTCTGGATGCATGACTGGCACCACAACCCTCCGGGATGTTTCACTCTCTGATGAGATTTATGCCGAGCTGAAAAACCGGTTGATCCTTGGGCAGTATTCGCCCGGGGACCGCTTGTCGATGCGCAAGCTGGCGGCCGAGTTTGGCACGAGCGCGATGCCGGTGCGCGAAGCCCTGAAACGGCTGTCGTCAGAGCACGTGATCGAAAGCGCCGCTGCAAAGGCCTTCAATGTCCCAAGTCTCAGCCGCAAACGCGCCGCCGGTCTGTTCGAGCTGCGCGCCCTGCTGGAAAGTGCCGCGGTTGAAGCGGCGCATCCCTTCTTGACCCCCGAGCTTCTGGATGAGTTGGAAGCCCTGTGCGATCGTATTGATGCCCATCTGAAACTACGCGATTTCGCCGCTTACATGGTCGACAACCGCCGCTTTCATTTCCTCCTCTACCGCCTTGCGGACAATCCCGACCTGATCTCGATGATCGAACAATTGTGGATGAAGACAGGCCCCTCGCTTTTCCACGGGCTCCAGGAGGGGGGGGCAGCCAAACTTGACTGGAACGCCGACCACAAGCGCCTTTGCACAGCGATGCGGGCAGGACAGGTGGAGGATTTCGGAGCCATAATGCGCGCTGATGTTGAATGGGGGGCCGAGTTTTATCGGCCCTAGACTTAAGGCACTGCTAATTGGTGGCAACAGAAGAGTTAGTTTTTAAAGCTGCCGCGCTCTAACATACGGCCTCGGGGTACTTCCCATGTCAATCCGAGCGAAGCTAAATGTCTGCTTTGAGGCGTCCTTGCCAAAGGTGATGACAGCTTAGCCCGGATAGAGGTCGCCGGTGCGCAAAGCAGCATTAAGCACTTTGGGCTTATTTTGTTGAAAAACTCTTCAACCAGAAAATCCTCTCCGAAATTTAGAATAGTATTCCCGCGAACAGCCGCCTAACAAACATCGTTTATCAATCAGGCACTTCACGGGAAGATGTTCCGTCAAGTTGGCCTCCGTCGCTCGAATGCGGAGTTTTTCAACACAATCGGCTCAACCCAGTCATTTGCTGCAATCTGTTGCAATGGCAGCATCGTTACTTCGCGTGAACCGGCATGTGTTCTGCAATATTATCGCATTTTCGACTCAGGAATATTATGGTCGTTCCAAGATGAAATCTGGTTCAATACCCGACGCAGTGATCGGTCCATCCACATCATGCCCTGCAAAAAAACCGAAGCCTGCGATGAGCGCGGTTTTAACTCCTGCCGCCTGGCCACCAAGAACATCGGTGTGCAAACTGTCACCCACCATAATTGTGCGGTCAGGGTCAAATTTGCCGAGCTGTGCAAAGGCCAGGTCAAATATATTGCCGAAGGGTTTGCCAAAAAACATAGGCGCGGTCTTGGACGCATCGGCAAATCTGTGCGCGTAGCTGCCCGGTTCTGTCGAAAAACCTTTCTCGCGGGGGGCAACTATATCGGGATTGCCCACATAAACCGGGCGCGGAGTGCGCAGTAAAGACTGCTCCAGCAGCGTCTGGCGGGCATCGGTCCAGGTCGCACTTCCCAGCAGGAGAAAGGCGTCTGCCGCATCGTAGGCACGCGCATCGTTGGCCAGATGGATAACGTCGAGGTCTTCCAGATCCCCGCGCCCGTGACGCTCATCAGCCATCAACCCCCATTTCCATCGCGGTTCGGACCTTACCGCTTGCAGGGTGGTTTTCCGGCTGGTGATGACATCCCCGTCGGCAAACCTGTATCCAAGGCGCGTGTATTTCGCCATCAGGTCGGCATGCGGAAGTCCGGCGGCGTTCGAGACGAGCAGCACACGCTTGCCAGCCCTTTGCAGACGGGCCACACGCTCTGGCACACCTTCAATTGCCGTCTCGCCGATGTTCAGAACACCGAACGCATCCAACAGGAAGACATCGAACTCACCCACTAGAGCGTCCAGATTTGGCAGGCGCTGACAGGCGGCACCCCGTTGCACCGACGGCAGCCGATGGCGCGCCTGCTCGTAGGCGGCGAACGCCTCGTGCATGTTCAAATGATGGCCCCCCGGACCTTGGCCGACACCCATTCGGAAATCACCACTGCCGCCAGGATCACCAGCAGGATCAAAGATACCTGCGGCCAGGCCAGCACGTTCAGGGACGAAGAAAGTTGCAGGCCGATCCCGCCCGCACCGACAAGCCCCAGCACCGTGCTTTCGCGAATGTTGATATCCCAGCGGAACACCGCAATACCTGCGAAGGCGGGCATGATTTGCGGCACGATACCATAGGCCATGACCTGCCAGCGCGACGCGCCGGTGGCGATGATCGCCTCCACCTGGCTATGGTCGATTTCCTCGATCGCCTCGTAAAGCAGCTTGGCGCAGAACCCGATCGAGCGGATGGCGATGGCAATGACCCCGGCAAACACCCCGGGACCGATGATGGCAATCAGCAACAGCGCCCAGATCAGCGAGTTGATCGAGCGTGTTGAGACGATGATCAAAAGGGCGATGGGCCGGATCAGGTATTGCGAAGGTGTGGTATTGCGCGCCGCCAGAAACGCCACTGGAACGGCCAGAAGTAATGCAATGATCGTGCCCAGTGTGGCAATGTTGAGGGTGTCCCAGATCGGCTTGCCCAGCTGGGTGATATAGATCCATTTAGGGGGCGTTGCGCGGGTCCAGATATCCGATGCGATCCGCGGCGCGTCCCACACGAAGAACCATGTTGTGGCCTCGGATATCTGCTGCCAGCAATAGGCGAATACCGCCACACCCAGCAGCCAGATCATCCAGTGAAACAGGCTCTCGCGCCCGGTCCGGCGCTGCCAGAGTTTCAATCCGTTTGCATCCCTGACCGGCACTACTGAACCCTCGCCCGGATAATGCCAGAGAGGTATTCGAGCGCCATGACAATCACGATGATGATCAGCAGGATCGCGGCGGCGGTGTCGTATTCGTACCGGTCAAATGCGGTGTTGAGCGTGGCACCGATGCCGCCTGCGCCGACAAGGCCAAGAATCGCGCTTTCCCGGAAATTGATATCTAGCCGGTACATGCTCAGCCCGATCAGGCGCGGCATCACCTGTGGCTGCACACCGTAGTTGATCCACTGCGCCCAGCTCGCCCCGGAGGCTCTAATGGCTTCGGCCTGCACCCGGTCCATGCTTTCGATATCTTCGGCCAGCAATTTTGACAAAAAGCCGATGGTCGCAAAGCTGAGGGTGAGGAAGCCCGCCAAAGGGCCAAAGCCAAAGATTGCGACCAGAAGAATGGCGACGATTATTTCCTGCAAGGCGCGGCTGATGGCGATGATGCCACGGCAGATCAGATAGACCGGCAGCGGGGCGACATTGCGGGCCGCACCCAAGGCAATCGGAATGGAAATGCCGATACCCACCACCGAGGAGGCCACGGTCATGATGATGCTTTCCAGCATGCCTTCCCAGATGTCCGAGGATCGGGAGGTGAAATCGGGGCTGGTGAACGCCAGAACAAACTGTTTGCCGCGTTCCAGCCCTTCATAGACGCGTGTCCAATTGACCTCAATCGTCATGTAGGCAGCAATCAGATAGGCAAAAAAGCCTGCCAGCAGAGCCCACCGCAGCCATGTTCGCTGAACGAAAGGTGGTTTTTTCCACGGTTTGCCCAGCTTTGTGTCGATGTTAAAGGCGGCGTCGCTCATGGGGCGGACGCCAATTCTTCTTCGTCCTCGACTTTTTCAATGGTCGCTTCCCAATCTTCCTCGCCATAGATCGTGGTCAGCACCTCAGGGGTCAGACCTTCAGGCGGGCCGTCAAATTCAACCGCGCCAAGGCGCAGCCCGATGACCCGCTGAACAAACATCTGTGCCAATGCCACGTCGTGAATGTTGATAATGGCGGCCAGCTTGCGCTCTTTGCAGAGCTCGCAAATCAATCGCATGATCTGACGTGAGGTTTTGGGGTCAAGCGAGGCGGTGGGCTCATCCACCAGCAACAAAGCGGGATTCTGGATCAGGGCACGACAGATACCGACGCGCTGACGCTGCCCGCCGGACAATTCATCGGCCCGTTTGTCGGCCATATGGGCCAGCCCGACGCGGTCCAGCAGCCGAAACGCCTCGTCCACGTCGGGTTGCGGGAACCTGCGCAGAAAACTGCGCCAGAAGCCGACAAAGCCCAGACGCCCCGAGAGGACATTTTCCATCACGGTCAGGCGTTCAACCAGCGCATATTCCTGAAAGATCATCCCCATGCGGCGGCGTTCGCGCCGCAACGCGCCCGAGGACAGGCCGGTCAGTTCGACGTCGTCCAGATAGACCTTGCCCGAGCTGGGTTCCACCAGCCGGTTGATGCACCGGATCAGCGTGGATTTGCCCGCACCAGAGGGGCCAATCAGAGCCAGAACCTGACTTTCAGGAACCTCCAGATCAACATCCTTCAGGGCCTGATCTCCGGTCTTGTATGTCTTCACAAGCTTTTCAAGCCGCAGCATGAAAGTTCCCCGCCCCCATTTTTTGGTTGGAAGGGGCGGACCCGCAGGCCCGCCCGATCAGGTCTTACTCGCAGGCATAGCTGACGCCATTGGCAGTATCAATCTTGCGAATGACCTCCCAGAATTCCTTGTAGTTCATCTCAAGGAACTGGCCTTCGCCGTTCTTGCCGAACTCTTCCTTCAGGCTCGTGCCTTCCCATTCGAAGTTGAAGAAGGCATTTCTGATCTTGTCCTGCAATTCAGGCGTCAGATTGTGCGCCACGCCGTATCCCGTTGTCGGGAAGGTTTGCGACTTATAGATCGATACCAGTTGATCCTTGGTCACAACGTCGCGTTTGAGCATGCGTGCCAGCACCGAATTGGCGATTGATGCAGCCGGATAATCCTTATTGGCAACGCCCAGAATCGAGTTGTCATGCTTGCCGGAATAGACCGGTTCAAAATCGCGGTCGGGCAGCAGGTCAAAATCACTTTTCAGGATCGCGCTGGGGGCTTTGAATCCCGAGTTGGAGGTGGGCGAGGTGAAAGCCAGTTGTTTGCCTTTGATGTCTTCCACCTTCTCGATGCCTGAGCCGGGATAGGTCAGGATTTCCATCTCGTAGCCAAAGCTGCCATCCTCGCCGGCCATGATTGTGAACGGGCTGAAACCCGCGCAGTTCACCGCCAGCGGGTTGGACCCGGTGTTGAAGCCCGCAATATGCAGGCGGCCTGAGCGCATCGCCTCGATCTGGGCTGCGTTGTTTTGCACCGGAAAAAAGACAACCGGCTTGCCGGTTTCTTTTTCCAGATGTGCCAGGAAATCAGCCCAGGCTGTTTTGTAGACGGCGGGGTCTTCAACCGGGGTATAGGCAAAGATCAAGGTGTCAGGATCAACCTGATCCGCGGGATCGCTCGGTGTATCTGCGACAAGATCGCCATCTGTATCGCAGAACATTTTGTCGAGAGTACCACGAGGGCACTCTTGTGCAGCAACTGACGTGGCCAGTGACAGGGCCAGCACGGCGGCTGCGCCTGAAAAGAGTGAGTGCATTAGTTTCATTTGAAAATCCTCCCAAGTCTTGGAGGTTAGCGGGAAGAATTGGATTCATAAAGTAGATTATGCGGGATCCTGACTGTCGGAACTCCCAAGCTCTTTCGCCGCCTCGCTTTAACTGAGATGCCGGGAACCCGCTTCAAGGGCGCGCAGCGCGTTTAGGGGTCGTCAGACAAGCGGAACCTCTCTGCGGGCGCGGCGTGTCGAGCAGGAGCCATCCACACGATGTTCGTCAACTTTTCAGGTTTGCCGACCAGATCGCGCAGATGGCACGCGTCTTCACTGCTGTGTCGCGCTTGTAACAGCATCAAACCGACAGCTTGCGATCAAAAGTTCTCACGCTGTTGTTCCATCGTTTTCCTAAGCTCGCGAATTGGTGCAGGACGGGCAATGAAAAACCCTTGAATCTGGTCACACCTGTGCTTTTTCAGCCAATCATACTGCTCTCTTGTTTCGACACCTTCGGCAACAATCGTCGCGCCGATTTGTCGGCCCAATGCCAATATCAATTTGACGATTGGGCCCGACTTCGGGAGCTGATTTATGAAAGACTGATCAATCTTGAGGCAACTGAGGGGAATGCGGGAAATATACGAGAGATTGGAGTAGCCTGTTCCAAAATCATCAATCGCAATCCGGTAGCCCAATTCGGTTATCGCCTTCAATTTTGAAGTGATGCCTTCCAGATCGCCGATCAGAACCGTTTCGGTGATCTCGAGTTCAACCTTTTCGGCCGAAAAACCGGCGGTTTGTGAATAGGATTTCAACGTCTGCATCAAACGTTCATCGGTGAACTGGCGGGGCGAGATATTGAGAGACAACTGTATGTCCTGCCCGGCCTTGTGCCATTGCATGGCTTGCGCAAATCCGATCTCCAGAACCTGCTGACCAAGGGTTTCAATCAGACCGGTTTCTTCACAAATCGGAATGAATTCTCTCGGCGCAACAATACCCTGTTTCGGGTGGTTCCAGCGTACAAGCCCTTCCATGGCCACCACGTTGCCGGTTTGCAGATCTACCTTGGGCTGGTAATGCAGAACGAACTCACGCCGTTCCAATGCATCCTGAATTTCAGATTCAAGAACAGCACGGCTATGCGCAGCCTCGCCCATTTCACCGTCATAGAACGTGCACCTTTTGCGGCCTTCGCGCTTTGAGTGATAAAGCGCAATATCGGCCTGACGAAGCACTGTTTCGAAATCGGTTTTTCCCGGTTCGAAATCCGCCACCCCCATGCTCACACTGACCTGAACACTGGTCGGGCCGTTGCGAACCGGACCAGACAGCTTGCTGAACACGTCATTCACTTTCCGGGTCGCGTGATCCTGCCCGGCCTCTTCTTGCATCAGCAGGACAAACTCATCTCCCCCCAAACGTGCCGCATAGTTACCTGGCCCAATCGCCTCCTGGGCCCGTGATGCAAGCTCCTGAAGAACGACATCGCCCGTTTCGTGCCCAAACGTGTCATTGACCTGCTTAAAACGATCCACATCAAAGTAAAGCAGGGACCATCGCGATCTGTCGTACCGGGCGAGTTCTTCCAGATGCCTTTGCAGGAAAGCGCGATTAAAACATCCTGTCAGTTGGTCACGGTCGGCAAGATAGCGCGCCTGATCGCGGGCATTCTTCAACTCGCTGACATCAATTGCCGTCAGCAAAACCGCCGGTTGCCCGGTGACGGCATCGCTGCAATGCTTTGCAGACAGGTCAAACCAATGCGTATCCGATGCGGTTTTGACCTGTGTAACGATACGATGCTCTCCAATGCGGTCCAGTTCGAACATCGTGACATGATAGTCAGCGGAATCGGCAAAAAGCGTGGACAGACCATCGGACGGGTCGCCCAGCATGTTGCGGGCCGCGGGATTCATATAGAGTGCGGGACCATCCAGCGCATAGAGGGCAATCATCACATCGGTATGCAACAACGCCTCGGCGCTTCTCAGGTTTTCCGGCTCTTTGCCTACATCGGCCAGCACCTCGCATTGCATGCCCATGCGCCCATCAAGAAGGCGAAATCCCCGAAACTCGACGGTGGAACTGACAGGCACACCATTGGGATAAAGCGTCCACATCTCGCGAAAAGACGCCCGCCGCCTGATGAAGTCCGCCTGATATTGCTTCAGGCGTTTTGCAACTGTGGA
>Ga0316205_10002519_pt1 | contig 18937 bp, 17 predicted proteins | sample 3monthpyrite_MG_FD_204941 | JGI IMG/M metagenome (GOLD analysis project Ga0316205, IMG submission 204941) | Microbial mat bacterial communities from mineral coupon in-situ incubated in ocean water Damariscotta River, Maine, United States -... | ecosystem: Environmental > Aquatic > Marine >... | reverse complement strand
CACAGCCCTTCGAGTGTGCAATGTTTGCAGCTGTTATCATCACCCCAGGCAGGCATGGCTGCACCTTGTTCAAGCTCGGCAGTGATGTCGATGAGTCGTGCTGCGGTTTGATTGCGTAAATGAATAAGTTCGTCACCGTTCAGCGTAACGGCGGTGGTAACTTTTTTGTCATCCAGTTTCAGGTACTCGCTGCAGCTGACGTTTTTATCTAATAGCAGTGCATAAAAAGGCAGCTGTACCGCTTCGCCGTCCAGTACGTCTTGTTGTTTTGGTGTCGCGCCTGTTTTGTAATCAATGATGCCGTAGTGAGTATTGCCAGCGATTTGAGTGTGGTCAATTCTGTCGAGGCGACCCTTGAGTGTGATATTGCTGTCGGGCAATGAAATGGAGCTGTCGGTTTCTACTTCTGATACCTGCCATTGTTGTGCATGTGTTGTTTGCCAATCGATGTAGTCGGGAATTTTTTCCAGCCAGCGTTGCAGCCATCCTTGATGCATCACATTGTCTTCGAGATCACGAGCAAATTCCGCATGTGAAATTTTTTCGATGAGCTGTATCGCAGCGTCGCGTGTGTCTGGGGTTAGCTCGGTTTCAAAAGGCCCAGGTAGGTTCGCTACATGACCGTGAAAAGCTTGCAGGATACGATGCACTCGCTGGCCATAATCAGATTTTTCCAGTGCCGATTGTATTTCTTCAGTGGCTTTTAGAGATAAACAATCGCTGGCAAAAAACTGGTAGGGGCAGTTAATTAAACGTTGATGGCTGGATGCGGAATAGTTTGTTGGTAATAGTTGCGTGGGTGCGGTGGGTCGTGGTTGTTGCGTGATAGCAGGTAGTATTTTGCTGTCGCTATTAAAAACCTGGCTATCGGGGTGTTTGGCCAGTTTTAATAGATAGTCTTTGTCGAGACTTTTCCCGTAAGCAATTTCGTGGAATGTCTGTAACAGATTAACCCACGGGCTGGCGGGAATATCTCGCCCGTCTTGACGGTTATGCCAGCTGATAAGCAGTTGTGGTGCGCTGTGTAAAAGGCGAACAAATAAATAGAAGCGATCATTTTCATCATCGGATCGTGTTGGCAGTCCCAGTTCTTGTCTAACGCTATCGTTAAAAAAAGCGGAGGCGTTATTTTGTCCGGGTAGATTACTGTTGTCTGCTCCAGCAATGATTAGTGCGTCAAACGTCATGCAGGCACTTTGCGGCAGACTGATAAGATGAACCTGTTGCTTGTTATTAGCGGCTTGAAAGTTGGGGCGAAAGTTGGATTGTTCCAGTGCTTGCCCCAGCCAGCTGCGAAATTCAGACCATGTCATTGTGAGCTGTCGTTGTTGCGTGGCATTGGACATCTGCTGCAATTCTTCGAGTATTAAACTACCTGCCGAGTCGTCATCGAAATTTGCTGTTAAACCAAGTCGCTGCATGCTGTCTTGCAGTGCGTTTAGAAAGTCATCGGGTGATGCGGTTTTGTCGAGAACGTTAAGCAGAGGTTGTAATGCTTGTTCAGTATCGGCGAGTAATCTCAGAACGGGATTGTTCTTGTCGCTTGCCCAGGCTAAGCGGTTTTGTCGATAGTGGATGTGTTTACGATAGCGATCAATTCCGCGACCAATGTTTTCGTGCAGGATGATATCCTGCTCAAGCCGGTAGGCGGCTTCAAGACGTGTTGCAGTGTCCCAGTCGGGAAAAATGAGCGATGACTTGAGCAGATCAAGCAGTGGCAGTTGGTCAAATTCCTCTTCGACAACTTCCAGTAAACGTTCTATTACGGTTGCGGCACGCGTTGTTGATAGCGCCCAGCCAGCCTGGTCTTGAAGCGTGATGCCAGCGCGATCCAGCAATGCGCGTACACGTCGGGCTAAGCGACGGTCTTCGGTGACGATGCCGATGTTGTGTTTTTTTTCTATTAACCAAAGTCGTATTTGAATGTCTATGGCTTGCGCTTCTTGTTCTGCGCTCGCTGCGGTGAGCAGGTGAATGCGCTCAGTTACAGGGCTGTCGGGATGCTGTTTTGCGAAATCGGTGGCGCGTTGTGCCAAATTTGTTTCAGTGTCGGGACTGAAAACATGGCTGAGTAATTCACTGTACGCATGTTTTGACGTGGCTTCGTTTTGCTGAGGTAGTGCGAGTTGTGCAGAGAGTTTTGTTAGTGTGGCATCGGGATGGGCATATTGTTCATTATTGTTTGCTGCGAGCTGGTGCTGGTTAATGTTGCCATGCAGCATTAATGTTACATTTTTTCTTTGTAGTTGAATGTTCAGCCAGTTGGTTTCGGCGCTGCTCAACCGGTGGTAGCCGGCAATATAAAGATATTGAGATGATGACTCTGCAAGACTTTTTTGTAGTCGCTTGATGTGGATGTTATAGCTGTCGCTGAGTCCTTCCTGTTGTTGCTGTTGTAACCAGGCCTGCCATAAAGTGTGGACGGTCATGGCTTCGCGTGTCAGCGGAGGCAATTCCGTTTCGGTAATTTGATAACTGTGACGAAGAATATCTATAAAGTTTTGTGCGTCATCAGGCAACTGGATTTGTTGGCGACTCAGGTCATTGAAAATTTCGCCAAGGCTGTTGGCCAGACTCCAAGGGTCGGCTTGATTGTAGAGTGATGGATTGTTCTTAAGTGCTTCGACCAGCATTAATGTGCTGGCATGCTCGCTGAGCTGTTGTTGAGCATCAAAAAAATGTTTGCGCAACCAACCTTCCAATGTGTTGATTTCAGGGCCAAGAAGAACGGGAATACTTTTTTTGCGAGCCGCGTTGATGAGTTTACTGCGCAGCTGGGGAGCTGTGCGTAAGTTAGGTAGTAAAACAACTACTGAATTTAAATCGGCTTGGCAGTGGCTGGACAGAATCTGTTCAGCGAGACGTTCCAGCAGGTCTTCGTGGTACGGGACCTGAATATAAGCGGGTATGTTTGCTGGTTCAGTTATTGGAGATGGTTCGCTGAGCGGCGTGAACCGAGATTAGCGTTCAAGGTATTGAAGTTTGTCTTTCACTTCAGCCCATTCATCTGCATCTTCGGGTGCGTCGATCATCTCACTGATCACTGGCCAAATTTTGGCAAGATCGGCGTTGAGCTGGGTATATTCCAGTTGATGTTCAGGCACGTCATCTTCGGCATGAATGGCTTCAACAGGGCATTCAGGCTCGCACAGTGTGCAATCAATGCATTCTTCAGGGTCGATGACGAGGAAGTTTGGACCTTCGTGAAAACAATCGACTGGACAAACTTCGACGCAGTCTGTGTATTTGCATTTGATGCATTCTTCGGTTACTACAAATGTCATTTTCTTTCCTCACGCTGCAAACAATCAAAATTCGCTGACTATGATAATTGTTAGTGCGTTCTTTTGCACGCCGGATTTGGCTTGTGGTGTTGTTTAGTTTGTTTCGGTAAGTGCTTTGAGACGATATAGGGCTTCCAGCGCCTCACGTGGTGACAGCTCATCAGGGTTGACGCTGTTGAGGCTGTTATACAGCGCTTGGTGCTGGCTGTTTTGAAAAAGAGGGATTTGTTGCTGCTGGTCAGCGGCTTCCGCGTTGGTATTGTTTGTTATGTGCGCATCGTTTTCCAACTGATTGAGGCGTTGCCGGGCTTGGCCAATAACGCTGTGTGGGATGCCTGCCAGTGCAGCCACCTGCAAACCGTAACTTTGATTGGCCGGTCCGGGTTTGACGGCATGTAAGAATACGATGTGGTCGCCGTGTTCGACTGCATCAAGGTGAGCGTTTTCGATTTCATCAATTGATTCTGGCAGACTGGTCAATTCGAAATAGTGTGTCGCGAACATGGTAAAGGCGCGCACCTTGGTGGCGAGATGAATGGCGCAGGCCCAGGCCAGCGAAAGACCGTCGAAGGTGCTGGTGCCGCGGCCTATTTCATCCATCAGTACCAGACTGTTTTCTGTTGCATTGTGCAAAATATTCGCAGTTTCGGTCATTTCTACCATAAAGGTTGAACGGCCGCTGGCTAAATCGTCCGCGGCACCGATGCGCGTAAAGATACGGTCGATGGGGCCGAAGCGCGCCTGTTGAGCGGGAACGAAACTGCCCATATGTGCGAGCAGGGTAATCAATGCGGTCTGGCGCATATAAGTGGATTTTCCGCCCATATTGGGGCCAGTGATGATCTGCATGCGACAGCTCGTGCTGAAACTGGCGTCATTAGCAACAAAGGGAGAATCCAATACTTGCTCGACCACCAAGTGTCTGCCTGCTGTGATAGATAGCCCCGGGGTCTCGTCCAGTATCGGCTGACACAGTTCAAGGTTGTCGGCTCTTTCTGTCAGCGTGTTGATAACATCGAGTTCAGCGATAGCGCTGGCGCTGATTTGGAGTGCGCTTAGAAACGGCAGTAAAGATTCCAGCAGTCCGGCGTAGAGCACCTTCTCGCGACTCATGGCGTGTTCCCGCGCACTGAGTGCTTTGCCTTCAAAGTCTTTTAATTCAGGGGTGGTGAAACGTTCGACATTCTTTAAGGTCTGGCGGCGGCGGTAGTCATCCGGAACGCTGTCGGACTGGCTGCGTGGCAACTCAATATAATAACCGTGGACACGATTATATCTAACCTTGAGTGTCGCGACGCCGGTGCGTTCACGTTCGCGTTGTTCGAGTTCGAGCAGATATTGGCCAGCGTTATCGCTGAGTTCTCTGAGCTCATCGAGTTGCTGATCGAAACCTTTGGCGATGACGCCGCCGTCGCGTATTAATACCGGTGGCGTTTCGATTATAGCTTTAAGGAGTCTTTGGTGAATGTCTGGATATTCGCCGATGCGCGTGGCCAGTGCCTGTAATAAAGGAGTTTCCAGTGCGGTGAGTGCTGTCTGTATCTCAGGCAAAACAGCAAGGCTACTGCGCAGTTGGGTTAAATCACGAGGGCGAGCCGTTTGTAGTGCCACGCGTGCCAGAATGCGCTCAAGGTCGCCGATGCCTTTGAGTAAGTTGTGCAGGGTTTCGTAATCACGGGTTTCAAGCAGTGTGTTGATAGCATCGTAGCGTTGCCGAAGTATTTTCTGATCCCGCAATGGTTGATTGATCCAGCGTTTTAATAAACGGCTGCCCATGGCATTGGCGCTGGTATCCATGATTGAAATCAGCGTGTGCTCTTGGCCACCGGCAAGGTTGCTGGTTAATTCCAGATTACGACGGCTGATGCTGTCGACTATCAACGTGTCTTCGCGGCGCTCTGTTTTTAGCGTTTTGAGGTGAGGCAAAGCAGAGCGCTGAGTATCGCGTGCATATTGCAGTAAGCAGCCCGCTGCGCTGACGGCGATGGGTGCGTCATCGCAACCGAAGCCACTGAGATCACGGGTGCCGAACTGGCTGGTTAATAAACGGGTGGCGGTTTCAGGATCAAAATACCAGGGCGGCAAACGGCGCAGGCCGGAAAAGCGTTCAAAGTTGTTAGTGTTGGTGCTGTCTTCGCTGATGAGCAGTTCGGCCGGGTTGATTCTGTCCAGTTCGTCGAGCAATTCTTCTTCACTGCTGGTTTGTGTGACTGTCATGCAGCCTGCGCAGAGGTCGAGCGTCGCGATGCCGAAGTCTGTATTGAGTTGATAAATAGCGCTGAGCAGATTGTCCTGACGTTCGTTGAGCAGTGCTTCGTCTGTCACGGTGCCGGGTGTGACGATGCGCATCACTTTACGTTCAACAGGGCCCTTCGACGTGGCAGGGTCGCCGACTTGCTCGCAGAGCGCGACGGATTCCCCATTGCAGACCAGCTTGGCTAAATAATTGTCGGCAGCGTGGTGCGGAATGCCGGCCATTGGAATCGGTTCGCCACCAGATTTACCGCGTGCGGTTAGCGTAATATTAAGTAGCTCGGCGGCACGGCGAGCGTCGTCATAAAACAGTTCGTAAAAATCGCCCATGCGGTAAAACACCAGCATCTCCGGGTGTTCGGATTTGATGCGCAGGTATTGCTGCATCATTGGTGTGTGCTTTGATAAAGGTGAGTTGTTTGTCACTGTGTTTATCCGCGATAACTGTATGGCTTGTAATGTTTTTTTGCGCTTATATTGATTCTCTTGCCAAGGCTTGATTCGCTTTGTGGGGCGGCATCTTAAGCATAAGTTTTACCTGCTGCGGTAGAAGTCCGGGGGAATTCCTAGCCGACCTTGAATCATCATGCACAAGGATACGGGTATGAGCGTTTAAGGGCTAGGAAAAAGTTAAAAAACTCAAATAATGTGTGCGGCGAGCAGCCAGTATTAATGCAGTGTCTAGTCTAGAGGCAATTTAAGCAGGATATTGCTATGATCTGATTAAAAAATAGCGATAGCGATTATTAAATGATTGCGAGTATCAGAAAAACCAGCGTTAACTCGGTCTGTTTCAGAGAGAGAGTCGGAACGAATCCTTTCTGTAAATGGCTAAATATGGCCGCACTGGTGGTTTGTATTGCTACCGTGCTACCTGTGGCAGCGCAAGAAGATGAAGGCGATTTCTTTGCGCTTTCTTTGCTCGAATTGTCACAGATTAGAGTGTCTATCGCTAGCCGTGTCGAAGAGACTTTCATTGATGCGCCATCTTCTGTGACGGTCATTACTCGTCAGGAAATCAACCGGCTTGGAGTGCGAACTCTCAGTGAGTTGTTGAACTACGTTCCAGGTTTCCAGAGTTTCCTTTCGCCCCATGAATCCAACGGTAGCTTGATAATGGCGCGTGGCCTGCCGCGTACCTATGGTGCAAATCTACTGTTAATGATTGATGGGCGACGTCTTAATGATGAGTATACGGGTGGCTTCACATGGGCAGATCACTTGCTGAGCTTGTACAATGTCAAGCAGGTCGAGGTGATTCGTGGTCCAGGTTCTGCATTGTATGGCTCAAATGCTTTTTCAGGGGTAATAAATATTATTACCGAGAAGCGTGAATATTTCGCGTTAACAGCAGGCAGTAATAATGGCAGCGGCGTAGCGGCAGGAGCGTTGGGCCAGGTAGGTGAGTTGGGGGTGAGTGCGGCATTTAATTTTTATCGTGACGACGGTCAGACTTATACAGGGTTAACAGACAAAAACGGGTTTAACAAAACGACACTAGATCCGGTCGAGGTGTTTGAAGGCAGGCTGGATCTGGAGCATCAGCGTAGTCGGGTGATTCTTGAGTATATGGCTACTCGACTGGAAGATTATTTTGTCTTAAAACGCATCAGTAATGGGGCGAATAAAAATGACTCTGAGCGTTTTGGTGTTTATGTGGAGCATGACTTCAACTTACCACAGGATTGGCATGGTAGTGGTCGACTCGGTTTTATGCGTCATGATCGTAATACGCAGACATTTATCACACCTGCGGACATATCACCTTTTTTCATGGACTGGCAACAGGATACGCGCGAAGCGCAGTTCGATCTCAGCACCATGACTCAGGCAGGTCATCAGCTCAGTCTGGGAGCTTATCTGGGTTATATGGATATCCCACGCTCTATTATTCCTGGGCTAAACCCGTTTGTGCTGGAGGAATCGCGATTAGTTGTCGGAGCTTATGTTCAAGATCAATTTGATTTGCAGGACGATCTACGTCTGACCGCGGGATTGCGTTATGACAGTTATAGTGACTTTGGGGATACAGTGAATCCTCGGCTGGCGCTTCTTTATCGCTGGCGTGAACATCAGTCTTTCAAGTTTATATATGGCCAAGCCTACCGTGCCCCGTCACTGGGTGATCTCTATGACAAAGAAAATATAGTGAGTACCGGAAATCTTTTTCTGAAGCCTATCACGGTAGATACTTACGAAATGGCCTATCTTTTTTCGCGGGGTGGCAATCATTTTATCCTGACCTGGTTTTATAATGACTATAAGGATTTTATATCCGCGCGTACTGTTCCCGGTGGCGTCATTTTTGACAATATCTTTGGAAATCATACTCAGGGATTGGAGCTCGAAATTCGATGGCACCTAAATGACCATTGGATGGCTGGGGTAGGCTTGACGAATATTTTATCAAGCACTTCGGATGTGAGTGGGCATGCAAGCTTTAGTAGCCCTGAAGAGCTGGCGCCTAAGACTTACGGCAATCTTCAGCTTAATTATAAACAGAACCTCTGGAACTGGAATGTAGCAGTTATCTTCCGTGATGATATCCAGGTTTTACAGGATCAGAGTGCAGTGGCTATTGTAAATACAAAAATTATCTATCGCATTGATAAGCGTTGGGAAGCAGGTTTCAATTCACGAAATTTATTGGATAAAAGCTACAGTACGCCACAGAATTCTGCGGTAGGGCTTGATCAGTTTGGTAACAGTATTCAGGAATTTCCATCTCGCGAGCGCGAGTTTATGTTAACGCTGAGCTACACGATGGATAGCTAGTAAATGTCTCCAGATAGTGACTCTATATGCTACACAGTGTCTGAATTATCATCATGAGATGGGTCGATTGTGAAGATTTCGATGGAGCTATCGCTGTTGAAGTGACCGATTGTTTGCGCCAGTGCTTCGACATTTTCTAACATTGCGCGAATGCGTTGTTCGGCATTACAGGCGGGTTTGGTGATAAATTTTTTCTGATGCTTGCTCATTTGGACTCCTCATGCCTCTGACTTCATTTATCGGCAGATCTCAGAGCTTGCTTAGCTGCAAGTGGATGTGGAGCTGTTATTGTCGTTTAAGCCTTTAGTTCAGGCGTTAAGTGAGGTTGGATGGTTTGGGTGATAGCCTTAAAAAGCTTTGGGTTTCCTGCGATGATATTTCCGCTGGCCATGAAGTCATGTCCGCCACTGAAATCACCTGATAAGCCGCCTGCTTCCTGTATTAGAAGTACGCCTGCGGCCATGTCCCAAGGGCTCAGGCCGATTTCCCAGAAACCGTCGAGCCGTCCAGCGGCTACATAGGCGAGGTCGAGCGCGGCTGATCCGGCGCGTCGAATACCGGCAGTATCGGCATGCAGTGCTTTAAATGTGCCTAAATAGGCGTCGAGGTGTTGTGGCTGCTTGAAAGGAAAGCCGGTGCCCAGTAGCGCACCTTTGAGACCTTTTGCCTTGCTGACACGAAGGCGATGGTCGTTGAGGTAAGCGCCACCGCCACGCGAGGCGGTGAACAGCTCCTGGCTGACGGGGTCATAGATAACGCCGTGCTCCAGCCGTCCCTTATGGCGCAGGGCGATTGAAACAGCGAATTGCGGAAAGCCATGCAGGAAATTGGTGGTGCCGTCCAAAGGGTCGATGATCCATTGGTAGTCATCGCCTTCGTGTTTGCCGCTCTCTTCCGCCATGATGGCATGATCCGGGTATGCTTTGCGGATGACTTTTAGAATCTCGGCTTCTGCCTGTAAATCGACATCGCTAACGAAATCGTTGAGTGCTTTGCTGGTAATAGTAAGAGCGTCGCGACGATCCATGTGGCGAACGATAATGTTCCCCGCGTTACGCGCAGCTTTGACGGCAATATTGATGACTGGATGCATGTTTTTGATTCAGATGGAAATTATAAAGGCGTGAAGAATAGCAGAATTATGCTGTTATTGGTTACGTTTTCTTGCTTCTAGTGGCTTGTCGCTTGTATCTTAGCGACTTATGAAGACATCGATACGATTTGTGCTGGTCGGAACCAGTCACCCAGGAAATATAGGCGCAGTGGCGCGGGCTATGAAAACAATGGGGCTGCGCAGCCTTTATCTTGTTTCTCCTGTGATTTTCCCCAGCAGCGAAGCGACGGCCCGTGCCTCTGGCGCGGACGACATACTGGCGCAGGCGCAGGTTTGTGAAACGTTGGCTGAAGCGTTGCAGGGTTGTGAGCTGGTGGTTGGAGCCAGTGCGCGGGTGCGCAAGTTGGCGGTGCCCGAAATGGATCCGCGACAATGCGCGCAGCATGTTGTACATGAGGCATCGCATAGATCGGTGGCAATTGTGTTTGGTCGCGAACATTCCGGTTTAACAAACCATGAGTTAGGTCAGTGCCATTTTCAGGTGGAGATTCCTGCGGATGCGGATTTTTCATCTTTGAATTTAGCTGCCGCCGCGCAGGTGATTGCCTATGAAATCATGATGGTGGCAAGGGCAGGGAAAGAAGCTGATCAAAAGCAGAATGCTGTTGAAAATGTAGTTGACGGTGATGGCAGGCAGGATTTGGCCACTGCGGAGGAAATGGAGTTGTATTATCAGCATCTTGAACAAGTGATGATCGAGATTGATTTTCTCGATCCAGAATGCCCCAAACGATTGATGCATCGTTTGCGACGACTTTATAATCGTGCTCGTCCAGATAAGAATGAGATTAATATATTGCGCGGGATACTGACTGCGGTACAGGCTGGTAGGGTGAGGCGTTAAAGGTTTTTCTATCTCCTCACTCATTCTTTTACGTTACCATAGCCATGATTATTTCTAACGATTGGTAAAATAAATGTTCAGGCGAATTTTAGAAGATATTCAATGTGTTTTTGACCGCGACCCTGCGGCGCGTAATACCCTGGATGTTTTGACAACCTACCCCGGTTTGCATGCGGTTGTTTGGCATCGTTTTACCCATGCGCTATGGCACGTTGGTTTGCGTTGGCTGGCGCGTGTTGTTGCCATGGGCGTTCGTTTTATGACCGGCATTGAAATTCATCCGGCGGCGAAAATTGGGGAACGTTTTTTTATTGATCACGGTATGGGGGTGGTTATTGGTGAGACGGCTGAAATCGGTGATGATTGCACGCTTTATCATGGCGTGACGCTGGGCGGTACATCCTGGGATAAGGGTAAACGCCATCCGACGTTGGGCAATAATGTTGTTGTCGGTGCGGGAGCAAAAGTGCTTGGGCCAATTTTAGTTGCGGATGGGGCGCGCATTGGCTCTAACTCGGTGGTAGTGAAAGATGTGCCGGAGGGTGGCACGGTTGTTGGTGTGCCGGGGCGCCTTGTTAGTCTTGGTAAGCCGGCTGAGGATGAAAAACGCCATGCCTATGCGCGTAAAATTGGTTTTGATGCCTACGGCGCTACGCAGGATACCCCCGATCCTGTTGCTCATGCGGTGAATGATTTGTTGGATCATATCCATGCCATGGACGTTAGGATTGAGGAGATGTGTAGTGCAATTCGCCAAACTGGTGTTGAAATTGATGATGCACCGTTACCTGATTTAGGTGTGTATGAGATTGATTCAACAGAAAAAAAAGAAAATTAGGGAAAAAACTGTTACAATACCCAGGTAATTTCTAATGATATAGAAATAAATGTTGACTATTTTGCTCAAGTATATACAATTTGCTTGAAGCGTTTAATTTTAGGGCTATAGATACGATGAGATTAACAACAAAAGGACGTTACGCTGTTACAGCCATGCTTGATCTTGCCTTGCATGCGAAAGAAGGACCCGTACCCTTGGCTGATATTTCGAGGCGCCAGGGAATTTCCCTTTCTTATCTAGAGCAATTGTTTTCGAAGCTGCGAAGAAATGAGTTGGTTAATAGTGCGCGTGGACCAGGTGGTGGTTACCAGCTGAGTCGTGTTGCTGCTGAAGTTAATGTTGCAGATATTATTACTGCGATCGACGAAAAAATAAATGTTACCCGATGCGGTGGGACTGGTGATTGTCAGGATGGCGAACCTTGTTTAACCCACGAATTGTGGATGGATTTGAGTGATCAGATTTTTGGATTTCTTGAAGGTATAAGTCTTGGTGATTTAGTTGATCGTCGTGAAGTGCAGCGTGTTGCAGCTCGCCAGGATAAGCAAGGCACAGTATCCGTATCCATTGCGCAGCCTGCTATATCGATGGCTACCGTTAGGTAACCATCGTTTTCACAGCTAAGTCATTTTAGCGTGGTGTCAGTGAGGTCTCGCAGCTGATGGCAGTTTATCTGGATCATAATGCTACAACTCCGCTGGATTCGCGGGTGTTGGATGCCATGATGCCGTATTTGCTCAGCAGTACTGGTAACCCTTCCAGTACACACAGTTTTGGCCGCAGGGTTCGTGAAGCGGTAGAAATTTCCCGCGAACAGGTTGCGAGTCTGATAAATGCTCACCCGTCACAAGTGATTTTTACGGGGAGTGGAACAGAGGCCAATAACCTCGCTGTAAAAGGGTTTGCTGAATTGTCTGAGGTTGGATGTTCAGTATTTAGCGCCGTAGAACATGTTTCCGTGATTGCGTCGCATCAAGCGTTACACAAGCAGGGCTGGCACTCAAATGAAATTGCTGTTGATGCGCAGGGTCGGGTATCAAAGGCCGCTTTGCAGGAAATATTATCTACAGATACGAAGTTAGTTAGTGTTATGTGGGCGAATAATGAGACGGGCGTGATACAGGATGTTACCGGCCTTTCAGAATTAGTTAGGTCAGCAGGCGCAGTCATGCACTGCGATGCAGTTCAAGCACTGGGTAAGTTGGACATTAATTTTGATGGCAGTGGTGTGCAGTTGATGAGCCTGTCGTCGCACAAGATTTATGGGCCTCAGGGTGTTGGCGCGCTAGTACGCGACAAATCACTGGAGCTGGAAGCAGTGTTGCACGGTGGTGGACAGGAAGGTGATCTACGATCGGGTTCCGAGAATATTGCTGGAATCATCGGTTTTGGCAAAGCCGCAGAACTAGCCGTAAAAGAGCAGCATCAACGCAGTAAGCGGTGTTTGCAGCTGCGGCAGAGATTGGAATCTCAGTTGCGCGAGATAGTGGGTATCAGTATTTTTTCAGAGCTTGCTGATCGACTCGCGAATACGACTTTTTTCGCAGTGGCAGGGATTGAGGGCGAAACGTTATTGATGGCGCTCGACACTCAAGGCTTTGCGGTTTCTAGTGGCTCGGCATGTTCTGTTGCAGACAGTGAAGCCAGCCATGTTCTGAGGGCGATGGGAGTTGACGATGAGTTATCACGTTGCGCTATTCGTGTCAGTATCGGAAAAGATAACAGCTGTGAAGACATTGATGCTTTTGTGCAATGTTTGAAGCAGCAAATAAGTAGCCTGCAAGCAATGACATCACGAGCGTGGGCGGTATAGATGAATTTTAATACGAGGTATTTTTTATAATGGTGAAGTTACCAATTTTTCTGGATTATGCTGCAACCACACCGGTTGATCCGCGTGTAGCGGGTAAGATGACAGAATGCCTGACTATAGAGGGTAATTTCGGAAATCCAGCGTCTCGTTCTCACGTCTTTGGCTGGGAAGCTGATGATGCAGCCAAGCTGGCACGTCAACAGGTGGCAGATCTAATTAACGCAGACCCAAGAGAAATTGTTTGGACATCCGGTGCGACTGAATCTGATAATTTAGCGATCAAAGGTGTTGCGCATTTTTATCAGAAAAAAGGTAAGCACATTATTACCTGTAAGACGGAACACAAAGCCGTGTTGGATACCTGTCGCCAGCTTGAGCGCGAAGGTTATGATGTTACGTATATGGACCCTGAGCCAAGTGGTTTGATTGATTTGGCTAAACTTGAAGCGGCAATGCGCGACGATACTATTCTTGTTTCTATCATGCATGCGAACAATGAAGTCGGTGTTATTCAGGATATTGATGCTATTGGAGAATTGACTCGGGCGCGCGGTATCTTGTTTCACTGCGATGCCGCACAGAGTGCCGGTAAAGTAGCGATTGATCTGCAAAAAACCAAAGTTGATTTAATGTCGTTTTCTGCGCATAAAATTTATGGCCCTAAGGGTATTGGTGCGCTTTACGTGCGACGCAAACCACGCGTGCGTATAGAGGCGCAAATGCACGGTGGCGGCCATGAGCGTGGCATGCGTTCCGGCACCTTGGCAACACATCAAATTGTAGGCATGGGCGAGGCGTTTCGGGTTGCTCATGAAGAGATGGCTGAAGAAAATGCACGCATTATTGCGTTACGCTCGCGTCTTTGGAATGGGTTAAAAGATATTGAAGAAGTCTATCTCAACGGAGACCTGGATCAACGTTTGCCTGGTAATCTTAACGTGAGTTTTAATTTTGTTGAAGGTGAGTCGCTGATCATGGCATTGAAAAACCTTGCGGTTTCGAGTGGCTCAGCTTGTACTTCGGCAAGTCTGGAGCCCTCTTATGTTTTGCGTGCATTGGGCCGAAATGATGAGTTAGCACATAGCTCTATTCGTTTTAGTATAGGACGGTATACGACTGCAGAAGAGATTGACTACGTTATTGAAGAAGTTTGCAAAAGTATTGAAAAGTTACGCGCACTGTCTCCGCTTTGGGATATGTATCAGGAAGGTATTGATCTTGATTCGGTTCAGTGGGCGGCACATTAAGCAGGATAGAAACCAGGAGGTTTAGTTATGTCATACAGTGAAAAGGTACTTGATCATTATGAGAACCCACGCAACGTTGGTTCTTTTGATAAAGATGATGGCAGCGTAGGCACTGGCATGGTTGGCGCCCCTGCTTGTGGTGATGTTATGAAGTTACAAATCAAGGTGGGTGATAATGGCGTCATTGAAGAAGCGCGTTTTAAGACCTATGGCTGTGGTTCTGCTATTGCGTCAAGCTCGCTTTTAACTGAGTGGGTGAAAGGTAAAACGCTGGAAGAAGCCGGGCAAATCAGAAACAGTGATATTGCTGAAGAGCTGGCACTGCCTCCGGTCAAGATTCATTGCTCGGTTTTGGCGGAAGATGCTATTCAGGCGGCGATAAGTGATTTCCAGGAAAAACAGAAGTAACATTTTTGTGTTGATGGCTGTGGAGAGTATTTAAATTGACCGTAACCGTTACAGAAGCTGCTGCAATGCAGGTTAAAAGATTTCTTGAAGCGCGTGGACATGGCGAAGGGCTCAGGCTTGGAGTTAAGACCAGCGGTTGTTCTGGTATGGCCTATGTGCTGGAGGTTTTTGATGAAAGTGATTCTGATGATACGCTTTTTGAGGGCCACGGCGTCAAGGTTGCGGTGGATGCAAAAAGCCTTGTTTATCTTGAAGGTACCGAGCTTGATTTTACTAAAGAAGGCTTGAACGAAGGTTTTAAGTTTAATAACCCAAATGTCAAAGACAGCTGTGGTTGTGGCGAAAGCTTTAATGTCTAAACTGTATGCAGCAGCTATTTACGAAAGATTTTTTTGAGCTTTTCAACCTGCCCGTATCTTTTGATATTGATGCGAGTCAATTAACGGAACGTTATAGAGCGCTGCAGAGTTCCATTCACCCCGATCGTTTTGCGGCCGCCTCAGATCAAGAGCGTCGTTTGTCTGTGCAGATGGCGGCGCACATCAATGAGGCTTATCAGACGCTTAAACAACCTCTGTCTCGAGCGCGTTATTTGCTACAGCAAGTAGGCGTAGATATGGCGCAGTCCTCAACGGCTCTTGATATAGAGTTTCTTGCTGAACAAATAGTGTTACGTGAGCAGTTATCCGAGATTCGTGATCAGGCTGATCCTATGGCATCATTGCTGACTTTACGTGAAGAGTTACAGCAAAGTATCGCCTCGATGCAGCAGGATTTTTCGAATTTTATTGGGCAGGGTGAGTCATCAGACGTTGAGCTAGCGAGAGCTGTGTTCGATAAATTACAGTTTTTTTATCGATTACAGCAGGAAGTTAATTTACTGGAAGAAGAGTTGTTTAGTTAAACGTAGTTTTAGCCAAAGGTGTTTTGGTGCTTATATGGTAGTCAACGCAATATTTTTTAATGTTTTTTCTGCAGAGCAATGTTTATTGGCATTTCTGGCTTATAATTCTTCTGTCTCTTTTAAAGCTTCGAGTTAAATATATTTATGGCATTGCTACAGATTTCAGAGCCTGGGAAAACACGGGCACCTCATCAATTACGCAGAGCGGCAGGGATTGACCTGGGGACAACCAATTCACTGGTTGCAACGGTTAAAGACAGTGTTGCAATAACGTTGGCGAATGATGACGGCGAACATCTGTTGCCTTCTGTTGTGCAGTATAAAGAAGATGCTGTGTTGGTAGGTACGGCAGCGCGGAATGCTGCTGTTGATGATGCTAAAAATACCATTGTTTCGGTGAAGCGCATGATGGGGCGCGATACACAGGATATTAAATCCAATGATCGATACCTTCCCTATGCGTTTGTGAACGCAGAAGATATTGTGCCGCGTATTCGAACAGCTGGAGGAGATGTCAGTGCGGTTGAGGTTTCAGCTGAGATTTTAAAATTACTGGCCAGACGTGCCCAGCAGCAATTAGATGGTGGGCTTGATGGCGTGGTGATTACTGTGCCGGCATATTTTGATGATGCACAGCGACAGGCGACCCGTGACGCGGCATCCATTGCTGGTTTAAATGTGTTGCGGTTACTTAATGAGCCCACGGCAGCGGCAGTTGCCTACGGTCTGGATAAAGCAAATGAAGGTATTTTTGCTATCTATGATCTTGGTGGTGGTACTTTTGATATTTCGATATTGCAGTTCAGTAAAGGTGTTTTTGAAGTGATGTCGACCGCCGGGGATTCGGCTTTGGGTGGCGATGATTTTGATTATTTGATTGCAGAATGGATTGTGGCTCAAGCTGAAATTTCCGATGATCGTGAACACAGTGTTCAGCGACATTTGGTGCGTGAGGCGCGAGCTGCTAAAGAGGCGTTGAGTGATGCGCAAGAGGTTGAATTAGACATTGAGCGTGGTGACGGCAGCCGTTGGCAAGGTAGTTTGACTCGTGAACAGTTCAATGTGCTGATAAAGCCCTTGGTACGTAAGACACTGTTGCCTTGCCAGCGCGCATTGCGCGATGCGGGTTTGGCTGAAAGTGATATTCAGGAAGTCGTCATGGTGGGTGGTTCAACGCGTGTACCTTATGTGCGTGAAAAGGTGGGTGAGTTTTTTGCGGCTGAGCCCCATGTAGATATTGATCCAGATCGTGTTGTCGCGATTGGGGCTGCTATTCAAGCAGATATTCTTGTAGGGAATGAACAACAAGATGATATGTTGTTGCTGGATGTTATTCCATTATCGCTAGCTATCGAAACTATGGGTGGTCTGGTTGAAAAAATTGTACCGCGTAACACTACTATCCCCGCTGCCAAGGCGCAGGATTTTACTACTTATAAAGATGGGCAGACTGCATTATCGATTCATGTGGTTCAGGGTGAACGTGAACTAGTAAATGATTGTCGTTCATTGGCGCGTTTCGAGCTGCGCGGGATACCACCGATGGCGGCGGGTGCCGCGCGCATTCGTGTTACCTTTCAAGTTGATGCGGATGGCCTGTTGAATGTCAGTGCCAGTGAAACAACGACAGGTGTAGAAAGTACTATTTCTATTAAACCTTCTTATGGCTTGACTGATGTAGAAATTGAACGGATGTTAAAAGAATCGATTGCCTGTGCAGAAGACGATGTGTCTGCTCGACGTTTACGTGAGCAACAGGTTGAAGCGGCTCGATCGCTTGAAGCTATTCAGGCCGCTTTGGTTGCAGATGGAGAAGAGCTGCTTAACGTAAATGAATGTGAATCCATCTGGCATGAAATTCATGCTTTGCAAGAGGTGGAAAAAGGCTCGGATTATTTGGCGATCAAGAATGCCATGGAAGCGCTGGATAAAGTTACAAATGAATTTGCGGCAAGACGAATGAATGCCGGAATTCAACAGGCGTTAGCGGGACATAAATTGGAAGAATTTGCGGAAAAGAAAAATGACTAAATTAATTTTTATGCCTCACGAAGATTTATGCCCTGAAGGGGATGTGGTTGAAGTTGAGCCAGGCATCAGTATTCTCGATGCTGCGTTAAAGCAGGGAATTATGATTGAGCATGCCTGTGAAAAATCTTGCGCTTGTACCACCTGTCACATTTATGTTCGCGAAGGTATTAATTCATTACAGCCATCTGAAGAAGATGAAGATGATATGCTTGATAAGGCTTGGGGATTAGACTCTGATTCACGTCTTGGTTGTCAGGCTATCGTGGCCGATGAAGATCTGGTCATTGAAATACCCAAGTACACTATTAATCAAGTTTCAGAAAATCATTAAGTAATTATTGAGTAATATGGAGGTAATGTGATGGGGCTTAAATGGACAGATTCACTGGATATTGCAATAGAGCTTGATGCGAAACATGCGGACGTCGATCCACTGAGTATCAGTTTTGTTGATCTGCGAAGTTGGGTGATAGCACTGAAAGATTTTGATGACGATCCCGAGCATTGCGGAGAAAAAATTCTTGAAGCCATTCAGATGGCATGGATAGAAGAGGCTGATTAGAGTTTTATTGAGTCTAGCTTGGTTGTTTTATTTTATTCTGCCAATGGTAACTATATGTATCAAGTCATCGAAAAAGTTGTTTCGGTCGACGATTTCATCCGACTAAGAAAAATATCCGGTTTAACCCCTCGCCCTGCCGACGCCGCAAAGATCGCATTACCGAACAGTCTTTTTGGTGTGCAGATTATTATTGATAATAAAACCATTGCTATGGGTCGTGTTGTTGGCGATGGCGCTTTAAATTTTGAGATTGTCGATGTGGCAGTTGACCCTGAGTATCAAGGGCAAGGTTTTGGTCGTTTGATAATGCAACGAATAATGGATTACCTTGACCGAGATGCATGCAAAGGTGCGTACATCACGTTAATGGCAGACGTTCCTGAGCTCTATGAAAAATTTGGTTTTAAGCTAAGTCGGCCTGAATGTGAAGGCATGTATATTCATAAGCAAACAGCTAAAAAGCCAATTGACTAAGGTTTAGGTGTTGGGCGATTTTTTATGATGCTTGATAAACGTATTAAACAATCACTGAAGGCCCGGTCCTTTCGCTAAGTGTCTTTACGGCTGACAGTTCGTTTGCTGCTGCGATTAGTTCCTTGAGTACATCTTGAGTATCACGGTCGTGTTTATCGCTGTCGCTTTCATAGGTTTCAATATATATACGCAAAGTGGCACCGCTGGTGCCTGTGCCTGACAGGCGGTAAATGATGCGCGCGCCATCATCAAAGCAGATGCGAATTCCCTGGTGTGGTGAGGTGCTGTTGTCCACCGGATCGCGGTAACTAAAATCATCGCTCAGTGAAATGTTACGTCCGGCATAGCTTTTACCTGTTAGTGTTTCGGTTTGTTGGCGCAGATTCG